>Ga0105239_10005307_pt1 | contig 15137 bp, 18 predicted proteins | sample KBSC44metaG_FD_92761 | JGI IMG/M metagenome (GOLD analysis project Ga0105239, IMG submission 92761) | Corn rhizosphere microbial communities from Kellogg Biological Station, Michigan, USA - KBS C4-4 metaG | ecosystem: Host-associated > Plants > Roots > Rhizosphere > Soil | place: Michigan, USA...
ATCAACACGTTTATTTATTGGGAAATATTTTTTCTTGGACTTTCCATTGGCATGAATATCTATGCAAAATTAGATAGCTTTTTATAGATATCTGTAGATTTAATTCAGCTGCTGGCAGCCCCCGCAAAGAACCCATTGCCTTCGCTCAGAGCTACTTTGCCATTCAAACGCGTAAACAGGAATTGATCGAGAGTCGCATGCTTTTGCAAGCCAGATTAGAGGCCAGAGAGAAACTAAGAGAGGCTGAAAAAACCCTTTCCCAAAACATCTATGAGCGTGGTGTGGATGAGCCTGGTTTTGGACGCATCCGCTCTAAAGGGGATCAAGTTCTTTTTGGCGGGCACTGCACGCAGACCATGAAAAACAAATATGGAATCACTGAAAGCCGCCCACTGGCAGATTTCTTGCCTACGTTGACCATTGCTGCAAAAAACCTGGCGACAGAAATGACCAACCACAACGTCTCTCAGGATGATTTACATGGGGAAGTGGCTATAACAGATGAACATATTCAGAATAACCAGAGTGTCCGCGCCATGCTTGGGCAGCGCGGGATTAAACCAGAAAAGCTTCCTCCGGAAGAAGACCTTAAAAAACTTGAACGACAAGTTAAATCAGAAGAGAAAAAATTGATCGTGGACTCTAGGAAACTCCCAAGGTCATAAATGATTTCTAAAATGCGTCGCTTTCACTGAATTGTCTCGATACTTTTGGCTTTTGGCTGCACACTCTTGTTCGAAATGGTCTTTCTTGATAAGGGTAGCCTCAATGGCTAAACCTCGCTCCCCCTGGCAAGAGATCGATACAACTGCGTGGCCCCGTTTAAAGAAAGACATTCGCTCTGATGTAGCGATTGTGGGTGGAGGAATATCAGGCATTGCGACGCTTTATTACTTATTGACTCTGACAGATAAGCAGGCCGTCCTTGTGGAAAGAGGGACAATAGGATGTGGCGCAACGGGGAATAATGCTGGATTTGCATGGGCGCATATCGAGCGGCCAGTGAGCGAGCTTGTAGAAGAATTTGGGTTTGAGCCGGTCAAGGAGGCTTTTTTAGAATTAGATCATGGGTTGGATCAATATATCGGGATCCATAAACTCATTGGCCTTGAGAACAATATAGAACCGTTGGGCAACGCAGGATTAGGCTTTGGGTTCACCGACAAAGCCACATTAGAGCGCTCCTTTACAAGACGGAGTCATATTTCGAAAGATGGGTCGAAAAAAATGGGAATTTTATATCTCGGAAGAAATCGAGGTGGAAGGTGAGGGGATTCACCGCGTTCCTCGAAAAGTCATTTTAGAAAAACTCCAAACGATAGATCCTTCTTACATCGGCCTCCTTTATGATTCAGTCGACAGAGCACGGACAAATACCTATTTGTTCTGCCATCGCCTTTTACAATATCTCAAGAAGCGCTTTCCAGATCGATTTGAAGTCTATGAGCAGACCGAAATCACACACGTTGAAAAGAATACTCTCAGACATTCTTCGGGCACAATCATCTCAGATGCTGTGGTTATCTGTACGAATGGTTATAGCAATAAAGCGACTCCCCGAGCGGCCTATGCAGCAGCTGGCTCTACTTCATTGCCTAACGACTATTCGGCTGCGTTTATCACTCCTAAAGACCCATCGGTCCCTTACTGGCACGTAACGAATTGCGATTCTCTAACAGTCTTTGCTGGACCAGAGTATGTCGATCCAGCTTTGGATCTGAACGAATGGAATAAAACCTTTGCGCTCATCACTCAATTTGCCCAAAGAACCTACGGTTTCAATCCATCCTTTCAGTATCAATGGTACGGCATTATGGGTTACACTCAAACAGGGCTTCGTTGGGTGGGACAAGACAGGCAAAACCCTCATCTTTGGTACAACCTCGGATGCAATGGTATAGGGATCGTCCATGCGGTGGCAAGCGGCGAGCGCATCGCCCGCTTGCTCAATGGCGAATTGTTAAAACCCTCTCTATTTTCTCAGTTCCAATCTTAAGAGACGTCCCTTAGTGCATTTCCATTTTTTGCACATCTATTAAAACACGTGTTGGATGGTGAGCTGTGTGCGCGGGAAACAGCGCGCCTTCTATAGATACGCGTTTACCGACGTGTTGATTGCAAAAATCTCTAAGATCATCGCTTAAACACAGAGCAATTTCTTCTTTGGAAGGTTCGATGCGAAGAAGCCAACAAGGAACAACGGCATCCTCTTCCTCGGCAGAAGAGGAATCAGCCCCTCCAGGGAGGGCTTTGAAAACAAGCTCCCCTTGCATGGAGACCCGTTTTTCAACAAGTTGCTCTGCGAGCTCAAACTCCCTTAACAGATCAGCTATCTCGGCTTGTTGTTTATCCAATAAAGGAGCGCCATCCTTTTCTGCAGCCCCCACAAGAGAAAAAAGCAACAAAAACAGCACTTGAAGCTTGCCCATTTCACACCCCCAACTGACAAGTAGATCCTGTTATTTCAAGAACTTAAAGCCCTTCACACCAAAAGGAGGGCGAAGAAAAAGAACGCCCGTTTTCTGATGAACAATTGTTGCACGCAATCTTCCTGCTAACGCCCATTTAAGTCCATCTTCTTTTGAGATCCATTGAGAAGTTTTCTTGTTATGCACCAAGTATTCGGAGATAATCCCCTTTCTTTTGTGCACACCGGTTATGTACCATTTTTCGATGAAATCTTCATTTCCAACTGTCCATGCTTCATTTTTTTCAAACGCTTTCCAATATCTCTCAAATTCTGCATCACTTAATGATCTTATCGTACGATTGAGATCCAATTTTGCCATTTGAGCAATTTTGCGAGCATGTCCAGGATCTTCTTCTACATATTTTTTAGAAGCTTGCGTTAAGGTGAGCGGCCCGTAGATATTTCCCCGTAACATCAGAACTAGCGCCTCGTGGCCTGTCTTATAATCCGGGTATACTGCATAGACATACTCTCCATACCCTGCCGATCCGATTGCTCGCCTCTTTTTACTTACGCTCCGATCCGATTGCTCGCCTCTTTTTACTTACGCTATAGGTGCTTTTTAAAAGTGCCCCTGGGTTATTGCATCTCCACGCTCTAGTTCCTCCGCTTCGAATCGTAAGATTTCCATCTTCATCAAAATAATGTACAGTAAATTTTCGATCGGAATCTCCAGCTGTGGCTGGCCCTGCTTGAGCTCTTACATAAGTCATAAATACCTCCAAATTAATAACGAGATTATATTATAAAAGATGAAATGATCGCAATAAAAACAAATTAATTAATACGAGATTAAATTGATAAATGTTACCACTGAGGTGGCGCAAGGTACTTGCATCGCCACTTTGTGAGGTTGCTTTTTAACCACCTTATAGCAAGGAAGTTAAGCAAGATTTCATTTAGCTTGATTGCAAAATAACGAACAGAGTAGTATAGCTAGAAATGAAGCGGAAGATTATCGAACCAAGGGCCTTTGCTCGAATGATCGATGACCTTATTTCTGAAAGAAAGGTCTTAAAAGAAGATTTGGAAGCCTTGAAAAAAGAGCTAATCAGGAACCCAGAGAGTGGTAACGTGATTGCAGGGACTGGAGGAGTACGTAAAATAAGGCTTAAATCCTCCAACAAGGGGAAAAGGGGAGGGTTTAGAGTGTGTTATTTTGATGATCTTCGAAAAGAAGAGTTGTTTTTGCTGAAGATTTATGGAAAAAATGAAAAAGAAGATTTATCAGGCGCTGAGAAAAAAGCTCTAAAAGAGTTCACAGAAATGGTGAAAGGAGGTTAAAAATGGGAAAATTTTATGATGATTTAAAAGAGAGCTTTGAGGACATTCTCAACATGCGTAGGGGGAAAATCACCTTACGCTCTGAAATCATTGAATTACCAGAGCCACCTCTAGAATATACCGCAAAAGACATCAAGCAAATCAGAGAAAAGGGAAATTATTCTCAGGCTGTTTTTGCGTTGATTCTCAATGTCAATGTACGCACGATACAATCATGGGAATTAGGAGCTCGTGTCCCTACACATTCTGCTCTACGTCTTTTAGAAATCATTGATAAGGGCATCTATCGGCCAAAAATTCACAGAAAAAGAGCTTAAGACAGTTTCTAAGACATAAAAACAAAGAAATTTCCTTTGAGCGGCCATTACACGCAAATGAATGGACTAAGATCTGATATCTGGAATAGTCCAGTGGTGGATCCTTGCTGACAAAAACTTCGCTCGGTATATTCATTTTATGCTCAATCCGTTTTTCACTGTCATCATCACACTGACGGACAAACTGTCATATCTGTTTCCCTTTACCTTGGAGAGTTTGATCTTGCAAAAGGGGAGCGCCTCTTTTGAAGTAATCATTGTCAATGGGTCGAAAGGAAAAGTTTCTCTCCATCATTTGCCTTTAGAAAATGTGACAATCCTGCTGTCCAAGAGCGGCAATCCTGCCTCTATGCTCAACCAAGCATTAAAACAAGCCAAAGGAAACTATATCCACTGCCTGATGCCCGGCGAATTTTATCTGTCCAAGAAAGCGCTTGCCTTTGCAACGAAGATCATCCATGCCCACGATTTTCCCGATTTGATGTATACAGCCCGGATGGTCAGGCACAGTTTCGGTCAGCCGACGGTGGAGATGCAGCCGCTTTTGATGGTGGATTTAAAACAAGGGCGTCTGGTTCCGAGCTTACAACCGTTTTGGCTTAGGCGCGAGGCGCTTATCATGCTGGGCGGTTTTAATCAGAGCTATGAGATTCAAAGCGGGTACGATGCGATTTGCCGATTTTTTCTGGCGCCGACACTCAAAAAAGCGTTTGTAAGACGCCTCCTGACCGATTATGAATACCGGATGCCTCCTTCCAAATATGTGCTTCAAAGCTGCATAGAAACGTTTTGGATTTCGCTTAACCATTTTGGCCCGACTTTGCATCTCTTTGCCTGGCTTGCACAAAATTGTTTGAGACTATTTCGGTTTTCATGGAAGATTGTTCGCGCTTCATTTTGGAAACGTCATGTTGCCTACTAAACTAGTACTGGCCTTACTCTTTTTGATTCCTTTAGCACTGACTGCGTCAGCAAATAAACCCGTGCCGCCCGCCGGCGTTGTCGATAGGCAGATTGAACTTGAGTACGATGCGAAAGAGGTCGACGCGGAAAAACAAATCCCGCTCTTAGAAGTCGATATCCCGGAGCAGACCTTCGATATGGGAGAAGAAGCCACTCTCATTAATGCGGTCAAATTCCAAGGCAATACAGTCATTTCTTCCAGGACTCTCAGAAAGAGTGTGAAACCATTTCTGGGGAAAGAACTTTCCATGCAAGATATCTATGAAATGTGCCAGGCTATCCAGAAAAAATACGCCGAGAGAGGATATTTTTTAGCTCGGGCCTATGTTCCTGTGCAAGTTCTCGAAGATGAAACGCTGACCATTGAGATCATAGAAGGAATGCTGGGCCAGATCTCGGTGATTGGCAATAAGCACTATACCGAGACATTTATTGCCCGATATTTTGGGAAATACCAAGGCAAGCCGATCAATTACGACCAAATTTTAAGAGCTTTGCTCTTACTCGATGAAAATTCCGATCTCGATGTCGGGGCTGTTTTCAAGAAAGGGGAAGAGTTTGGGACTGCTGACCTCATCGTCCGGGTCACGGACAACCGGCCTCTTCACTTTATCATCGATCATAACAATTACGGCTCGGACCATACCTCCACCCACCGCACGGGCGGTCGGTTCGATTGGGGAAATCTGCTGCTCGACGGCGACATGCTCACGATCACGGAAGTCGTTGGCTCTCCACTGTCCAGCCTCAATTTTACCAGCGCCCTCTACCATATTCCGATCTACACGTATGGCAGCTCGATGGATTTTTCGTATCTTTTTGCCAACTTTAAAACCGATAAAGTCGATGACGTGAGATACACTGGACGGTCCCATATTGCGACAGCCCGGTTTAACCAAGCGTTACAAAGAACCCGCAAGCTCAACACCGATTTTTTTACGACCTTTGACTACAAACAGATCCAAAACTTCGGCCAGGGGATTGAATCGTCCTATGACAAGCTAAGGGTTTTGACAGGAGGGGGTCTCATCGATTATATCGATGGATGGAAAGGAAGGAACCTTTTCTTACTCTCCGGTGGCTGGGGCATTCCCGGTTTCTTGGGCGGCAATAGCGTCAATTCCAAGAGCGACAGCCGGGTTCACGGAGGGGGACGCTTTATCAAACTCAATGGTGGGTGGAAGCGTCTGCAAAAACTTCCTTTCGAATGTTTTTTATTGTTTAACGTGCAGATGCAATATAGCTTTGATAAACTCCCGCTTCCCGAACAAATCTATATCGGCGGCATCGATAATGTCCGTGGATATCAGCTTGCCGCCGGTATCGGCGACCATGGCTTATATGGGACCCTCGAGCTCAGAGTTCCTCCTCCCTTTTTACGGTCTCATAAAATCCCTTGGACAGATACGACATGGGGAGAATTTTTGCAATTTGTCGGATTTGTCGACCATGGACAGACCTACGGCTTCGGGCAAGACGTTTTACGTGTTGTGGGCTTGAAAAAAGGGAAAGCCGAAAAAGAACATGTCCGGTACGACAACGCGTTTTTAACCGCTGCCGGCGCCGGAGTGCGCCTCTACGGCCCCTGGAAAATCGAATGGAGCTTAGATGTCGGCTATCCGCTGACAGACAAGCACCGTTCTTCTGAAACAATTGTCTATTTTAGGGTGGCATGGAAAATTCTCTGATTCGAGAGGCAGTTGCAAAATTCCAGCGCATGGAAAAAACGATGATTTTGGATCAGTTTATCAGCCGCGCAGCGGCCGGAAGTCCCGCCCCCGAGCACATACTCGGGGGAATAGGGCTTGGGGCGGGGTGGTAAAATGATCCAAAAGGGCGTTTTTAACATGCGCTGGGGTTTTGCAACTGCCTCTCTATTTTTAGCTTGCCCTGCCCTCATGTTTGCGCTTGTGGAAGACCATCAAGTCACCGCAGGATCAGCCAAGATTGAGCACCCCGATGCCAAAACGCAGCACATCCATGCAGCGGATAAAACAGCGATTAATTGCAAAAAATTCAATGTCGGCAAAGACGAAACCGTCCATTTTATCCAGCCCGGGCCTAAAGCGAAAGTCCTTTGCCGGGTGACCGGTAAAGAAGCATCGGTCATCGAAGGAAATCTGAAAGCCGACGGCAGGCTTTTCATCATCAATCCGAACAGTATTTACTTTCGTGAAACGGCGAAAATTGACGTCCATTCGTTAGTTGCCTCGACCCTCAATATCTCCGACGAAGACTTTGTCAAAGGCAATCACCGCTTTTTCCTTGAAGAGGGCGCTAAAGACAGCGTGATTGTGAACCAAGGACAAATTGCCGCTGCGCAAGATGTCGTGTTCATGGCGCCTCAAATCCTCAATCGCACCGTAATCAAAGCAGCACTGGGCCGTGTTGAATTTTTAGGCGGCGAGCTCATCACGCTTAATTTCGAAGGCGATAATCTCATTTCGTTTGCCATCGATGAACCTTTGAAAAAAGGATTCATTGAGCAAGCAGGCAAGATCGAATCAGGCGGAGAGGTCTTGCTTAAACTGCGCGTTGCTGACGAGATGATCCGGCAGGTCGTGAATGTCGATGGCTTAGAACCGGCCACCCAGATGCAGTTTGAAAATGGAAAAGTCTATCTGGTTGCAAAAAGTTCGATAGCGGCGCCTGTGATTAAAGCTGAAGGCCCGATCCTCGAAACAGCCGGCGATTTTTCAGGCGTCTCCACTTTAGAGCTGAGTGCGAAAAAAGAGATGCAGGTCGGGGGAGGCACGATCAAGTCTAGACTTGGCCCTGGAGAGGCGACGCTCAAGGTCGGACAAGGCGTACTGACGATCGATGCTCCTTTAACCTATGCGAAAGATCTCATCAAAGACAAAGAGGCTCCCAAAAGTCTCATGCTTTCTGCCAAAATCATTGAGCAAAATGCTCCAGTGAAAAGTCATAGCCCCATGACCTATTCCGCGGGCATGATTTTCTTAAGCGCCGACACCAATGCTCCGAATAGCAACATTACCTTCAATGGACCTGTCATCATTGATGGCGATCACGTCAAAATTACCAGCGGGCGTATTATCGGAGACATTCGATTTAATTCGACGCTGGATGCTGACCAACCCTCTCGCAACCTGACCATTTTCAATGGATCTCAATCGGCATCCGTTCTTTTCAAAGAGCCGGTTGGCTCCAAAGGCCCTTTTTCAACCCTGACCATTGAGACGGGCAAGGCGGTTTTTTCAAATATGGGCGATCGAAATCGCCCTGCTGCAGAAAAACTCGTTGTGAAATCACAGAGTACCGATCTCCTTGGCTCGGTCTACCATGCCAAAGAACAAGTGTGGGAAGTTCCCCATTTATCCGTTAAAAGTGGCCAGAGCACGACTTTTATTGCGCATGACAAGCCGCTGATCTTCGCTCCTATGACTCATGTTTTTTTAAGCCCCCAGACGCATGTTGTCTTCGAAACTAGCGGTGGCCATTTTGAAATGGCAAAGCTCACCGGCGACGCCCTCCAAGCGGTTTCGGTCGGCACCGGACATGGCGACTCGACCATCGGCGAACTGAGCGGAAATCTCGGGCCGCTCCATGTTCAAAGCCGTAATATCTATTCTGCAGGGAAAATCGATGTCGGCACGATTTTTATGGAAGCGCATGAAGATATTGGCTACGCGGCCGATTCGCACGGAAAAACATTCCAATATGAGCTCATTTCCGACGGCGAGGTAACGCTGAATGCGAGGCGCGGAATGGTTGGAAGCAAGGACTTTCCCATGCTCGTTAAATCGAAAGGCAAACTCTTTCTTGGCGCTAAATCGTATGCCCATGTCGACGGCTACTTTGCCCATGGTTTTCCTTATGTCTATAAAAAAAATCCGCCTCCCCGCACCGTCTATCAAGGAAATGAGACCCAGTACGTTTTTAATGAAGAGATCTTCATGGAAGAAGAGGAGATTCAGTCGTTAACACCAGATCTAACCCACCTCTTCCCTTACGGATTTGTCGATGGGACCCATTTTACCTTCCGGCGCGCTGCGATCTATTTTACCCAAGGTGATAAGAGCGATAAGAAAATCACCGATGCCTCAGACGACCTAGATGAATAAAGATATCGTCATCATCGGCGGTGGGGCGGCGGGAATTTTTGCAGCGCTCGCGGCAAAACAATCCCATCCCGAACTTTCCGTCGTCGTCTTAGAAAAGACAGCCGTCCTCCTTTCCAAAGTCAAAGTCTCCGGCGGTGGCCGTTGCAATGTCACCCATTCCTGTTTTGACCCGCAGCTGCTCGTTAAAAATTATCCCCGCGGAGAAAAAGAACTCCTCGGCCCTTTCCACCGTTTTCAGCCGCGCGATACCATTGAATGGTTCGAATCCCGCAGCGTCAAACTCAAAACCGAGTCCGACGGCCGGATGTTTCCCATCACCGATACCTCTTCGACCATCATCGAATGCCTTCTTTCTGAGGCCCGCAAGCTTGGCGTTGAAATTCTCCTTCGGCAGCGCGTCGAAAAAATTGATTCAGGATTTACCGTTCACCTCAAAGATCAACCTCCACTGAACTGCAACCATCTGATCTTAGCCTCTGGCAGCAGTCCTGAAGGGTATGCCTTTGCAGTATCTCTTGGCCATACGATTGTTCCTCCCGTGCCATCTCTGTTCACTTTCAACGTTCCAACGTCTCCTCTCAAAGAGCTCAGCGGCATCTCAGTTGATCTAGCCACTGTTGAAGTCGGCCCTTTTGCCCAAACAGGCCCGCTTCTCATCACCCATTTTGGTTTTAGCGGTCCCGCCATTCTCAAATTATCCGCCTGGGGCGCACGGTTTTTGCATGAAAAAAATTACCGGACTCCTTTTTCAATCAATTGGATTCCAAACCACTCTCAAGAAGAAGTTTTTCAAAAACTCCTTCTCCTGAAAGAGCAGTTTCCACAAAAGGCACTCTTTGCCCTCAATCCTTTTTATTTCCCTAAAAATCTTTGGAAAGCGCTTCTCCCGTTCGACAAGACCCTTGCGAATGTCTCCAAAAAAGAACTTCAAGAGCTTGCTCAAAAGCTCCATGCAGATACCTATCAGATGGAGGGCAAAACAACGCATAAAGAAGAATTCGTGACCTGCGGGGGAGTATCGCTCAAAGAAGTCGACTTCAAGACCCTCCAAAGCAAGATCTGCCCCGGCCTTTACTTTGCTGGGGAAATCTTAAACATCGACGGCGTCACCGGAGGCTTTAACTTCCAAAACGCCTGGACCACCGGCTATATCGCTGGAATGTCCGTCTAGGTTCATACGCCTTCAGCCGGAGCGGAGGCGTACTCATACGGATCAAGGTGAGCAGAGTAGTGAGAGCAACTTCGTTCATAACGATCCGCAACGGGCGGAGGAACACCTGGAGAAAAACGAGTCTCGACGAAATACGGTTGATATCCGCCAGATTGACCGACATTAGGAACAGAAAAGGATTGAGGATGTTGATAGTACTCCTGCAGCAAGGTCATATTTTCCTGATAATAATAGTACAACTGAGAAAGAGCGTCATCGCCAAGATGTTTAGATACGGCAATGGTGTTATAAAGTGCTCGGATATCTTGATTATCGTGCCAATGAAATCCGGCGCTGGCAGCAGCCCAGCATCCTGCTATTACAATGGCAATTTGACCCCAAGGAATTAAACGCGGTTGATGAGTATAGGCGGCAAGTGTCAATAGACCGCCTCCGACTAAAATTTCTGCACAAGCCCAAAAATAACGGCGGATAATATTATAACGGATCTTATCAACTTCGAGTTTCAATTCGACAATGCGCTCAAGCGTGAATTTTATTGGAGTGACTCCCTCATGAATGCGTTGCCTTAGATCTGTCTTAACCTGCATTGTATAGTCAAATGTCGCTTTGCAGCGTTGATATCTGCGCCAAGTATAGGCCGATGCAAAGGCTGCAATCCCAGTAATCAGTGGTCCGACCCATTTATATTTATTGAGGCTGTCCTCTTCTTCTTTTTTTTTCTTCTCTTCCTGCTGCTCTTTTGTGAGGGGTTTTGTGGGAGTAGGTGCTGCATGATGATGGTGATGTACATGGGTGCTCAAATCGATATTCGTGCTGTTATCGAAATATAGATCTGTATGCTTCAAAATATTTGGGGTAAAGAGCGAAGCTTTCCATCCTTTTTTCGTCGATTGTTTGACAGCTTCAGGGTTGATCTTCTGATGGAGGCCGAGTTCATAAGCGGCTTCTTCATTGACAGCGGTAATATAGCTGGTCCAAAAGGTCTTGCTGTAGACATTGATGGGAGCAGAGGTGAGTGAAAGGACTGATGCCATACGATCTCCTATAAAAGTGTAAAGAGTTTACCTCTTTATTCTTAAATTATTCCACTTGAAAAGCCTTGAGAGTCGTTAAGTAAAATATTTAATCAGGGTTGATTTGTAAAAGGTTTTGCATTAAACTAGACCGAAAAAAAGAGTCAACTATGCAATTGCCAAAAGTCCGTTCCATGACAGCTGCTGGGCCGGCTGCTGAGCTTAGTCAAGCAATGTCTGAAGTTCAAGAGACGTCGCTCCGAAACACGCAACTCGACTGCAAAATGAATGAAGCGCGGGCTCAATTAGAGCATCTCCATTTTATGACCAATAGGGTTGCCTACCTCCACTTCCTTCAGAACCTATCCCAATAAATTTCATCATGATTTTTTCGCACTTTTCAGCTTTAAATCGATTAATTTAGCCAGGGTCATATTTTTAATATGGCCCTGGCTAAATTAATCGATTTAAAGCGAAAATTGCCGAAAAGATCATTGAGAAATTTATTGGGATAGGTTCTATGCAAACTCTTTATAGTTTAACTGAAACAGAGCTCCGTGATTGGCTGACTTCTCAAAAAGAGAAGTCGTTCACAGCAGGGCAGATTTTTCAATGGCTTTATCACAAAAAAGTTGGTGCTTGGGATGAGATGACCAATCTTTCCAAAGCGCTCAGGGAAAAACTCACCACCCATTTCAAGCTCCATGCGTTAAAACTCCGACGGATTTTAGATTCTGAAGATGGTCAAACGACGAAGTTTCTCTGGGAGCTCTCGGATGGCAACTTGGTCGAGTCTGTTTTGATTCGCGCGCCGGATCGGCGTACAGTTTGCGTCTCATCCCAAGTCGGATGCCCTGCAAGGTGTGCCTTTTGCGCTTCGGGTAAAAATGGGTTGCTTCGCAATCTCGAGACGGCGGAAATCATTGAGCAGATTATCCAAACCGACCGGTATCTCAAAGACAAAGGCGAAAAAGTTTGCCATATCGTCTTTATGGGGATGGGCGAGCCGTTTGAAAATTACGACAATGTCCTCAAAACTATCCGTCTGATCAATGATCCGAAAGGGCTGAACATCTCTCAAAGAAAAATTACCGTGTCCACCGTGGGGCTTGTGGACAAAATTATCCGATTTGCCGATGAAGGACTGAGCGTGAACCTTGTTCTCTCGCTCCATGCGCCCAATCAAAATCTGCGCAAAAAAATCATCCCCTACGCACGTAAGTACGATCTTGCGGATCTTTTAGAAGCCATGCTCTATTTTGCCCGGACTTCCCGCAGAGACATCACCTACGAGTATACATTGATGGAAGGGTTGAACGACGGCGAGGAGCATGCATTAGAACTTGTCCAGCTGGTCAAAAAACACCCGTGCACCGTCAATCTCATTCCTTACAACCCGATCGAAGGAATCAAACTGAAGCGTCCCGGCAAAGAGGCGATCGAACAGTTTAGAGAAATCCTCGTTAGCGGAGGTATCCCCACCACCTGGCGCTATACGAAAGGAAAAGATATCGCCGCGGCCTGCGGGCAGCTTGCACTTCAGAGCCTGTCTACAAGCCTTAGTTTGTAGACAGGCTCTCAAAAAAACTAGATGCGCAAAATCTGTCAAAATCAGTATACATAGCATCAATGTCGTTGCCATTTTATCTCACATTCATCCGTGTGGTCATGAGCCCTCTCTTTATGGTGCTCTACTTATTTGGCGCTGATTGGGGAATTTCTCCGGTCGGTGTTTGCATTATTTTGCTAGCGATCTTGGCTATTTGCGAGCTGTCGGATTTCTTTGATGGGTTTTTAGCCCGCCGCCATAATAAAGTCACCGATCTGGGAAAAGTGCTCGATCCGATGGCCGATAGCCTGTTTAGATTGTCTGTCTTTTTGAGCTTTACGCAAGGCGTTGTTCAACTTCCGCTCCTCATCGTGCTGATCTTTCTCCTCAGAGAGTCGATTATTACTTCGCTAAGGACACTGTGCGCTTTACAAGGCGTTGCACTCGCGGCACGCCTGAGCGGCAAAGTGAAAGCGGTTGTTCAAGCGACCGTGGCCTTCTTTATCTTGATTTTGATGACCGTTTACAGCCAAGGGTGTCTTGCAGAAGAGTCGTTCCAGCTGATGTCTTTCTATGCCGCTGGCATTGCTGCTCTTTACACACTTGTGTCTGGTTGTGAATATATCTTTGCGAACTGGAGTCTCATTAAGAAGGCTTTGTCGCACTAACGTTCGAATAAATTTTCAGGTAGGCATCTGCTGACCGACTCCAGCTATAATCGCATTTCATGCCTTGTTCAACAAGCGTGGACCATTTGGAGCCTTTATAGCTTTTAAACGCACGGTCTAAAGCCCAGTCGACGCCGGAAGTGTCCGGAAAATCAAAGACAAAACCGTTCCGTTCGTTGTCGGGTTTTTTCGACGTCTCGACATCGAAAACAGAATCTGCCAAACCACCGGTGAACCGGACTAAAGGAACAGAACCATACCGGAGACCAATCATTTGGCTCAGGCCGCACGGTTCAGAGAGCGAGGGGATCAAAATCATATCGGAAGCTGCATAGGTTAAATGGGCAAGCGCCTCGTCGTATTCCAAATGGATCGCCGTGTTTTTGTTTTTAGAAAGCTCTTTTTGGAGCGCATGAAATTGGAGCGTCATTTCAGGACCTGCTGGACTTCCCAGCAAGATAAACTGCCCCTCTTTTTCGATCGTTTTTTTAAGGCCGTAGACTATTAACTCGGGCCCTTTTTGAGGCACTAAGCGGCTGATGGCGCACACAAGAGGTCCTTTCGACTCTTTGAGCCCAAATTTTTTTCTCAGCTCCGTTTTATTTGCCGATTTGCCTTGTTGGGCCGTTTTGAGATCGTATTTGGCAGGCAATAGTTGATCGACAGCGGGATTCCAATACTCAAAATCGATCCCATTGAGAATGCCTTTCAGTTTATTGGAGTGTTTTGTCAAAAGCATGTGGAGGCCGCAACCACCTTCGACGGTCTTGATCTCTTTTTCATAGGTAGGGGAGACGGTAGTGATGAAATCGGAATATTCAATTCCACCTTTGAGCAGGTTGAGATTGGAGGGCAAGAAGGGGTCTTGCATTTTTGCAGGAGTCAAAAGATCTTCACCGCGGAGCCCTGCTCGGGTCACATTTTGCGGCGAGCATTTGCCCTGATGCTGCAGATTGTGGATCGTCTGCACGATCCCTTTGGTTCGAAACCCCAGAGGAATGTACATCTCTTTGTAAAGAGGAGCCACGAGCGCTGTCGGCCAATCATGGATATGGAGGATATCGGGAGTTTTCCCCGACTTAAATAAATATTCTAGCGCAGCGCGGGAAAAATAGATAAATCGGTCGACATCATCGGGAGAACCGTAGATCGATCCCCGGCTGAAATAATACCCCGGATGGTGCGGCTCAAGTAAAAGAACATTTAATCCTTGGACCTCTGCTGACCAAATTGTATTATGGTAGCGATATGGTCCATCGAATGACCACAGCTCGCGGAACACCGGCTTTAAGTTTTTTAGCGCGGTATAGTCGAGGCAATCATACTTGGGAATTAAGATCTCGACGGTATGCCCCTTTTTTTGGGTTTCCCTGGCCAGGCCGAAAACAACGTCGGCAAGGCCGCCTACTTTTGCGATTGGGGCAAGTTCCGAAGCGATATGGATGACGTGCATGATTTTTTTGTTATTAACCTGAGTTTTGGGTTCAGTTTATAGAGCCTTGCCGCATTTTTCGGTCACTTTTTGCAAATTTTGGCACGTCCATAGGTGCTTTCAGCTATTGAACGTGCCAAAATTTGCAAAAATTGTCTCGAAATCTGCAACAATCCTCTATA
>Ga0105239_10005309_pt1 | contig 15130 bp, 12 predicted proteins | sample KBSC44metaG_FD_92761 | JGI IMG/M metagenome (GOLD analysis project Ga0105239, IMG submission 92761) | Corn rhizosphere microbial communities from Kellogg Biological Station, Michigan, USA - KBS C4-4 metaG | ecosystem: Host-associated > Plants > Roots > Rhizosphere > Soil | place: Michigan, USA...
AACAATCCGAATGCGCCGGCGACACCGCCCGCCGCAGCGCCGCCGGCGGATGCGAATGCGCACTACGTGCTGCTCGCCGGTTCCTACGGCGACGCGAAAACCGCCGACGAAGCCAAGGCTAAGCTCGCCATGCTCGGCATCATCGCCAAGGTGCAGTCGGTGTCGGTAAACGGCAAAACCTGGAACCGCGTCATGGTCGGTCCGTATGCCAATGCGAGCGACACCGAAGCCGCGCAGAAGACGCTCGCCGATGCGGGCGTCAAAGCGATCCCGATGAAGCAGGCGACGCAGTAAGGTTTTCGACTAGTCGAACTTGCCGCGGAAGATGCCGTCGAGTGCGAACGACCACAATTTACCCACGTAGTTTCCGTTTTGCGTGCCATCAGCGATGTACAGATGATGGTTCACGACGATCGGACTTTGCCAGTGGATGCCGCCGCCGAGCGACGCCGACCACGTTTGCGTGCCGGTAAGCGTGTCCAGGCCCACGATAGCGTTTCCTGAAACATAGTAGAGGGTATGGTTGGCTATGACCGGCGAGCGACCGGCAGCGGCGGACCATTTCTTGGTCAGCGATGGTGTTCCCGTCACGTTGAGCTGGTACGCCTGAAGCATGTCGCTGTGATTCACGACATACACCCACGTCGAGTGGTCCGCCGGATTCACCCAAACCGCCGGCTGCGGAAATACCACGTGCGCGCCAAGGGCGTCCGTGCTGCAACTCGTCGCCTGGTTCAGTTCACCACCGCTGTTTCCGGGACCGCCCATGCCGCTCATGTCGTCAAGGTTGATCAGGCGGACACAGCTGTCCTTGCCGCTCTGAATGGCCAGATGCGGAAACGATGCGCTCGTCGAGGGCAGGATCGCGGGCCCGGTCGAGCCGAGATCGGTGTCGGCGTTGTACAGCGCCGCATACTGCGACGGTGTGTAGCTGTCGACCGGGAACCCGCCGCCCGAGCCGGTGCCGTCCGGATGCAGCGAGAGGACGCTATCGCCCCATTCGAAGTCGCCGCTCATGTTGGCATCGAACAATCCGTTGCCGCTCGCAAAATAGATGCGATTGGTCGCCGCGTCGTACGTGGTGCCGGCGCGTCCCCAGATGCCTCCCATCTGCCCGTCGCCGTAGCCGAGGCTGTGGGTCAGGTTGCAGTCGTTGGTTTTCGGCGTGCCGTTGTTGAAGAAATGCATGTCGAGCAGATTGCTGCACATCACGTTGAACACGTGCTGCGCACCGGTGGAGAGATTGATCGCCGTGATGTGTCCCTGATAGTCGCCGCCATCGCCGTCGTAGCCGTTGGTGACGTGATACAAATAATTGGTGCCACCGGGCGGCGTGGAAAACGCGAGCGCAGCCGCACCCTTTTCGGCGTCCGGTTTTACCGTGGACACTTCCGGCCAGCCGTTGCCCGAAACCGGATTCGTGCCGGCGACCGGATATTTGTATACCTTGCCGTCGAGCGCGTAGGCGTACACGAATTGCCGGTTCGGATCGATAGCAGCCGAACCGCTCGTGCCTTCACGGGTGATTGCCGACGACGGTTGATGCGACCAGACCACGGCACCGGTGGCCGCATCGACAGCCACGAGCGTTCCGTTGGCGGTGACCAGGTACAGCAGATCCTTCGTGCCGCCCGAGGTGACCACACCGCTCAGGAAAACCGGCGCCATATCCGCACGCAGGGCCGTGCTATCGCCGAAGGCGTGAATCGTCACGCTCCATTCGGGCGTGGTTTGCGCGGCGACCGGATAGCTGATTTCTGCCGGATTGAAGCCGCTATGCGCTTGGTCGTATCCGAACTGCAGCCAGTCCGTCGCGAACGCGGACGGGGCGACGAACGCCGTGAGCAGTGAGCAACGGATCGCGAATGAAATCTGACGCATGACGAACTCCTTGTGACCAACGGCGCAAACTCAGCCGCTCGAGCCTAGCATTCGCTTGTTGATGAATATGCGAAGCCGGGCACCAAATTGACTTTCGGCACCTGTCGCGCGGTTCAGTCGAACGCGCCGCGGAAGACACCGTCGAGCGCGAAGATCCATACGTGGCTGCTGTCGTCTGCCGTGTAGATGCGCCCGTTGGCGACGATGAGGCTTTGCCAATGCATTCCACCGAGTGCGGGACTCGTCCACTGGTTGTTGCCGCTGACCACGTCGAGCGCGCGCACGTTGTAGGTCCCGTTGTTGTCGGCGATGTAATACAGCGTGTCGTTGGCGATCACCGGCGATGAACCGCCCGGCGCGGTCCATTTCTGCGTCAGCGTCGGCGCGGCGGGATTGCTCGCGTTGAGCTGGTAGGCGGCGAGTCCGCGATGGTAGTTCGACACGAAAACCCATACCGAGTGATCGGTCGGATTCGTCCACACCGCCGGTTGCGGCTTGAGTTCGTCGTCTTCCAGACCACCATTCTTGGCGTCGCTGCCCGACGCGCAGTTGTCGGCGCCCATCGTGAAAAATTTGTACGCGGCGAGTTCACCACCCTTGTGACCCGGCGCGCCGAAACCGCTCATATTGGCGAGGTTGATAAGGCGCACGCAGGCATCCTTGCTCGCCTGCAGCCCGATCTTGCCCGGCACCAGGATCGCCAGCGATTCCGATCCGAGATCCGCGTCGGTGCCTTCCATCGCGTCGGCGCCCGCTGGCGTATAGCTGTCGAGCGGCAAGCCGTTGCCGGCGCCCGTGCCGTCCGGATGCAACGCCAGGACGCTGTCGCCCCAGTCCATGCCGCCGCCGAGCGCATTGGTCGGATCGAAGCGACCGTTGGCGACGGTGATGAAGAGACGTCCGGTCACGGCATCGAACGTGGTGCCCGGCCGGCCCCAGATGCCGCTCTTCGACGTTGCGCAATCGGGTGGATTGGTGCCCGTCGTCGTTCCGTTGTTGGTGAAGTGATAGGTCAGGTTCGAACAGTTCGCGTTGAATACCTTGTACGAACCGTTGGAGAGATCGATCGTGGTGACGTGTCCCTGATAGTCGTTGCCGTCGCCGAAGTAGCCATCGGTGACGGAATACAGATAGGTAGTGCCGCCGGTTGTCACGCGCGAGAGGCTCGCGGCCGCTTTTTCCGCCGTGGGTTTCTTGGTCGATTCGATCGGCCAGCCCGTCGTTATCTCCGCGCCGGTGGCGGCGTTGTACTTGTGCACGAAGCCGTCGAGCGCGTAGGCGTAAACGAACTGCTTGGCCGCGTCGACCACCGGCGAACCGGTCGTCGAATTCACGCCCGCATGCGATGCCGACCAGATCGCCGTTCCGCTGGTCGCGTCGAGCGCGAGCAGCGTGCCGTCTTTCGCGACGAAATACAGCACGTCCCTGGGCACGCCGTTGATCGAAACGCCGGTCGCCAGAACCGGTGCGCTGTCGACCGATTTCGTCGACGGCGAACTGCCGGCGGTCCTGATCGAGACGCCGTTGACCAGCGTCGGGTTGCCCGCCGTGGTGTAGCCCTTTTCCTCGGTGTTGAAGCTCGAATGCTGTTCGTTTAGACCGAACTGGAGCCAGTCGGTAGCGCATGCCGCACTGGAAAGTACGCAAAGCAGCGGCGAAACAACGCGAACAGCAAAGACCGGCGAACGCATGACGAACTCCTTCTCAGATACAACTTCCCTTATAGGCAGCTTAGCACTGTGGCGCTCGCGCTTTTATCGCTTTCGCTTCAGGCGAATCAGGCCCGAGATGTCATCGTCGCCGTGCCCCTGCTTCATCAGCTCGGCATAGTCGGCCAGCGATTTGTCGATAACGCTGCGATCAGTACCCGCCGCTTTCGCCAGTGCATCGACTATGCCGAGATCCTTATGCAGCAACGCGAGTTTGAATCCGACGGAAAACTGATTCTTTAGCATCGTCGCGCCGCGTTTTTCCAGGAACCACGAATTCGCTGCGCCGGCCATCAGCGTGGGCAGCAGGCGTTCGGGATCGAGACCGAGCGCTTCGCCCAGCGCGAGGCCTTCGCACGTCGCCTGCGCGATGCCGGCGACGAGGACCTGGTTCACGGATTTCGTATTCTGACCGGCGCCGACATCGCCCATGTGGCTGATGCGCGCCGCATAGGCTTCGAGAACGGGTTTGGCGCGCTCCAGCGTTTTCGCGTCGCCGCCGACCATCTCCGACAACTTGCCGTTCTTGGCGCCTTCGACGCCGCCGGAAACAGGTGCGTCGATGAATTCGATCTTCGCGGGCTTGAGCAGCTCGCTCGCCTTCTTCGCCGTCGTCGACGAAACCGTCGAGTGGTCGATGACGATCGTGCCGGGCTTGGCGGCCTTCGCGATTTCCTGCACGACGCCGATCACATCATTGTCGGCGCTCACGCACAGCACGATCACGTTGCATTGCGCGGCCAGTTCCGCAGGCGACAGCGCGGCGACGCCGGCATGTTCCTTCGCGAACTGTTCGGCCTTCGCCATCGTGCGGTTCGACACCGCCGTGAGCAATCCCACGCGATGCAGATGTCCGGCCATCGCGTAGCCCATCGCGCCGAGTCCAATGAATCCCGCTTTCAGATCGCTCATCTGTGATCAGCCTTCGTCGTGTTCTGCGAGATACGTGTAGCCGGTCAATCCGTTTTCGAGCGCGGCCGCGACTTTCCGCGCATATTCCGGCTGCAGTTTCGCCGCATCGATCTTTTCGCGATACGCCTCGCGCAGCGCCTTCAGGTCGTAGCCGACGTAATCGAGCATCACGTCGGTCGTATCGCCGCGGCGGATGTTCGAAAACGCGAATCCACCATCGGCGATGCGCACGTTCACCGCATCGGTATCGCCGAACAGGTTGTGGATGTCGCCGAGCGCTTCCTGATACGCGCCGACCAGGAAAATGCCCAGGCGGTACGACTCGCCGTCCTTCGGCGCGTGCACGGGCAGGCTCACGTCGACGCCTTCGGAATCGACATAGGCGTCTATACGGCCATCCGAATCGCAGGTCAGATCGGCGATCACTGCGCGGCGATCCGGCGCCTGGTTCAGGCCGGCGATGGGCATGATCGGGAAAATCTGGTCGATCGCCCACGTGTCGGGAATCGATTCGAAGATCGAGAAGTTGACGAAATATTTGTCGACGAGTTTTTCGTTGAGTTCGTCGAGCGCCTGGCGATGCGAGCGCTCCTCAGGTTTGAGACGCACGCGCAGCGCGTTGACGATGGCGTAGTACAAATCGTCGAGCCGCGCGCGCTGGCGCAGCGTGATCTGGCCGAGCGCGAACAGCGCATGGCCCTCGGTCCAGTGATGCTGCGCTTCGTGATACAGCTCGATGACCGAGCGCGTATCCACTTCGTCGTGGATCTCGCGCAGGCGATGCAAAACCGATGGTTCGTTGGTGTCGGGCAATGGCACATCGCCGACCGGCGCGCGTTCGATGTCGCTCACGTTGACGATCAGCACCGCGTGATGCGCGACCATCGCACGGCCGGTTTCGCTGATCACGTGCGGATGTTTCAAACCGTTCTGCGCGCACGCTTCGGCGAGTGGCTGCACCACCGTCGCCGCGTATTGATCGAGTCCGTAATTGATCGAACACGCCGATCGCGAACGCGTGCCTTCGTAGTCGACACCGAGTCCGCCGCCGACATCGACATACTCGATCGGCATTCCCAATTTACACAGTTCCACAAAGTAGCGTGTCGCCTCGCGCATGCCGGCGGCGATATCGCGCACGTTGGAAATCTGCGAACCCATGAACACGTGCAGCAATTTCAGCGATTGCGTGAGATTCGCGGCCTTCAATTCGTCGATCAGCGTGAGCAGTTGCCGCGGCGTCAAACCGAATTTCGATTTTTCGCCGCCGGTGTTCTGCCATTTGCCCGCGCCGAGGCTGGTCAGCCGCATGCGCACGCCGAACAACGGTTCGACATCGAGCGCACGCGCTTCTTCCAACGCCGGTTTCAGTTCGGACGGTTTTTCTATGACGATGAACACACGCAACCCGAGCTTGCGCCCAACCAGCGCCAGACGCAGGTATTCGCGATCCTTGTAACCGTTGCAGATGACGATGCTGCCCGGCTTCGCCAGCGCGAGCACCGCCATCAGTTCGGGTTTCGATCCGGCTTCCAGACCGAATCCATCCGCGCCGGCGCCGACCAGTTCGCTCACCACCGCGCGCTGCTGATTCACCTTCACCGGATACGCGGCGCTGTAGCCGCCGTCGTAATCCCAGTCGGCTTGTGCGCGCGCGAACGCACCCTGCAGGCGGCCGAGACGATCGCGCAGGATGTCGCCGAAACGGATCAGGATCGGCAGACGCGAACCTTGCGAGGTCGCCTTCTCGACGATCTGTGGCAGCGAAATCGCCGGACCGTCCGCGCCGCGCGGGCGCACGATCAGGCCGCCGTCATCGCCGATGTCGAAGTAGTTTTCGCCCCAGTGCGCAATCGCGTATTGATTGCGGGCGGCGTCGATCGTCCATGTCTGCATGGCGGTATTGTAGCGTCGCGTATTGCGACATGTTTACCGGTTACAATCGCCGCCCCGATTTCCTGACCCAACCCCATGTCGACCTCCGCTTCCGAATGGTTCACCGAGCAGCATGATTATTCCGGCTCCTCGATCGGCTTCCGCGTGAAAGAAAAGCTTCACGAAGAGCAGACGCCGTTCCAGAAAATCGAGATCTTCGACAGCACCGATTGGGGCAAGCTGATGGTGATCGACGGCTGCATGATGGTCACCACGCGCGACAATTTCCTCTATCACGAGATGATGTCGCACCCGGCGCTGTTCACGCATCCGCGCGCCAAGCGCGTCGTCGTCATCGGCGGCGGCGACTGCGGCACGCTGCGCGAAGTGCTCAAGCACGATGAAGTGGAAAGCGCGATCCAGGTCGAAATCGACGAGCGCGTGACGCGGCTGGCCGAAAAATATTTCCCGGAGTTGTGCGAATCGAACAACGATCCGCGCGCGCAGCTATTGTTCATCGACGGCATCAAATGGATGGCCGAATGCGAGCCGGAAACGCTCGATGTCGTCATCGTCGACTCGACCGATCCGATCGGCCCCGCCGAAGGTTTGTTCAACGAAGCGTTCTACGAGTCCGTGCTGCGCGCGCTGCGTCACGGCGGCATTCTGGTGCAGCAGAGCGAATCGCCGTTGGCGCATTTGCCGCTGCTTAAATCCATCCGCAAGGCGATGAACGGCGCGGGTTTCCATTCGGTGCGCACGCTCACCTTCCCGCAGCCGTGCTACCCGACCGGCTGGTGGAGCGCGACGATGGCGCGCAAAGGTGTGGACCTGTCCGATTTCCGCGAACGCGGTGCGGCGACCAAGCAGTTCGACACGCTGTATTACAACGTCGACACGCACAAGGCCGCGCTGGCGATGCCGGACTTCCTGCGCCAGGCGCTGGGCGAGTAACGACCCGATAGTGTCACCTCGCGCACGTTGTGCGCGGGGCCGGGGCGGTTAGAATCGGGACACTGTCCTGTATCACGTCTCGGAGGAACCATGCGTCTTCGTCCGCTTGCCGTCTGCACCGTCCTCGCAACACTGCTTACCGCGTGCGCCCCCGAGAAGCCCAAACCCGTTGCACCGCCCGCGCCAGTTGCGCCGCCGATCATTCCGCGGCATGTGTTGTTCGGCAATCCGGAGAAAGCATCCGGCGAAATCAGTCCGGATGGAAAGTGGCTCGGCTACGTCGCGCCGGACGACGGCGTGCTCAACGTTTTCATCGCGCCGCGCGAGCATCCCGATCAGGCGAAAGTGATCACGCACGACCGCAAACGCGGCGTGCGCAGCTTCGCGTTCACCTACGACGGCAAATACGTGCTGTATCCGCAAGACGAAGGCGGCAACGAGAATTTCCATCTCTACAGCGTCGATCTCGCGACGAACAAGCAAGCCGACATCACGCCCTTCAAGAACGCGCGCGCCGATCTCGCGGCGTTGTCGCCGAAGCATCCGCACGAAGTGCTGATCAGCGCCAACGACCGCAATCCGAAATATTTCGATCCGATCCGCATCGACCTGCGCACCGCAAAACGCACACGCCTGATCCAGAACGACGGCTACGCCGGTTTCACCACCGACGACGATTTCAACCTTCGCCTGGCCAACAAGTCGATGCCCGACGGCAGCGCCGAATGGTTCAAGCGCACGAAGAACGGTTGGAAATCCTTCGGCCGCGTGCCGCAGGGCGACGCGCTGACGACGAACGCACTCGGCTTCACGCGCGACGGCAAAACGCTGTACATGATCGACAGCCGCGACCGCGACACCGCCGCGCTGTATTCGATCAACTGGGCCGACGGCAAACGCGAACTGCTGCACGAGAACCCGCATGCCGATGTCGGCGGCACGCTCGCGAATCCGAAAACGGGCGTGGTACGCGCGGTGGCCGTCGACTATCTGCGCAACGAATGGAGCGTGCTCGATCCGTCCGTGCAAAAGGATTTCGATTATCTGAAGACGCTCGGCGACGGCGACATCGCCATCGTCAGCCAGAGCGAGGACGACAATTACTGGGTCGTGGTGCTGTCGCGCTCGGATGCGTCGCCGAAGTATTACCTGTACGACCGCGCCGCCGGCAAGGCGGACTTCTGGTTCGACACGCGCCCGGCACTCGCGCAGTCGAAGCTGGCGGCGATGCACCCGATCGAGATTCCAGCGCGCGACGGACTGAAGCTCGTCAGCTACTACACGCTGCCGACCGAAATCGATCCGAACGGCAGCGGCAAGGCGCTGCATCCGGTGCCGCTCGTGCTGTTCGTCCACGGCGGACCGTGGGGCCGCGATGGTTACGGCTACAACAACTATCACCAGTGGTTGGCGAACCGCGGCTATGCGGTGCTGAGCGTGAACTACCGCGCCTCGACCGGTTTCGGCAAGAATTTCACCAACGCCGGCGATCTGCAGTGGGGCCGCAAGATGCATGACGATCTCATCGACTCCGTCGATTGGGCGATCAAGAACGGCATCACTACTAAAGATAAAGTCGCGATCATGGGCGGCAGCTACGGCGGCTACGCGACGCTTGCCGGCCTGACCATGACGCCGGATGAATTCGCCTGCGGCGTCGACATCGTGGGACCGTCGAACCTGATCACGCTGCTCAACAGCATTCCGCCGTACTGGGCCTCGTTCCGCGCGCAGTTCACCACGCGCATGGGTAATCCGGATACCGAAGAAGGCCGCGCGTTGCTGAAAGAACGTTCGCCGCTGACGTATGCCGATCAGATCAAGAAGCCGCTGTTGATCGGACAAGGCAAGAACGATCCGCGCGTGAACGTGAACGAGTCCGAGCAGATCGTGAAGGCGATGCAGGCGAAAAAGATTCCGGTGACGTATGTGTTGTATCCGGACGAAGGCCATGGTTTCCGCCGGCCGGAGAACAACACCTCGTTCAATGCGGTGGCGGAGGATTTCCTGTCGAACAAATGTCTCGGCGGGCGCGTCGAGCCGATCGGGAATGACTTCGCCGGCGCGTCGATCACCGTTCCTGTCGGTGCTGAACTACTGCCAGGTTTGACAGATGCGTTGAACGCGAAGAAGTGATGAGATAAGCGCAGAAATAGAGTCGCCGATGTCTATGCGTCCAATCGTCTCCAGATTGCTCGCCGCTTGTTTGTTCGCCACGCCAATGCTCGTGATGGCCGACGACCTCGGCGTCTGCAGCGTGCCGATAGCCGCTGAGAAAACAGCGGCTATCGACATGCCCGATTACAGCGTCGAGACTGATCCCGATTTGCCGGATCCGGCGCAAGAGCAGCGCGAACGCGCGGGCAAAGCGTATCAACGCGCCATCGTGGACATGCTCAAGTCGAGTGCCGATCCGCGCGACTGGGCCATGCTCGGCGCAGGGTTCTATCTGACCGACAAGTCCGAGCACGAACGTAGCGAAATTCGCACGTTCCTGGAACGCGCGGCAAAGACGGATCCGGCCGATGCGCAACTGCAATGGCTAGTGCTTGCCGGCACGCGACAGCTCAATTCGCCGGCGCTTGCTTCGCAAATCATCGACAGATTAGAAGCAGACGAACCCGACAACGGAGCCGTGTGGGTCGAGGCGCTCGCCCGCGCCGCCACGAATCACGACCGCGCCGGCGTCTCCACGGCGCTGGAACGGCTGGCCATGAGTTCGACCGTCAACAATCATTTTTCTGACACGATCAAGCTGATCGCCGAAACGTACGCGCGCATACCGCCGCCGGATGAACTGATACATTCTCCCGACAACGTTGCCGGCGAGTCGAAAGCCTACGTGTACTCGCTGGCGATCGCGTCAGCATTCGTGTTTCCCGCCTATCAGCCGCTTACCACAACATGCCTGTGGGACGAGACGGGCCGCAACGCGGCGCACGCACCCGACTGCGAACGTGCCGGACGCCTGATGTCGCAACAAAGCGACACGCTGCTCACCCGAGCGATTGGTTTCGCCGTGTTGCGTGCGTCGCATACGTTCAATGACGATGACGTCAAGAACGCACGCAATCAGGACTGGGTAAGCGAAAACTTCGTCAAACTGGCGATGTCGGGCGACGCGCACGCCGCCGAAATCGAACAGTACCATTTGGATTGGGTGGAAACCGGTAACGAAGTCGACGCGATGCGGCGCAGGATCGAACGCATGGACATTGCGCCGACTCCACCGGACGACTGGATTGAGACAAATTCACGCTTTTCACAACAGCGCATCGAGCAGGACACCAAGGGCGCCGCGGAACGCCTCGCCCATGCAGACTACTGATCAGCGCGCGCGCCACCGCGCCCACGCGCGTGTGGCGGCCAGATCGATCCGATCCAGAATCTTCGCCGCGACGAGCGATTCGCCCGCAATCAACGCCGCCCCGATCGCGGCAACGATCAGCCCCGGCCCTGGCGTAACCAGCATCACGATGCCCAGCGCGATCAGCACCAGCCCGCCGCCGATCGCGATAACCGTGCGCCACATGCCCGGCTTCGCACGCATGCGTTCGTAGTGCGCGCGAAAGCGCCGGCCGCTCGGCACGGTCATGAAGGTGCGCATGTTGCGTCGGAGTCGGTCGAACATCGGCGACGATACGTAAATGCGTCAGGGGCGTGAGTTGTTCCATGTATCCTCGCAACGATGACTTCAAGGGGTCACGCATGAATCGATTTCTTCTCGCCGTCGCTGCGTGTGTGGCGACCGTCACAACTGCGCACGGCGCGGATCGGATCACCGGAAAACCCTTCGCGACGCGTTCGGAAGTGCTCGCCACGCACGGCATGGTGGCGACATCGGTGCCGCTGGCCACACAGATCGGACTCGACGTGCTGAAGAAAGGCGGCACGGCGATCGATGCGGCGATCGCGGCGAATGCGACGCTCGGTTTGCTGGAGCCCGTGTCGAACGGAATGGGCGGCGATCTGTTCGCGATCGTGTGGGATGCGAAGACGAAAAAACTCTACGGCTACAACGGCTCGGGCCGTTCGCCGAAATCGCTGACGATGCAGTATTTCGTCGATCACGGCATCAAGGAAATCCCGCCGCTCGGGCCGCTGCCGGTGAATGTGCCGGGTTGCGTCGATGCGTGGTTTGCGCTGCACGACAGGTTCGGCAAATTGCCGATGAAGGACGATCTCGCGCCCGCGATCAAATACGCACGCGAAGGATTTCCGATCACCGAACTGATCGCGCATTACTGGAAACTGTCGGTGCCGCGCCTGAGCAAATATCCGGGTTTCACCCAACAGATGACCATCGGCGGCCGCGCGCCGGAGAAAGGCGAAATCTGGAAGAACGCGAACCTCGCCAACACGCTGGACACGATCGCCAAAGGCGGTCGTGATGCGTTCTACAAAGGCAAGATCGCGCACGTGATCGGCGATTACTTCAAGGCGAACGGCGGTTTCCTATCGTACGAAGACATGGCCGCGCACAAGGGCCAGTGGGTCGAGCCGATCAAGACCAACTATCGCGGCTACGATATTTACGAACTGCCGCCGAACGGACAGGGCCTCGCCGCGCTGGAAATCCTCAACACGCTGGAAGGCTACGATCTGAAGAAATACGGCTTCGGCAGTGCGGAGCACGTGCATCTGTTCGTCGAGGCGAAGAAGCTCGCGTGGGAAGATCGCGCGCATCTCTACGCCGATCCGGATTTCTTCAAGGCGCCGCTCGACAAGCTACTTTCAAAAGAATACGCCGCCGAACAGCGCAAGAAGATTTCGATGGACCACGCGATGCGTTCGGTGCCGAGCACATCCGCGCTCGAACACGGCGACACCATTTACCTGACTGCCGCCGATCAGTGGGGCAACATGGTGTCGCTGATCCAGTCGAATTATCGCGGCATGGGATCGGGCATGACGCCGCCAGGTCTCGGCTTCATCTTGCAGGATCGCGGGCAGCTGTTCGTGCTGAAGGAAGGTCAGGCAAATTCGTACGCGTCGGGCAAGCGCCCGTTCCACACCATCATCCCGTCGTTCATCACGAAAGGCGACGATTTCCGCATCAGTTTCGGCGTGATGGGCGGCGGCATGCAGCCGCAGGGTCATGCGCAGATCGTGATGAACCTCGTCGATTTCGGCATGAGCCTGCAGGAAGCCGGCGATGCGCCGCGCATCCAGCACGAAGGCGACACCGAACCCGAAGCGCAGAACGTGGCGATGACCGACGGCGGCGAAGTCGAACTCGAAAGCGGATTCCCGTACGAAACCATCCGCGCGCTGATGGAAAAAGGCCATCACGTGACCTGGGCCGATGGTCCGTACGGCGGCTATCAGGCCATCGAATGGGACGGCCAGCATCACGTGTATCTGGGCGCTTCCGAAGGCCGCAAAGACGGACAAGCAGCCGGATATTAAGCTGCGGTCAAGCGTGGCGGCGGGTACACTCGCCGCCTTCGCACAAGGAATCCGACCGATGCCGCGCAGTTTTCTTTTCTGCTTCGCGCTCTTCGCCGTGCCTGCAGTGGCGCAGCCGCTGCTGCCGCCGGAACAACGCAAATCGGATACGGCCGCTCAGGAAAAAACGCCCGAGCAGATCATGCTGCAGTTCCGCCGCGACCAGATCAATCTGCTCGCGCTGCAGGGCAAGCCGCCGTCGCTGATTTCCGCGGCACTCCTTGCGCAGTCGGATGCGAAAGATCCGAAACGTCCCGATGCATTGAAAACCCCGGGCCTGATCGCGCACGCGCAGCGCTCCGGTCCGGACGATCCACTCGTGTGGTGGGTCACCGCCGAAATGGAGTGCAAGGAAACGCCGAAGGATTGTCCGAAGACCGAAACGCTGCAGAAAATCGAATCGCTCGACGCGCAGAACGGCGCCGTGTGGGCGATGGCGCTGATGCGCGCGCAGAACGCCGGCGATACGACCACGGCGCGTGCCGCACTGACCAGCGCCGCGCAATCACAACGCTACGATGACTACTTCGGCCGCAGCATGGCCATGCTCGATGACGCCGAACACGTGATGCCGATCGGCGACGAGATCATTCGCGCCAGCGGTCAGCTCAACGCCAGCGTCGAAGGTTTCCAGCTCGTCAATGCGGCTGGCGTTGCCGTCCGCGCGGTGCCGCCGATCGCACAGGCAATCACCGACACCTGCCGCGACGCCGGCGGATCCGATCGCGAGGCCGATTGCATCGCGGTGGCCAAGAAAATGGCCGCCAGCGGCAGCATGGGCGCCAAGGACGCCGGCCTGAAAATCCTGATGGCGCTGCTGCCGTCCGGCCCCGAACAGAACGCCGCGCGCGACCAGCAACGCGCGCTGATGTGGCAAACCGTACGCATCGGCGAACTGGCCGAAACACTGGCCGATGACCAGCGCGTCACGCGTATCTACACGCAGGCGCTGCACGAAAACGGCTCGGAAATCGACGCCGTTTTCGCCGTGCTGCGCGCGCAGGGCGCCTCGCTGCAACCGGCACCCGACTGGCATCCGCCGCAGACGGATGCGCCGCCGCGTCCGTAAACAGGGTCTGCGGCGGGTTTCGCCCGCCCGGCATCCCGTTGTACTCTTGAAACATCTCTGTCGCATACGGGGTGCCTCATGCAGAAGATCCTGGTGGCCAGTTCCAAGGGTGGCTGCGGCAAGACAACGATCGCGACCACCATCGCCGGCTACTTTTCGCAGGACGGGAAACGCACCGTCCTCGTCGACGCCGACCGCCAGGGATCGAGCCTGCGCTGGGCCGAGAAACGCGCTGCGACGCCCAACCCGGTACTGGGCCTGAGCGCCACGCGCCGCGACTGGCCGGAGAAGATTCCCGAGGACGCCCAGCGCGTCGTCATCGACGGACCCGCCGGCATCCGCATCCCCGAACTCACCGAACTGCTCGACCACGCCGACGCGCTGATCATCCCCGTGCTGCCTTCGCGCATCGATCTGGAAGCGACTGAAGCGTTCCTGCGCGACGTCGCCGACATCCCGCGCGTGAAACGCAACAAGGTGCCGGTGGGCCTGGTCGCCAATCGTCTGAAACCGTGGACGACGGCCTCGCAGGAAGCGGTCGAGGAGATCAAGAAATTTCCCTTCCCGCTGATCGCGCAATTGCGCGACACTCAGGGTTACATCGTGGTCGCCGGTCTGGGCAAAAGCATCTTCGACTACAACTCCGAAACGATCCGTTCGCACCAGGAAGACTGGGAAAAGATCGTGCGCTGGCTGAAGAAGCACGGCTGAGCACGACACAAGGAAACACACGCATGAAACACGAACTGATCCTGCTGCGCCACGCGCATGCGGAAAACGCGGCGCCGGGACAGACCGACCGCGACCGACCTTTGAGCGATCGCGGCATCGCCGAAGCGAAAGCCGCGGCGGCATGGCTCAAGACCAAAAACATCCTGCCCGCGCGCATCCTGTGTTCGCCATCGGTGCGCACACACCAGACGTTGCAGATCGCCCTCGGCGATGTCGAGGCGAAAGACGAACCGCGCATCTACGAAGCCACCGCCGGCGAACTCGATACGATCATCGACGAGAATTCCGACGCACAGCGCCTGCTGCTGGTCGGCCACAATCCGGGTTTCGAAACCCTGGTGGCGCTGCTCGCGACCGGTCAATCCAGCGATTTCCGCGGCATGCCGCCCGCCGGCATCGCCTGGTTCGAGCTCGACGGATCGGCAGAACCCGCCAGCGGCCGGCTGACCGCGTTCTGGTCGCCCTGACCTAAGTGAGCCACGTGCGCCGGGTGCCGCGATGGATTTTTCTCTGCGCGGCGCTACCCGCCCTGAGCTGTCACGCTGAAGAC
>Ga0105239_10005310_pt1 | contig 15125 bp, 13 predicted proteins | sample KBSC44metaG_FD_92761 | JGI IMG/M metagenome (GOLD analysis project Ga0105239, IMG submission 92761) | Corn rhizosphere microbial communities from Kellogg Biological Station, Michigan, USA - KBS C4-4 metaG | ecosystem: Host-associated > Plants > Roots > Rhizosphere > Soil | place: Michigan, USA...
ATCCGCACCGGCGCACCGCCCTCCTTTATGATCGCCTCTCTCATCTTCGTCGCCTCCCTCATCACCACGATCTGCGGCGCGCTGCTCTTCGCCTACTTTCGCGGCACCTATGTGGACTACTGGGGGACCTTCCTCTGCGTGCTGCTGATGAGCGTGGTCTATATCGTCTATATCGTCGCGGGGCAGTATCTGCTGGGCAAAGTGCTGAAGTATGCGCCGCTTGCCGGGTTCCGCGCAGGCATCGACTCCTGGAAGTTCGTGATCGTGCCGACGGTGATCGGCGTCATCAGCGGCTTCGGCGGCGCGACCCGCCTCTATCGCACCTTTCTTCTGGACGAGATGAATCAGGACTATGTCCGCACCGCCCGCGCCAAAGGCGTCTCCGAGCCGCGCATCCTCTTCAAGCATGTCCTGAAGAATGCGGCCATTCCCATTCTCACCTCCTCGGCCGCCGCGATCCCGGCCCTGTTTCTGGGCAGTCTGGTGACGGAGACCTTCTTCAACATCCCCGGTCTCGGCAGCTACACCGTGGATGCCATCAACAGTCAGGACTTCGCGGTCGTGCGGGCGATGGTCTTTCTGGGCGCGCTTCTGACGATTATCGGCTATATCCTGACCGACATCAGTTATGCGCTGGTCGATCCGCGCGTGCGGTTGGAATAGGACAAGACCGCTCTCATGGTGATGGATCTGCAAACCCTCTTCTGGAATCTGTTCGCCCTCGTGCTGCCGATCGTGCTGTGCCTGCTCATCCTGCGTGCAGGGCGACAGCCGCTCTGGGCGGAGGCGTACCGTAGGCTCCGGCGCAATCGGCTGGCGATGGCAGCGCTGGCCCTGATCGGCGTCTATGGCGGTATCGCCGTGTTGGACAGCATCCACTGGAAAGACAACCGAACCGCGGAGCCGCGCTCTATTCTGGATCGCATGACCGCCAGGACGCCGGTCGAGCGCACCTATGTCGCGCCCTTCGGCATGGAAACCGTCGAGCCGAAACCCCATCGAACTCGGGCGAAGCATCTGCTCGGCACCGATGCGAGCGGCAAAGATGTGCTGGTGCGGACCTTGAAAGGCTGTCGGACGGCCATTATGGTCGGGGTGGTGCCGATGCTGATCATCATGCCGGTCGGTATTCTGCTCGGGATGCTGGCGGGCTACTACGGAAAGCGCGTGGACGATGCGGTGCAGTACACCTATACGGTCTTTACCTCTATTCCGAATATCCTGCTCCTGATCTCGTTGGTCCTGGTGCTGGGGCACGGCGTTTTGCAGGTCTGTCTGGCGCTGGGGTGTACCGGCTGGGTCGGACTGTGTCGGCTGGTGCGCGGAGAGACATTGAAGCATCGGGATCGAGAGTATGTGCGGGCGGCGCGGGCGCTGGGAGTGAGCGACCTGAGGATCATGCTGCGCCACATCCTGCCGAACCTGCTGCCAGTCGTCATCATCTCGGTGGTGCTCGGCTGCAGCGGACTGGTGCTCTCCGAAACGATCCTGACCTTTCTGGGCGTGGGGGTGCCTCCGGAGATGGGAAGTTGGGGCAATATGATCGACGCGGCGCGCCTGGAGTTGGCTCGTGAACCCGCGATCTGGTGGCAACTGACCGCAGCCTCGTCGGCGCTTTTCTTACTGGTTCTCTCGTTTAATATTCTGGGGGATGCGCTGCGCGATGCCGTGGACCCCCGCCTGCGGAGTTCCTGACCTTGACTACCCCACTTTTACAGGTGGAGAACCTGCGCACCTACTTCCATACTCCCTACGGCATCGCGCGGGCGGTCGATGGCGTCAGTTTCACGGTGCAGGCAGGCGAAACCGTCGCCATTGTAGGCGAGTCGGGCTGTGGGAAGTCCATGACCGCGCTCTCTCTGCTGCAACTGGTGCCGGAGCCGGCGGGCTATATCGAGGGCGGACGCATTCTCTTCGAGGGCAAAGACCTCCTCGACCGCACCTGGAACCAGATGCGGGAGGTACGCGGCCGCGACATCGCGATGATCTTCCAGGAGCCCATGACCAGCCTGAACGCCGTCTTCACCATCGGCTCCCAACTGGTCGAAGCCATGACCCTCCATGGCACGGCCACACGCGCCGAAGCGGAGAAACGCGCGATCACGCTGCTGGAACGTGTCAAACTGCCGCAGCCCCAACAGGTGATGCGCCAGTATCCCCACGAACTGTCCGGTGGGATGCGCCAGCGGGTGATGATCGCCATGGCCCTCGCCAACCGACCCAAACTCCTCATCGCCGACGAACCGACCACAGCCCTGGATGTCACCGTGCAGGCGCAGATCCTCGATCTGCTGCGCGAGTTGCAGCAGGAGACGGGAATGGCGGTGCTCCTCATCACCCACGACCTGGGCATCGTGGCGCGGATGGCAAATCATGTCGCGGTGATGTATGCCGGACAGATCGTCGAGAACGCCACCACCCAACGGCTCTTCCGTAACCCCCAGCACCCGTACACGCAAGGCCTCTTCGCCAGTCTGCCGACACGCAACCAACGCGGCCGGGACCTGGCCACTCTGGAGGGCACCGTACCGCAGCCCAACAACTGGCCCCAAGCCTGCCGATTTGAGCCGCGTTGTCGTTCTCGGTGGCAGACCTGCGCTGAGGTCGCCCCCAGATTTCTGACGACCGAGACGGACCATCAGGTGCGCTGCCACCTCTACGATCCGGAGATCTCCGACCGTCCCCAAACGCCTCAACAAGAAAAGCCCGCAACAACCACTTCCGACACTGCGAAAAACGTCGCGCCTATCGTCTCTCAATCCCATTCGGAGGTGCAGTCATGACCGAGACTCCTCTACTGGAAGTGCGCAATTTGACGAAGCGTTTTCCGATTCGCCAAGGGCTGTTTCAGCCGAAAGCCTGGAAGACGGCGGTGGAGGATGTGAGTTTCACCGTCCCGCGTGGCAGTACGCTGGCACTGGTCGGGGAGAGCGGTTCGGGCAAAAGTACGGTCGGACTGATGCTGCTGGATCTGCTGGCCCCCACCTCCGGTGAGATCCTCTACGACGGCAAGCCGTTCAACGAACGCCAGGGCGCAGTACGACGCGCTCTGCGCCGAGAGATGCAGGTGGTGTTTCAGGATCCCTATGCCTCTCTGAACGCTCGAATGAATGTGCGTGAGACATTGACAGAGGGAATGATCGTCCACAAGATCGGCGCGAATGCCGTCGAGCGTGAGCAGCGGGCCGTCGCGCTCTTGAAGCAGGTAAGTCTTTCCCCGGATGCGCTGGAGCGCTATCCGCACGAGTTCTCCGGCGGGCAGCGGCAGCGGATCGCCATCGCCCGCGCCCTCTCCGTCGAACCGAAATTCATCGTCCTCGACGAGCCGACCAGCGCTCTGGATGTCTCTGTGCAGAGCCAGGTGCTGAACCTCCTCCGCCAACTCCAGCGCGATTTCGGCCTCACCTACCTCTTTGTCACGCACAACCTGGATGTCGTGGGCTATCTGGCGGACACAGTCTGCGTAATGGAAAAAGGGAAGATCGTGGAGCGCGGCACGGTAGAGGAGATTTTCGACCATCCGAAAGAAGCCTACACCCGCCGCCTGCTCGACGCGATCCCCTCTCTCGACCCGACCATGCAGGAACTGCTCGCCCAAACCCAGTTGTAGCCGGTCCCGTCCGCCCAACCTTCCCGTCCCAGGAGACGCCGCAATGATGCCATTGCAGTGGCCCGAGTTTTACCTACAGCCTGTGCAGATGTCCTGGCTGAAGCGACTTTGGCACAAGTCCGATTACCTCCAGGTAATGGAATATCTCCAACGTCAACTGCTTACGCGTTCCCGCCCTGACCTGCGTATATGGGGAGAGGATCCCATGCGTATCCGTATGGGAATCGTTGTATGCAAAAAAATTCAGGAAACCTACGAGTGGCCCAACGATCACTTCTTGCCAGAGGATCCGTTCGACATTCTGATGCTGATGCCCTGGGATGATCTGGAAATCGTCGAGTTGGTCATGGCGCTCGAAGAGGATCTTGAGATCGACATTCCCAATCCGGAAGTTGAAGCATGGTTCGGAGCCACATTGAGTACGGTCGTAGATCGCCTGATGGCGTTGGAGCAGAGGCGGACGCCACAACCGTCCGGGAGACGCAAAAAATGAGGGTTTCGCTGCCGCACATCGGATGTCGCTTGTTGATCTCTCTCGTGATCTGCTTTTCGCTCTCGGTGCGGGCTGGGGCAGATCCCATTCATGATGCAGCGAACAGCGGCGATGTTGGCGCCGTTGAGCGTCTGCTCAGTGAGGACGGCACGCGGGTTAATGCGAGAACTCCTGCCGGAGCGCCTCCTCTGCTCGGCGCGGCCATTCACGGCCAACTCGCTGTTGTGCGGATTCTCGTGGACAAGGGCGCAGATGTCAATCTGCCGCAGGGAGATGGCTGGGCGCCTCTGCATGCGGCGGTGTGCGACGGGAACGATGCCGCGCATGTCGAGATCACGCGGTTGCTGCTGGCGCATGGCGCGAAACTAGACATTCGCCGACAGGATGGCTGGACGCCCTTGCACGCATGCGCCCTCAAAGGCAACACCGCGACGATGCAGGTCTTGCTGGAACAGGGGGCATCGCTGGAAGTGCGTGACAACAGCGGTTCGACACCGCTGCATCTGGCCTCCGAGCAGGGACAGGGGACAGCCGTCGCACTTCTGCTGGAGAAGGGCGCGGATCGGGAGGCGAAGGACAACACGGGCAAAACGCCGCTACAACGCGGGATGGCCACCAATAAACTGGAAGGCGTGGAACCGCTGCTCCGCACGGTTCCCATCGACAAACATTTCGACCACACGCCTCTCGCCACGGCGCTTCAGGAATTGGGAGCGACCGCCGGAATTGCCTTTACGCCGGACACGTCGCTGCGTGGAACCGTAACCCAGGATCTGAAAGCGGTTCCGCTGACCGTCGCACTGCATACGCTGCTGCATAGCGCGGAGGGAGGGCCGCTGCTCTATGAACTGCGCGAGGGCACTTTTCACATTCGCTCGGCGACGCTGTTGGCAAACGGCAGCCTGGAGCAGAACGACGGGAAACAGGCGACCGGTTTTGACTTGAACGGTCCCGGCGTCGCTCTCGCTTCGGATACGGCGCATTCCGGGCGGTACAGCGTCCGCGTGACCTGCGATGGCGTGCATGATTCTCTCTTTCACACCGCGAATTTTCCGTTGCCGGGCGCGCACGATCGTCCTCGCCGTATCCTGGTCCATGCCTGGGTCAAGGCGCGCAACTTGCAGATCTTCCACCAGGGCGGCTGGAGCGCGGGTCACGCGGCGGTCTGGGCAATCGACGCAGGCGGGCAGCGAATCAAGACGCTGAATCCCAATGGCTGGGACAATGTGGGGCTGGGCGAGTTCGCGGGCTACTTCTGCGGCACCTTCGATTGGCGCGAGGTGCGGGGCAATTTCGTGGTTCCGGCGGGCGCAACGGCGCTCACTTTGGAAGCCGGGATCTCGTGGGCAAAAGGCACGGCCTGGTTCGACGACTTCTCAGTCGAAGAGGCCCCGCTGGTCTGGGAGCCGAAGGAAAACCCCGAGGCGCGGATCGTGATTGACGCCGGACATAAGCGCGGCGGACCGATCGAAGGAGTCGGGTGGAACTGGAGCTATATCTGGGATCAGCCCTACGAGATGAACGCTTCACCGGACCTGGTCGATCAACTGCTCCACTTTGCGGAGTGGGACCAGCAGTCGTTCGTGCGGTTCGGCTTCCTGGCGCAGCGGTGCCTCAAGTCCGACCTGCGCAGCGCCTCCGCACCCGTCTACGATCCCACGAAATCCGGATCGATCTTCTATGAGCGCCTTCTGGACGGCTTTCAGCGGCTGGGCGTCAACGTGCTGGCGTGCAACTGGCAGTACGGCGATGGGACCGGCCCCTACGAGAAGCCTCCCTATCCCGCCGATCGGTTTGCCGATGGCGTCTCGACCGTGCTCTATCGCTGGCTGGTCAACAAGCGCTACAGCCACGTCCGCTGGATCTCGCTCTGGAACGAGCCGGACTGGTGGTACAAATTCGGCGGCAACTATCGAGGCGACTTTCCGCTCTACTGGGGCGCGCTGGACGATCGCCTGCGGGCGCTGAAACTGCGCCCCAACATCGGCATCGTCGCTGCCGATACCACCCAGGGCGGCAGCATTGCGGCGGACGCCTTTCCCGCGCTGGAGTCGCGTGTCACCGCGGACGCCTTCTCCGCGCACGACTACTTCTCCGCCGTCGAAGCGCCGGGCCGCGAATCGAGCGGCGGCGTGATGCAGCCTTTCCTGCGCGGCTACGAAAGCACCGTCACAGGGCTGAACGGCAAAGCGGTCTTCATCGGCGAGTTCGGCTGCAATCGCACCGATGGCGACGCGAGTTATCGGGGCACGCTCGGCGGCGCGGAACTGGTGATCGGCGGACTGAACGCAGGCGTGCGCGGCTTCGCCCGCTGGGCCTACAACCACGCCGACAGCGGCAAAGACGACGGCTTCAATCCCTTCACCCTCGTCAACGGCAAACTCCAACCCAAGCCCTCCGTCTACTACGGTTACGCCGTCCTCACCAAAGCCATCAAAGCCGGAATGCAGGTCGCCGTCACCGACATCCAGGGTGGCAAAGACTCCGACAACACCCAGCGCATCCACGCCGCCACCCTCACCAACGCCGCAGGCGACTTCACTCTCCTCCTCGTCAACGACGGCGGACAGCCCAAAACCCTCCACCTCACCGGTTCCCCACGCCCCCGTCTCTACCAATATGGGTACGACATCACCCTCCCCGACGGCCTCCAACGCGGCCCCGAAATCGCCCCCGGCGAAACCACCGTCACCCTCAAACCCTACAGCATCAACGCCCTCACCTCCTGGCAATGGGACCGACTAAAACCCTGACCTATTCCTTCGCCCCAGCGCGTTCCAGTAACCACTGAATCAAAAAATAGTCGTCACGGTCGTCTGCGGGTATTCCATACACCTTCTCACGAATTAGGAAGAATAAACTCCAAATTCGATCAATCATATCAGGAGGAGGAAGGAAGGGTGACGGCACTGTGTATAATGCCCCCAAGAGTTCGGACAGAGATTTAAGGTGGTTGTCTGTGTCATCATCATTTCGTATGACTCCCGGTTCCTCGGCATTCAATTGCGCTTCCCCAACGAATGTATTCTCTCTTCCGCGCGCATAGTTCCTGCGCCTATTCACCATCATTTAGAAAATCTGGAACTTTGTTCAATAATTGAACGTTGTTCAGTTATTGAGCGAAGACCGGGAGGCGGTAATGAGTGCTAAGGATCGACGGAAGGGCGAAGTTTTGCGGTTGCGGAAGGCCATTCTGCAGGCCGCGTGTGACATTGCAGCCGAAGAAGGGTGGCGGGCGGTCACCGTACGCAAGGTGGCGGAAAGGGTCGAATATAGCCCGGCAGCCCTCTACGAATACTTTGCCGGCAAAGAGGCAATCCTGTTGGAACTGATGCGGGAAGGCTTTCGGCTCCTCACGGAGGATATGCGCGCCGTGCCGGAGGGGGAAGATCCCGTCGAGCGCCTGGTGGCAGTGGCACAGAGCTACTGGGATTTTGCGTTCCGGCACCCCGAACTGTATCAGGTAATGCACGGATTGGGCGGCGTCTCCTTCGGCACCGTCGATACGCCGCAGGAAGCAAAGGAAGGTTTTGTCGTTTTACGGGAGGCGGTTCGCGCGGTTTTCCCTGGTGACAGCGCGGCAGGACGTGACCTCTACGATGAGGTCGATACGTTGTGGGCGACGCTGCACGGGCTGGTATCGCTGACCATGGCAGGACGGATCAAAGACGGACGGGAGCGTGCAGCGACCCTGGTGGAGCCGGCGGTCCTGGTCTATGTGGCCGCATGGCAGAAAGAAGAGAGGTAAGTAAATGGGAGCAACACACGTTTTGACGATCCTGGTGATTCTCGCCCTGGGTGTGGTCTACGGCACGGATATGTTTTTCGCGGTCGTCGCACGATCCGCCCTGGCGCAGGTCTCTGAAGCAAGCATTACCGAAGTGATGGGGCGTCTGCATGAAGTCGCTGACCGTCGAATGCCGGTGTTCGGTGTCCTGGGGATAGCTGGTACGCTCGGTTTGATCGCGGCAACGCCGAGCCTCTATGCAATCGTGGCTTTCGGGGCACAGTTGATTCACCTCGGCCTCTACTTTCGGGTGTCAAAACCCGTCAATGTGGTCCTGACCGCCGCTGCGAATCGCGGCGAAGCCCTTCCGGATGCCCGGCAACTCCAACGCCGTTGGGACAGTGTCATCGTCCCACGTGCATTGGTGTTAGGCATTGCGCTGCTGTGTGTGGCGCTCCTCGGAATGCATGCCTGAACCAGGCCAATACCCCACTCGTTTAATCAACTCATTCACAGGAGACAGATCATGAATACAACCTCGTTACAAACCCTTGCCCTCAAGTTTGCCGAAGCTCTCAACACCAAAAACGTGGACCTGTTCGATACTTTCATCGCATCCGACTACGCCAATCACAATCCTGCGGTGGCTCCAGGATTGGCGGGGGTAAAGGCGTTCTTCACCGGTTGGCTGGCAGCATTTCCTGACACTCAAGTTCTTGTGGAGGATTCCCTCACCAGTGGCGACAGGGTTGTCGGTCGTTACACCTACACGGCCACCCACACCGGCACGTTTCTGGGTATTCCCGCGACCGGAAAGCAGTTAACCATGCGCAGCATAGACATCTGGCGTGTCCGCGACGGAAAGTTCATCGAGCATTGGGATGAGTTGAACCTGTTGGAAGTGTTCCAGCAACTGGGAGTGATTCCCCCCTTATTCCAATCGATTTGATCTGTGTTCCCCTCTGGCGATTCGCCTGGAGAGCCAGACTTCGAAGCGGGAAGGTTCCCTGCCTTCCCGCTTCGCTAAACTTTGCTCCCTGCCTATCCTGATGGATACCCCTCAGTCCGGTATAATATGACAGATGCAGTCCGAATCCGATTGGGAGGCCGTCCCTATGTTTGCGCGAACACTCCGTCTGATTATGCCGGTGATCATATTCTTTTGCACCGTCTCCTGTTTCGCGGTGATTCCACCGGAAATAGTCGCGCATGGCAAACGCGCAACTGCGCTTGTCGAGATCAACGGGGGACACGCGTATGGTACGGCGTTCTGTATTGATGCCGTGGAAGGGTACTTTGTCACGAACGCGCATGTGGCAAACGCTCTCGGCAACAAAAAGATCGTGTCGCTTATTCTCCACTCCGGTGAAACCAATCAAAAGAAGGTTCAGGCCGTTATCGTGCGCGCGGACGCAGATTTGGATCTGGCTCTGCTGCGCGTGAACACCGCGCAGCAACTCACGGCACTTTCGCTTGGGTCCATGGAAGACCTGATCGAAACGGCTCCCATTACCGCGTTTGGCTACCCGTTTGGAAAGGATCTATCGTTCGCCAAGGACGAATATCCCACCCTCACCGTCAGTACGGGCCACATCACATCGCTGCGCAAGATGAAAGGTGAACTTGCCGCCATTCAGATAGACGCGCAGTTGAACCCCGGAAACTCCGGTGGGCCGGTGCTAAATGACAGGGGACAGGTCGTCGGAATTGTGGTTTCCGGCATAAAGGGTACTGGAATCGATTTTGCGATCCCTATCAGCCATCTCTCCCATTTCTTGAGCAGCGCCGCCATCGATTTCACGCCACCGCAAATCACAGTCGACACGGCGCACGCATTGCACGATTTTACCATCCATGTTTCCACCTTCCACCGGTCTAACGACGGTATCCGTGTATCGCTGACGCTGAGTACCAGTCCGGACGATCATCGCACCACCACTGCTCGCGAGGGCGGCAACCAGACGTACACGATACGCACAGCCGCACTTCCCGACGCTAAGAGTCCGAAGATGCTCCGTCTGACTGCCGAAGACGGCAACTCGAAAGTCACCTGTCTGGCGCCCGATCAAAACGTCCTGCTTGGCGGCAAACCGGTGTTACTTAGCGCCATCCTCGAGATTGACCGGGGGGATGGAGACCAGGTCCGTATGACCGACAAGGAGATAAGATCTGTGTCGGTCGCCGGCCTGGACAACATTGCGACTCACTCCTTAGGCGTTCTTTCGCACATGAACCTGAGCCATGCTACCAAGATAACCATAGAGAGCGCCGAGCAAACGGCTCCCTCCGTTGCCTATCAGATCTTAGTCACTCAGAACGGACGAACGATTGGGCAGATCAGCGGCACCATTCCGATTGAAGGCTCACCGACATCGACATCGGCAGCATGGTCTGCCCGCAATGCCAGAGTCGAGTTATTTGTCTGCGACTTCAACGATAACGTCGTCAAGCGCTTCAACGGATTGACCGGCGAATACATGGATGATTTCGCTTCGGGCAACGGGGTAGGCAACCCTATCGACGCAATATTCGGTCCGGACGGCAACCTCTATGTCTGCGGGCATGGATCTACTTCAGTGCTCCGATACAACGGGCGAACGGGCCAGTTTATGGGGGATTTCGTATCAAAAGACAAGAGCGATGGCACTATAGGGCCGAACGGCATTACGTTCGGCCCGGATGGTAATCTTTACATGAGCAGTAAGTGGACCAAGGAGGTCAAACGCTTCGACGGAAAGACCGGGGAGTTTATCGATAACTTTGTCAAGAAGCGGAGCGGCGGATTGGATACGCCCGCTCAGTTAATGTTCGGCCCGGGAGGCAATCTGTATGTCGCTTCCACGAACAATAACTGTATCAAGATCTACGACGGAAAGTCAGGCGCGTATCTGCGTGACTTTATATCCGGCAACGGCATCGCCATGGAATGGCAACATTCCTCGATTTTCTGCATTGGCCCGGATGGGCTTTTCTACGTCTGCAGTTGTAGGAGCGGGCAGATAAAGCGGTTTAACGGCGAAACGGGCCAGTTTGTCGACAACTTCATAAGTCAGGACACGCTTGGGGCTCCGCCCTGTGGCGTCAAATTCGGTCCAGACGGCAACCTGTATGTTCTTACAATCTCCAAAGACGTGAAGCGATTTAACGGCAGAACCGGCAAGTTCATCGACGTGTTCATTTCCGGGAAGGGTATGAACCGACCACTCAACATGATCTTCCGCAATGCACCGCCAAAGTAGTTGGAGTGTCTCTCCGCCGGCAGTATCCCCTACACAACGCTTTAATTGATATTTTCTGCAGGAGTCGTTGCATATAGAATCAGAGTTGTTTCCGTGGGAGGCGTTTTGCATCCTCCAGCAGTATTTGGGTGCCGCGCGCATACTGTCGGCCGATCTCGGTCTGGAAAGAGGGAAGGGGCAGGATGGCGATGACCTGGAACGGCTGATTCAGCAGCCAGGCCATCTGGATCGCACGTGGGGTGCTTTCCAGAATAGCGGCAGTCTCTTGAATACGCGCGGCGATGGCCGTATTGTCCGGATGCTGCCAGCGTGCGACCCATTCCGGGCGCCAGACCGTTCCCGATTCGGCGTCCCCGAACAGACATTGGCCCAGTGTCAAATCTCCGGCGTGCGCCAGAACGACCACTCCCAACTCCAGGACCGCCTGTTGGAGGGCGGCATCGAAGGGAATATACTCCGGCCATAAGGGGGCGTTGGCAGTAAACAGGCTGAGTTCTGTTGTTATGACTGCGGCGATGCCCTGTCCCAGAGTCTCTTTCGCAAACCTATGCGCGGCCCGGAGACGTTCTGGAGTAAAGTTTCTCACACCGAAGGAGCGCACACGTCCGGAAGCGATTTCGCGATGAACGGCTTCGATCACAGGCTCAAACGGCAATGGAGGGCGATCGTCCAGATAGACCATGTCCAGAACGTCCGTGCCAATCAGATGGAGGTTTTCGGCGATGTCCTGACGGACCGCCTGAGGGGTGAAACGATCGATCGATCGTTGGGCGGATTCGTCCCAGTCGTCATGACAGATCTGCGTGCAGAGGAAAAATGCCTTGCGCAGAGAGTGCGCTTGGAGCCAGGCGCCGGCAGCCTGCCGACTATGGAGTTCGCCCCCCTCCCCATGAAGATGCAGACTGTTGCCTCCCGCCAGATGATAGGCGCGCAGACCGGCTTCATGGGTATCCGCGGCAGCGGAAGAGGACGGAGCGGCCATGCAGACGCTGAGATTGCGCTCCAACGAAGGCACGTAGATCTGTCGGAAGGGCATGCGACTCTCCTGATGTTTTGCGCGAAGGGTTCCCTACTCTCAATGCGTATCCGTTCTCGCCACTCCTGACAAGGCAAGAGACGCGGAATGTCTCCGTCTGAAATTCGTGATGCAACGATGACCCGGCAATACCGTCTATGTATCATAAGACTCAGTAAGACTCAGGAGAAAAGCGATGTACACAACATTTCTGAGGACGCTCGGGCTGGCGATTCTGGCATTGGGCGCTCTGGTGGGTCCGAGCGGCGCCCAGGTCGGAAAGACCTATCGCACTCTGGAAGCACGCATCCAGCAGGCGGACATCGTGGTGAGAGGCGATATTGCGGATCTCAAGAGAACGGTGCTCGTGCCCCGCATGGGCAAACGGGACAACACGATCTGGCCGGACGGCATCGTCGAATACCGCATCACCGTGACGCGGCAGGAGACGCTGAAGGGTGCGCCGCCCGCAAAACTGGTCCTGGTCCGCGAGACCTCGGACTACGACACACGCTTTGACGCGTGGCAGAAAGCCCACACCTCTTTCCTCTGGTTCGTCGGCCATAGCGAAGGCGCTGTGACTGCTGCATGGGAGACGCTCCGTCTCGGGCCGCCTGTGCCGAACGAGAGTTCCTATGTCAGCGACGCCCCTCCGCTCTTTGCGATGGACTTCTCCGTCCTCCGCGATCCGACGACCATCCTATCGCGGGCGCGCGCCTTTGCCGCGCGCAAGCAAAACGGCGAACAGGTACAGCAGTTCATGATTTCGCACGGCATTGCAGAGCGTTGCAGTCCCAGCGGAGACGCCAACAGCGTGGTCGTGCCTGTGAATCCCGCTCTGGAAGCTGTTGCCCGGACCTTGATCGCGCATCCGGAGAGATCCCTGTCAAAAGAAGAAGAGGCCGCCCGCAACCCTGCACTTCTGGAGGAGTTGCGCCTCCTCGGCATAGGCGCTCTGCGCCATTTCCCCTCCGCCTCCAACGCCAAACTGCTGAAAACCGAAGCCCAAAAAGCGCCCACAGAAACCGAACGGACCCAGGCCACGGAGATTTTACAGAACTGGCATCTGTAGATGCTACTCTCTCAGAAATCGATCCGAGCCGATGAGGAGACACTACTGGTGAGTAGTCACAAAGCTCCGGGGCGCTTCACGCTCGTTCCAGGGCGTTGCGGTCCCAGGCGGCTAAGTTCGCTGCGGCCTCGTAGGTTGTCTGGAGAAACGAGAGCAGCGTTGCTGCCGGGTCTGCGGCGGTTCGCACCGCTTCGTAGGGCAGGATGAATTCGCCCATTTTGTCGTGGAAATAGGCCGATTCCGGCAGAACCGGGTAGGCGCTGAAGCCGGTGGGGGCGGGATAGGCATAGGCGTAGAAGGCGGCTTCGCCCAGGCCCGCTCCTGCCCAGAACCCGGCGCTCGACACCTCGTGCGAATAGGCCTCTTCCATCACCCAGTTCGGGCAGTTGGGCGCGCCTCCCGGATGTTTGGGCGCGGTACGCCCCGAAAACCGGGTCACGGCAAGGTCCAGAGCGCCCCAAAAGAGATGCACGGGGCTCACTTTTCCGAGGAAGCGAGACCGGAACTCCATGAAGACCGGCTCTATCGTAACCAGCACGCTCCAGAAGCGACGAACTGCATCGGCGTCGTAGCTTGCGTGCGTCGTATCCTCCGCGAACGGGATCGCCTCCACCACTTCGACCGGGCGAGCATAGATCGCGACCTCGATGTCCAGTTCGTCAAGCGCCTCCATCGTCTTGCGGTAAAAATCGGCCACCGACATCGGTTCCAATGCGAACGAGCGCTCATCGCCCTCAGAGGTGCGGATGCACAGGACGTGGTGAATAAAGTCGAAATCGATGGAGAATGCACCGGTTCCATACGGGATAGGCGAGGTCGTGAGGCCGCGGGTCGTGACATAGAGCGCGCTGCTCCAGCAGTGATTGACAGGCGGCGCAAGTTTCAGCCGAATCTTGCCGACGATCTGTGTCCACAGATGGAGCGTAGTGCAGGTGTCTTGCCAACTCTCAAACGGCGGCAACTCGGGCCAACCGATCTTACGATCCGTGGTGTTCTCCATTGTCATCTTCATTCCTTCCCGATTCAATCCTCTTGCAGTCCTATGTCCGCATTACGATCTTCCTGCTCACCTCGTTCTCGTATTTTGAACAAAAGGGAGGGAGAGACAACGGATTACGCGAATGTAGGCAGGAGAGACGAGACCTGTCCCTTCCGGGAAACCATCCTGGAAGAACAGGAAAAGGACGCCGAAGTCGTGGCGGAGCAGAGTTCAGGAGAGAGGGCAGTCAGCGATGAAATGGGAGTTTTTGGGCGTTCAAGAATTGCGGGAAGGTTCGAACGGCAAAGGCTATGTCTACACGGTAGGAATGTGGCGCGCCCCGGTGCCCGGCGGTTGGATGCTTATGTCGCTGAATACGAAGAGCAACAATCCGCAGCCGACCCAGAGTTTCTATCCAGACCCCAATCATCTCTGGACCGGGAAGACGCCTCCGGAGGCCGCTTACCTGCTGCGCGCTGCCGGTCCGGAAAGTGCGCCTTCGACTCAGAATCTCCTCCGCGCATCCGACGATCCGAACGCGGAAACAAAACGTCTGGAAAGTTGACCGACAGGGATGTCTGTATCTCGCCCTTACCCAAAAGAGAGGTTTGTCTTCACCGCGAAACGATGCGATTTCTAAACCGTAGTACCAACATAAGCCCGACGGTCGCTTTCCCCGTTGGGTGCGGGAACCTTGCTTCTCACAGGACGATTGTTATTTACCAGGGGAGGTTTTCTATGAAGCGCGATAGCGCCCCAAGTCTCGCACAGTTCGCCACGATAGGCGCGGGAATCCTGAGCGGCATTATATTTTGTGCGTTTATCCTGGGTTTCGTTATGCCGCGTCTGCAAGGGAATTCGGCGTTGGCAAACTCTGCCTACCCGGATCTGCATAATAGTCGGGAAGTCACAGGAAGGCCGGAGCCTGCGGACCCGAACGTCAGTTTCGAAGAGTACAATAAGCGCGGCAACGATCTGTATGAACAGCAA
>Ga0105239_10005312_pt1 | contig 15122 bp, 16 predicted proteins | sample KBSC44metaG_FD_92761 | JGI IMG/M metagenome (GOLD analysis project Ga0105239, IMG submission 92761) | Corn rhizosphere microbial communities from Kellogg Biological Station, Michigan, USA - KBS C4-4 metaG | ecosystem: Host-associated > Plants > Roots > Rhizosphere > Soil | place: Michigan, USA...
CCCCAGATGCCGCCCGAGGTGCCGGCGTCCAGAAACTGGAGGTTTTTGGCTTTGAGTTCGTTGTAGTGGCGCACGGAGTCGCTGAAACGAGAGTTGCCGCCGTCGATGATGATGTCGCCGGGGTTCAATGCGGCGGAGGCTTCGGCCAGGACCGCTTCGGTGACCTTACCGGCCGGGACCATGCTCCAGACCACCTTCGGCTTCTGGGTCAGGCGCTGGATCGTCTCGGTGACGCTCCCTGCGGCGTCGCAGCCGAATTTGCGCACACGCTCCTGCGCCTCGGGAGAGGGATCACAGCCGACCACACGATGTCCATGCTGAGTCAAACGCTCGGCCATATTGCCGCCCATCTTGCCCAGTCCGACGATTGCTATCTCCATACGAGTTTTATCTCCTTTGCCGCCGTCTTTGCACTGCTATACCGGCCGGGAATCTACTCTGATGTTACGCACGGGCTCCGGGAAAGGTGCGCGCCGTACGCGCCGCGACCTCTTCCGCTCTCCATTTCGACACGCACCTCGATTTGCCCTGCTCGCTTTAATCCAGCAGAGCAGACGCCCGCACGCTTTCGACAACGATCCGACCTTGACTTTCTACCGGTCTCCGTGTATACTAACTATGCGTTTCCACTTCCCCGGAACGCCTGTTTTGTGCGTGGGTCGTTAACTCAGTTGGTAGAGTAGTGGACTCTTAATCCATTTGCCCAGGGTTCGAGCCCCTGACGACCCATCTCCCTCTCTCCTCACATTAAATGACATTCATTGATACTCCCTATTCATCTGGAAAAGGTAAGAAAGTGAACTGGCGTCCACCAGGCACGGGTACTTGCACTTTAAGGCGTTCGCAATTCGCGAATTGCGAATGAGGTGCGATTTTTTTGCGAGGTCGCGTGTTGCTTATCAGGATGCAGGTTTACGGGGAGGATCGTAAAGAATGTAGGCGGTGTCTTCGGAGAGGTAGAATGCGAGTTTGCCGGGCAGACAGCAGACGACCGCCTCCCGACTTTCAGACAGAATAGCTTCCAGTCTGGACAATATCACTCGAACAATCAATCTTTCTGGTGGGAGACTTCGTCGATGACGATGGCGAGGCAGACGAGCAGGGGAACGTCCGCGTCGTCGGCGATCTCCATGCCGTAGCGATCCTGAAACAGAGAGAACTGCTGACCGATCTGCGCGACCGTCCGGCCATCGGTACGGATCTCGTAGTTCCAATTCAGCCAGTCGCCTTCCATCTCATAGGTTCCGCTCGGCCCTTCCACCGTAAACCGGGGATGAAAAAGGCTGAAGATCTTCTTCTTCACCACCGCGACAACCTGGTCGTTCTGTAGAATATCGTATTCCGAGACAAAAGACAAGACGCGCTGCTGAATTTTCGCGACCTCCTGCCCCGTCATATCCAGAAGGTCCAACTTATCTCCGATCGAAAAGAGATGGCTCTGAACCTGGAAGACGGGAGTTCCCTGTTCGTCGAGAATGTCGTATTTGTCGGCCAGCGAAAAGACACGCTTGTTGATCTGAAGTCGCATAATGGGCTCCCTCTCCGATGTTTGTCTATCCTACGGGAATGGGACCGATAAGTTACACGGCTGAAGCCGCCGCGCCTTCAGGGGCGGGATCTATGGGACAGCGTAGGTGAAACCTGAAGAGAGTTGTGAGGGTAGTTTAAAGTATGTGGTAGAACTGAGAATGGGCGGGTAGAAGGGTATTGCAAAGCGCATGGAGAAGACACGGAAGCGACGTATCTGGACCGAGATAGCGGTAATCGTGTTGATTCTGGTCGGAGTGCCTGTATTGTTGATGGTCCGTACCGTGCAGCATTTTCGGCGCAATGAAGAACTGCTTCGCGCGGTGAAGCGTAACGATACACAGGCCGCTCTCAGGCTGTTGGAGGCCGGGGCGGATGCCAATGCCCGCGATGAAGACGCGCAGAGCAAATCGATTCTGCAACGCATGCTCGAGGATTTGAGATTCAAGCAACCGCCCCCGAATCTGGCGGCCAAACCGGTGCTTTTCATGTTGATGCAGTCTCACTTTTCCGACACACTGAAGAAGCGTGTTCCCGATCATCCGGAAAACTTTGTCCTGGCGAAAGCCTTGTTGGATCATGGAGCGGATAGCAATGCGCAGGATGATCAGCATTTGACCGCCCTGATGCTGGCGGCTCGTAATGGTTACGATGCTACCGTACGTCTGTTGCTGGAGCGTCATGCCGACCCACGCGCGGAATCCATCTCGCATGGCACACCCATCATGTTTGCGACCGGCCCCTGTGTGGAGACGCTTATGGAGTACGGGGCAGATCCTCAACAGGGCTTGATGACGGCGGCAGGTCGTGGGGATGTCATCGCCCTGCAGGCGCTTCTGAAGCACAATGTCGATGTCAATGCCGTAGACAAGTATGGTTATACTCCGCTCATCCTTGCCGCTGAGGGATCGGACTCGGTCGAAGCGGTGCGTCTGTTGCTCGCACATGGGGCGAAAATCGATGCCAGAATGAATGAGGGCTGGACCGCGTTGATGCGAGCGGCGTGGGAAGGGCACATCGAGGTCATGAAAACGCTGCTGGAGCACGGTGCGGATGTCAATGCGCAGAACGATAAGGGATGGGGACCATTGCTGATCGTGCAGCGGCAGTTTCCCGCGCCCTATACGCGCTTCCTGCTTGACCACGGCGCGCATATCGATGCCCAGGCGAAGGATGGCGATACGCCGCTGTTGAACGCTGTCTTTGCGGAAAATGCGCCAGGTGTGCAGGCGCTTCTGACGGCGAGAGCGAACGTCAAGATCAAGAACAAGAGCGGAGAGACGGCGCTGGCTCGGGCGATCAAAACGAAGCAGTCTCGCATCGTAGAACTATTGCGGCAGGCCGGGGCGAAAGAGTAGAATCAACTTCCCAAGAAGGGGAGCCGCAGGGAGACGTGTGATGAGTGCAGAGAGCACCGTGTTTGAACAGATCGGCGGGATGCAGACGTTTGAGACTCTGGTGGACGTTTTCTATGATGGGGTCAAGACGGACCCCATCCTGCGACCGCTCTATCCCGCGCAGTTGGACGACTCCCGGCGGCACACCGCGCTTTTTCTGGCGCAGTATTTCGGCGGCCCGACTACCTACTCCGAAGAGCGCGGTCATCCGCGCCTCCGGATGCGGCACGCACCCTTTCAGATCGGCCCGACCGAACGGGACCGCTGGCTGCATCACATGCTCGCCGCGCTCGATCAGGTCGGCATTCCGGAACCGGCCCACACTATCATGGCGAACTACTTCTCCTCTACCGCGACCTTCCTCATCAATAGCCCTATCATCCGGGTAAGCGCTCCCTCCTGAAAGCGGGTTAGCACCTCCCAACCCTTGAATCGAAATCCTGTAAATCCTGAAAATCTTGTAAATCCTGTCTAAAAAGAATGCCTTGAGACAGGATTTACAGGAGGGACAGGAAGGGAACGCAGGATTTGCTAAACGCGCTCTAGAGGTGACTTCCTTTGGACCAGTGCGTTACTCCGTCGCGCCGGCCTGCTTGAGTTTCTGGACGATCGCTTCGGAGGATTTGTGCTGCATTGCGAGTTTCAGGGCCGTCATGCCTCGGGGATCGCGGGCGGTCACATCCGCGTGCTTCTTCAGTAGTTCCTCCACCATCTCCGCGTTCTCGTTGCTCGCCGCCATCATCAGCGGCGTCATGCCGTTTCTGGCTTTCAGATTGACGTCCGCGCCTTTGGCGAGCAGCATCTGCATTACATGGACCCGCATCAGGTAGAACTTGCGGGTGAGTGCGAAGTGCCCGGCAGGCGCGACCGTCGTCAGGAAGAGCGCCGTCTGCCCGGAACGGTTCTGGTGATTGACCTCCGCGCCGTGGGCCAGCAGTTGTGCGGTGATCGCCTCCCCTCCCTTCTCAGCGGTGATCAACAGGGCGGTCGTGCCGTTGGCGTCGGCGATATTCGGCTTCGCGCCCTGTGCGAGCAGGACTCTGGCCCCCACCTCCGAGCCGTTGGTACAGGCGTGCATCAAGGCCGTCATCCCGGCGTTATCGACCACGTCGATGTTGCCGCCCGCCTTCTGAAGCGCCTGGATCGTGGCCGCATCGACTTTCGGCTGAAGCGCGAGCAGCATGATCGGCGTGTAACCTAAAGGGCCTTTCACATTCGGGTTCGCCCCACGTGCCAGCAGCGTCTTCACATCCGCCGTGCGATTCTTCTCCGCGACACGCAGCAAGGCGGTATTGAGCGCTGCCTTCGTGGGTTTTGTCGGCTTGCGCTGCCCATATCCCGGCACATCACGGACCCACAGAGCGAGGCTAAAGACCACCATTCCGATCGCGCAAAAGAACGATTTCTCTCGTCTCCTCATCGGATCAAATCGCAAAATCATGATGTCGATTCCTTCGTATAGAGGGTAAGATCTGCGTAATGCCTGATTATGTTAGACTATACGCAACGATCTCTCCGGGGTTCAATGCACCTCGCCGAGGACGTGGGAGTGATGCGAAGGAGAGACAGGGATGGCAAAACCGAAGCGAGGGCAGACCGAAGATTCACAGCCGAGCGGCTATGGTATGCAGCAACGGGAGCGGGAGGTGCGTGCGAGCCGGAGACTGCTGATGGGCATCCTGTTCCCGCTCTATATCATTGTGTGGATCGCATCGGCTGTAGCCCTGCACGATCACTATCAGGATGTGGTCCGTCTGGCGCGAGAGGGCCGAACGGTCACTGCATTCGTGACGGATCGATCGGAATCCAAGAAACATCCGGGAGACTACTATGTAGATTATGTCTTCTCTACGCCGAATCGACAGATCGACGGGTATCAGAAAGTCTCTCGGTCGGACTATCTGAAGGCTCGAATCGGAGGCACGGTAACGATCACCTATCTGCCTTCCAACCCCAAATTACAGCAGTGGGGAACTGCCACTGAGGAGAATGTGCGGGTGGATCGGAACGCGTCGTTCTGGGCGCTTGGATTCCTGACCTTCTTTTTTGTGCTGACGATGTGGGTGATCTGGCTCTGCCTTCCTCGCGTGCATCAGTTTCGCCGCGTTTTCTTCAATAGAGGGTGACCGGCCGTTTTGCCTGGGAGGCTGGGTTGGATCTTGTCGAAATGCTGCCAATCGGTGGCGGCGCGCCAGCGTCCGCCCCAGCGCCATCCATGTCTCTCGAATACCCGGACAATCGGGCCTTCCGTGATCGTGCCGGGCTCGTCGGGCCTGTAGTCGGCTCCGGGGGGCGTCGGAACTCCGTTCTGGAGAAAGGGATTCTGCACGGGATTGATGTCGATGGCGCGCCCGAACGCGTGGTTGGAGAGTTTATCATGCCCGGGCACGTTGCGATAGTTGAACCCCGAGGTGTTGTTGGCGGCCATCGAGGCGTCATCCGACCAGTGATAGTGCACGATGGGAATGACGTGGGCGATCGGAAACCGGCGCTGTTGCAACTCGTGGAAGATCTCCATGACGTCGGCGGCGAGATCTTTATGGATCACGATCTGCCCCTGGTGCATTCGGTGATCGAACGACCAGTAGGTGACCGTCACCAGAGTGAGATTGCGCCGGATCGCGTTCGGGATGGACTCCCCTTCCAGGGAAGCCTCCAGCGTCAAAGCGCTATCGATGATCTTCGGTTTGTCGTCCTCTCGCCTCAAGGCTTTCCCAGGCGAGGGACCAGTGCGTCCACCGCCTTCTTGGCGGCGCCCGAGGTGGTGATTGCATCGCTCTCCAACCGCTGTACCGTCAGAACAGCCGCTTCCACTTTGGGCGTAGTGCGATTGTCCAGAGCGGCCAGCAGCATATCCTGTTTGCCGGTCAGTTTCAGGCGGGGCATCAGGGTTTTGGCCGGCGGTGCGGTGATAAAAAAATTAAGATGGCCGAGATGATTTTTCAGGACCATCTCACGTACGTTCGTGCGCCGCTGGGCCAACTCTTCTACCTTGTAGCCGCCGAACTGCGCGCCTTTTTCATCGCTCACCATGACCATAGAGTTTTTCCAGGTCGGGTCTTTGGCTATGAGGGCATCCAGTGCAGCCGCCAGGCGGAAAAATCCCGGATTCAAAACCGATGTGTAGAGAACGAAAGGCGGATGGTTGATGCGTATCGGAGCTTCTCCGCTGACTTTCCCATAGGTTTTCTGATCGAAGAAATACTCTTTCTCCAGGGGGCCGCACACGAAGGTCGCCGAGATGGTCACCGGCGATTTCCCGACCTCCACGCCTCGGGACATCTCCACCTCGGGAGCCTGCTGTCCCCGTACATTCCCGCCTACCGCCAACAGAGGAACCAGCAACGCCAATCTCCATGCCAATCCACCGGATACCTTCATCCTCTCATTCCTTTCGCGCCATACGAGGTGTCCGCGCCACATACGGACTTCGGTGTTCCGATCTGGCGAACGCCTGAAAACACCGCTGCAGCATCTTACTCGGACGCACTTATCCTCATGGGCTCGGTACTTTTTGTCTCCTTTACGAATACGCAAATTTCGTCTGCTTCTACTGCGTTGTCTTGAACCACGATTTTCACGATGAGACGATTGACACGATTGTCGGTCTGAACATCCCCGTGTTTCCCCTCCGTCCCGTTCAGGCCATATCGGTATCAGTGCATAAAGAGGACCGTCTCGCCCAATTACCGTGAAAATCGTTCAATCGTGAAAATCGTGGTTCAAGACAATCGACTCTGAGTTCCGACAAACGACCGGTTCGGGGGTATAATCCGATGCAGGATTTGACGTCTAGGAGCACGATACGTTTCGGTCGCTTGCTGAGAAGGACAGGGGAGGTGGATCCCGAACCTATATCAAGCGATGTGGGGACGGATCAGTGTACGACGAGAACGGGACAGGAAGCGTTGTGAATGACGGCGTGGCAGACGCTGCCGAGTTTCTCCGCTTTGTCCGTACTGATGCCCCGGCTTCCCAGGACGACCAGGTCGTAGTCCTGCTGATTCGCGATACGGGCGATGACATCGGCAGGATTGCCTACCTCTTCTTTGATATTGCAGCATGCGCCCGCCTCTTTAATGGCGGGAAGAGCACGTTCGATCACTGCGAGGTGCAACTGACGGACATAGGAATCGACGGCAGGACCGCTCAGAGAGGGCGCTCCCGGAAAGGGTTCGCGGACTGTCGGTAGCGCGCAGACATGCAGCAGAGTCAGGGTCGCTTTGTGAACCATGGAGAGCCCCGCGGCGCATTTGACCGCATCGAGCGAGTGGTTCGAGCCGTCCGCACATACCAGTATCTTCTTGAACATTCTCTTGCTCCTTCCGGGAATCCGGTCGCGTTGTATCCACACGCGCGGCGCGTTCCAAGCCGGGGCCCGTCTGTGTAGTTGAGCATCAGTATGCAGGAGAGGCGTCGTCAGGAGCGTCCGCGAATCGACGGATTGTAGAGAAAAGTCCGTTTGCCTAAAAGAGAGATCCTTGCTTCGTCATGAAACACTGCCCACGCTGCAACCAGGACAAGGATGAGGCGGAGTTCGGAAAGAATCGAACACGTCCGGATGGGCTTCAGGTGCAGTGCCGGGCGTGTATCAAACTGATTCACCGGGACTGGTACGAGCGCAATAAAGAGCGCCACTACGGCAACGTGCAGAAGCGCCGGAAGCTTATCTCCGATGAGGTCGTTCGGCGTTTGACGGCCTACCTGAAGGCGCATCCCTGCGTCGATTGTGGGATCGCCGATCCGCAGGTCCTTGCGATTGAGGGCGAAGTGGACGGTACGGTTTTCTCCCTGAAAGCGCGTCTGCTACAAGGCGTGACCTGGACGGCCCTGCTGCCGGAAATAGAACCATGCGAGGTGCGGTGCGCGAACTGTCGGCGCATCCTGAACGCACGAAAGTTTGGGCCCCGGCGAGCGCTCTTGATGAGCCTCGGTCTCACCGAAGAAGATCCGGAAGCCCCCTCTTCCCCCAGCGAATAGATTCATCGATCTTCGCATCGGCACGGCGCTCTGTCGGCGTCCGTCCGGTGCCTATCTTCTCAAGAGAAAGAATCCCATGCGAAAACCTTCCTGTCCGACTCTCACTCTGTTGGCTCTGGCGCTTCCTGCCTGCGTATCTGCACAGGGATTGAAAGGACAAGGCTTCGACGCAAGGCCGGAGGAACGCCCCATTCGTTTCGCACGTCAGCCCACGCTTGCGCCGGACGGCGCGCATCTCGCCTTCTCCTACCTGGGCGACATCTGGACGGTAAGCGCCTCGGGCGGCGAAGCGACACGCCTGACGATCCATGAGGCGCACGATTATGCGCCCGCGTGGTCGCCGGACGGCAAGTGGATGGCGTTCTCGTCGAAGCGGTCCGGCAACTACGATGTCTGGATCATGCCGGTGCGCGGCGGCAAGGCCCGCCAACTGACGATGCACAGCGCGGACGATACGGTGACGGGCTGGACGCCGGACGGCAAAAACGTGATCTTCACCTCCGCGCGGGAGACGACTCGCTACGCCTCGGTCTATACGGTGAATGTCGAGACCGGCGCGATCCGTCTGATCGCGAAGGACGACGCGGCGCTGTCCAACGCCGCCGCCACGCCCGACGGCAAGTCGATCGTCTGCACACGGGGCGGGCAGGCGTCGCGCAATGGCTATCGGGGCAGCGGCAACTCCAACCTCCTGCTCTTTCCGGCGGCGGGAGGCGGAGTGGGGCAGTGGCTCACGCACGAGAAGGATATCAATCAACGCTGGAGCCTGTTTGCGCCGGATGGCAAGAGTTTCCTGTTTGTCTCGGATCGCGATGGGACGGCGAACCTGTGGCGACGCGGTATCATCGCCGACAGCAAACCGACGCAGATCACACATTTCAAGGCAGGCAACCTGTTTTTTCCGACGATGGCGAAGAACGAGGGTCGCATCGTCTTCGAACACGATTTCCGGCTCTGGGCGCTGGACAAGATCGGCGGGCAGCCGCGCGAACTGCAGATCTTTGCGCCCAGCGACGACCGCACCAATCCGGTGCGGCATGAGACGCTGACGAAAGGTGCCCAGGAGATCGCACTATCGCCGGACGGCAAGTCGCTGGCATTCGTGGTGCATGGCGAGGTGTATGTGCAGCCGATGGGCGTAGGCGGCGCGGCGCGGAGCAGTGCAGGAGCCACGTCGGCAACTGAGCCGGCGGGAGGCGGGGAGGGGGACCAGGCCCCGGACGAGACGCCCGTGCGGGCGGCGACCGAGGCGCGACGCCTGACCGAGACTCCGCAGCGTGAGGAGAACGTGGTCTGGTCACCGGACGGCAAGAAGATCGCCTTCACCTCCGATCGCGACGGTAACAACAGTATCTATGTGATGACCGTGCGGACGAAGCAGACGACGCAACTGACGAAGGCGCCCGGCGACGAACATGGGCCGGTCTTCTCTCCGGACGGCAAGAGCATCGCGTTCCTGCGCGGCTACAACGGCAGCGAACTGTGCGTCGTGCCGGCGGAAGGAGGCGCGGAGCGGGTGCTGGCGCACGATCCCGACATTCGTCAGCCGGCATGGTCGCCGGATTCGCAGTGGATCGCCTACGGCCGCATCAAGGCGCACTCCGGTGGAGAGATGGCGGACCTCTTTATCGTCGGTGCGGCGAGCGGCAAACCGATCAACGTGACCCGTTACCCGATGCTCAACTCCAGTCCGGTCTGGTCGGCGGACGGCAAGAAGCTGTTCTTCCGCTCGAACCGCAGCAAGAACGAGAATCTCTGGAGCGTCACCCTGCTCGCCGAGCCTGCACCCACCGGCGCAGCGGAGGAGGGCGACGACGAAGAGGCGGATACGCCGAAAACGCCGGAGACGAAAGGGACCGCCAAAAAGGTCGCTCCTGTCAAGATCGACTTCGAAGATATCCACAAGCGCGCCCGCCAACTCACGCGCGTCGAGAGCGATGTTCGCAACTTTGCCTTGTCGCCGGACGGCAAGACTCTGGTCTTCGCGATGAGCCAACTGGGGCGCTCCGACCTCTGGCGGATGGATGCGACGGGCGGGCAGCCCACGCGCCTGACTCAGTCCGGCGAAACCGGCGAAGACATCACGTTTACGCCGGATGGCCAGCGGGTGGTCTATATCACGGGAGGCACGATCCATACCGTGCCGGTCAGCGCGCCTGTGCCCGCCGTGGCCCCGGTCAACTTTACCGCCAAGATGGACATCGATACCCATGCGGAACTGACGGAGATGTTCGACGAGGCGTGGCGCAAGATGCGGGACGCCTACTACGACGACAAACTGCACGGCTCCGACTGGAATCGTGTACGGGAAGCCTATCGCCCGGTCGTGGACGACATCACCTACAAAGAGGACTTCTACGCCCTGTTCGGGCTGGTGCTCGGCGAACTGAACTCCTCGCATGTCGGCATCACCGGCGTGCCGGATCGCGAGGGACCGGTCACGCCGTCGCTCGGGATCGCGCTGGACGACAGCTACCTCGGCCCCGGCGTCAAAGTGGCTACAGTCGTGCCTAAAGGGCCCGCGGATAAGACACGCAGTCGGCTGAAGCCGGGAGATATCCTGCTTAAAGTCGATGGCGAGAAGATCGAGACGACGGAACAGTTCTACACGCTGCTGGCGGACAAGGCAGCGAAGCGGGTCACGCTGTCGGTCAATACCGAGCCGAAGGAGGAGGGCGCGCGTACGGTGCGTATCCTTCCCATCACCTCCGCCGCCTACAAAAAGCTCGACTACGATCGCTGGGTCCGTGAGCGCGAAAAGACGACCGACCAGCTCTCCGACAACAAGCTCGGCTATCTGCATATGAACGCCATGAACGACACGACCCTGGAGGAGTTCAAACGTTTGGTGTTCGGAGACATGCAGTCGAAAGATGGTCTGGTCATCGACGTGCGCTTCAACGGCGGCGGCAGCACGGCGGACGAGATTCTGGAGATCCTGGAGACGAAAATCTTCGGCTATCGCACCATCCGCGCCGACACCGAGCGCACCACCTCGCCCCTGCTCGCCTGGAACAAGCCGTGCATCGTGCTGATCAACGAACTCTCGTTCAGCAATGCGGAGGTCTTTCCCTGGGGCTTCAAAGAGCTGCATCTCGGCAAGATCGTCGGCGTTCCCACCAACGGCGGCGTCATCGGCACCGGCGCGACGACCCTGATCGACGGCACGACCCTGCGCATTCCCGGCGTCGGCGCCTTCACCCTCACCGGCATCGACGAAGAGCACAACGGCTGCCCGCCCGACATCTACGTGGAAAATACGCCCGAAGATGTCGCCCGCAACCACGACCGCCAACTCGAAACCGCCGTCCAGGAACTCCTCCGCCAGACCAAACACTAGGCGAATGTCATATGATGCGATCCGCACCGAATCTCTCTTTACGGTGTGGCTGTCATCTTAAGAACGAGGCTTTGAGACTGGTTGTTCAGTGGTAAGTAGAGTACAATATTGAAAAGAATGCGGACGGAAGGACAACGGTAATGGACATTGCTCTGCCGGTTGGAACGAAGACGATGTTTGCAGAGGCCATTGTGGGCGACGATGGCGCTCTCCACCTGAAAGACACAACGCGGTTTTCCTTAAAGCCGGGAGAAAAAGTCTTGCTGACAATCTCACCGGTCGGAGAGGGAAACAGCGAAAATGCCCAACCACTTCTTGGAACCGTCACCTACTATGAGGACCCTTTTGGATCTGCGACGTTGCCGGAAGAGTGGGAGGCGCTTCGGTAATGCTGATTGACACCCATATCTGGATCTGGTGGGTGAACGGCGATCCACAACTCAAACCAGAGCACATTGCCGTGCTGGCAGCCGCTCAGCCTACTGGTATTGAAGTGAGCATCATCTCTTGTTGGGAAGTAGCCAAACTCGTGGAGTATAAGCGTTTGACATTGACACTGCCCGTTTTGGACTGGCTCAATCTTGCGCTGTCTTACCCCGGTGTGCGACTACTGCCCTTGACACCCGAAATCGTGGTGGATTCGACCCAATTGCCTGGTGTATTCCATAGAGATCCAGCGGATCAGATGATTGTTGCGACGGCCCGAATGCATCAAATTCCTCTCATGACACAGGATTCAAAAATCCTTGCCTATACACATGTACCTCTGGCATAAGAGACCGAAAATGGGCGGACGAGAGATTGGATGCTTTCCAGGAAAGGGGACAAAACAACGATGATAGACATCGACGTTTGTCGCCTTGTTGCAGATGCTTTTGCGGATGTGCCTCGGCCTGTTCATTTCACGGACCCGACTCACTGTTCCGAATGCGCAGATCACAATAGCGTTCTGTGTTCGAAATCTGTCGAGACGCTGGCGATCGAAGATGTAGGGAATCCGGGTTGGGATCCGATCTGCTTCCTCTCTCCCGAGGGATTCCGATACTATTTTCCTGCCCTGGTTCGCCTGGCTTTGAATGAGGAATACTATCTCTCGCAACTCCTGTTTCATATTCCCCATGATCACAATTTTGCTTGCTTTAACCAGGCACAGAAAGAAGTCGTTTTCCAGGTGTTGCTTCATTTCTTTGAATACCATACGGGCAAACTTGCAGGGGATTGGAGTGCAGAATACAGTCTGCTCGATGCTATAACTCGCTGGGAGAAGATCGTCGCGAGTTGATGGATCAGAACATGGAGTTGTCGTTCTCGGAATGGTCGGGTACTTGCTGAAGCACATCCCAGTGTTCGACGATTTTGCCGTTGTCGTCGAGGCGGAAGATGTCTATGCCCGCCCAATCCGAGTCGCCGGGCCACTCTTGATAGCAGTGCAGAACGACGTAATTTTCTTCCGCAATTACCCGCTTGAAATGGACGCGTTTGCCGGGATACTCCTGCGCCATACGAACAAAATAGGCGATAAACGCCTCTTTGCCATCTGCAACCGCCGGATTGTGCTGAATATACACCTCCCCGGAATAGAGCCGAATGGCCTCCTCCGGCCGGCACTGATTGAACATCAGATCGTAGAAACTGGTAACCGTCTGTTTGTTGTGCTCAAGACTCATCTCGTCCTCCCTCCTCTGGTGTGAACTATCTTACCCAAAAAACGGTCCTATTGATTGAAAAATCGGTTTGGCCCTGGAAGGTGTAGCATGCCTGCCGCACGAGAGATAAGAGCAGATTACGACGGCAAGTCGATCGTGGTGTATCAGGCGTATTCGGCGGCGATCACTGCGCCTGCTTTGGCGGCACAACGATTCGTTGCACCGTTCTCGATGGAGCGGATGACCTGGATCAAGCCGTCGTTTCTGTGGTTGATGGAGCGCAGCAACTGGGGCCGGAAATCCGGGCAGGAGCGCATCCTGGGGGTGCGGATTTCGCGGGCAGGATGGGAGGAAGCTCTTGCACTGGGAGTGCTGACGGAGGCGGAGCCGAAGGTCTATCCCTCTTATGCGCGCTGGCAGGAGCAGTTCGCGCAGGCGCAGGTGCATCTCCAGTGGGATCCGGAACGCTCGCTGCGCGGTCATAGTCTGCTCTATGGGAGTATTCAGGTCGGTTTGAGCCGCCATATCATCGAGCGTTATGTGGAGGAGTGGACCCTGGGGATAGAGGACTATACGCCGCGCGTCAGAAAGATCGAAAGTCTGCTGCGTGGCGGCAAAGAGCGTGAAGTACGGGCGCTATTGCCTCCGGAACGTGTCTATCCTCTGTCTGCGGATCTGAAACGGCATATCGGTTGCTGAGTGACACACTCCGAATCGTTCAGGGTTGTCATGCGGAGATCTTCTCCGAGGAAAGCCAATTTTGTCCGCACCGAAGACACTTTCAGTGCGGACGAAATTGGCTTGGGGAACGGTCGGTCAGGGGGTGCGGTAGTTGCCGGCTGCCCACCCGAAATCTGTGTTGTACGTGAGCCCGAAACCGCCTCCTACCGTCGTGTTGGCGCCGCCTGCGACGTTTCCCGCACCGCCGCTGACAGTGGAGTTCGTTCCGCCTGCTGTGTTCTGGGCTCCTCCACTGACACTGGCCTGGGTGCCGGTGGCAAAATTGAACAGCCCTCCGGATACGGTCGAATTGGGGCCGCTGGCAACATTCTCGATACCACCCGTAACCGTCGCATAGGCACCCGAGATCGTATTGTTGAAGCCGGCGATAATGCCGCCATAACTGGTGTAGCTGTTCGCATCCCCCAGAATCAGGTTGTGACTACCGTTGCGCGCATCGCCTCTGGTATTGCCGTAGGCGTTGTATCCAATGATCAGATTGCCCAGTCCATTGGTGACCGGCATGTAGGTACTGAAGGGAATTCCGGGAATGCCGTTGGTCGATCCCAGTCCATTTTGAATGAAGAGATTCGCGCCGGTAATGGCGGTCCACTTGCCGTTGGCGCTTGCGGTGATGAACTGCGTCTTGCCCTCCAGAGTGGTGGCGCGATTCTCCAGAGCCGTGGTACGACTTTGCATCGCGGTAATACTGCTCTGTGCCGTGGCCAGACTTGCGGCGACTTGCTGGAGGGTGACGCCGTAGCCTTGCGCCAGCGCCGCCCGGCTGCCGGGAGCGACGGCGATGACGCCTACCAGCGCGACAAATGCCAGACCGGCCTGCACCCGCAGGCGACGCTGCGCGCTACGGAAGCGGGCATGCATCTGCACGGATTCGGTGGAGATTCGGTGATAGCCCTGCTCCAACTGCTCTAAGCGCTGCATCAGATTCGTATTCGTGATAGAAATATCTTGTGACATGGTTTTCCTTTGCTTTCCTTTCGAAGGGGGCGGGGATATTGGGAGTTCACCCTTCCCCGATGGTTCGTATGGGTGGTGGACGTATCGCTATCGAGTGCGGCGACGGCGTGTCAGAAAACCCGCGCCGGATCCGGTCAGAGCGATGAGCAGCGCCAGGGATCCTGGCTCAGGAGTGGCCGCGGGCGTTGCAAGAACGCTCACATTGTCGATGCCCTGATTGAGGGTGAACTGATTGTCCACCTCGCCGAAGCGGATCCGGTAGCTTCCTCCGCCCTGAACCAGGGTGGTGATATCGTACGAGAAGTGCGTATAGCCGTTGGGCAGCGTCGCTTCGGTGAATCCGTCCTCGCCGAGATAGAAATTGTTCAAGATGCCGACATCCGAAGTCAGGTCGGCAGCGCTGCCGGCCAGGAGATCGACAGCGGCAAACTGTGTCGGGATCACTTTGCCGGCCAGGTTTGTCTGGCTTGGGCTTAAGACCCCGTTGGCATTGAGTGCGCCCGCGCCGTTCCAGTCGTTGAGAAACATATCGTA
>Ga0105239_10005313_pt1 | contig 15120 bp, 10 predicted proteins | sample KBSC44metaG_FD_92761 | JGI IMG/M metagenome (GOLD analysis project Ga0105239, IMG submission 92761) | Corn rhizosphere microbial communities from Kellogg Biological Station, Michigan, USA - KBS C4-4 metaG | ecosystem: Host-associated > Plants > Roots > Rhizosphere > Soil | place: Michigan, USA...
CGCTCAAAATAATACGACTCCCCTCGCGCCTTTCAGCTTCGAGCGGCGCGATCCGGGGCCCAAAGACGTGGTCATAGATATTCAATTCTGCGGTGTATGCCATAGCGATATTCATCAGGTGCGCAACGAGTGGGGTGGAGCGGTATACCCCATGGTTCCGGGACATGAGATTGTCGGCCGCGTCGCGCGCGTCGGCTCGGCTGTAACCAAGTTCCGGGAAGGCGATCTCGCGGGCGTTGGTTGCATGGTTGACTCCTGCCGCACCTGCGCCAATTGTAAGGAGGGCGAAGAGCAGTTTTGCCTCGTCGGGACCGTCTTCACTTACAATTCGCCCGAGAAAAACACCGGCCGTAATACCTACGGCGGATATTCCAATAACATCGTCGTCGACCAGGACTTCGTACTGAAGATTTCGCCGAAACTGAATTTGGCTGGCGCCGCGCCTTTGCTCTGCGCGGGCATTACTACCTACTCGCCGATGCGCCACTACAAGGTGGGACCGGGCAAGAAAGTCGGCGTTAATGGATTGGGCGGTCTCGGCCATATGGCGCTCAAGTTCGCGCATTCGTTCGGTGCGCACGTGGTCCAGTTCACCACCTCCCCCGGCAAGAAGGATGATGCGATGCGCTTGGGGGCTGATGAAGTGATCGTTTCCAAAGACGCCGGCGCCATGAAGGCACAAGCCAATTCGTTCGATTTTATCCTCGATACGGTTTCCGCGCCCCACGACGTTGACGGCTTGCTCTCGCTACTCAAGCTGGATGGCCGCATGGCGATCGTGGGTGTGCCACCCGAACCGCTTTCGATACCCGCCCACACATTGATCATGGGGCGGCGTTCCCTCGCCGGATCGCTGATCGGCGGCGTGCGCGAAACCCAGGAGATGCTGGATTACTGCGCGGAGCACGGCATTGTCTCCGACATCGAAATCATTCCGATCAAGCGCATCGAAGAGGCCTTCGCTCGCACGGTGAAAGCGGATGTGAAATACCGCTTCGTGATCGACATGAGCACGCTATAGCATTAAATTGGCAGTCGGCCACGGCACGCCTCCGGCAGTTAAAATGAACGTCTAAGGAGTCATCGTGGCTGAGAAAATTGACTGCGTCGAGAGCGGCCGGCGCACTTTCCCGCGACGTTCTTTCCTGGGCGACGTTGCCCGGTTCGGCGGCGCTCTCGCGTTGGGCAGCTACGTCAGCCGGCTCCGCGCTGAAGGCTCCGCCGACTGGAGCAGGCAAATCGGCATTCAGCTTACAGTCGTGCGCGATGAGATGGCGAAAGACGTCGAATCCACACTCGCACAACTAGCCGCCATCGGCTATCGATTCGTCAACCCGGTGGGTTTTAGCGGCTTGGACGCCAAAGCATATCGGGCAATGCTGGATCGCCATGCACTGATCGCCCCGCAAATCGATCTCGGCTTCAGCACTGGAACAGGCATGGAAGAGGACCTGGATGGCTGCCAGATCCTGGGAATTAAGTACGCGGAACCGGCGATGGCCGGAGGCGCCAGGCGAGGAAGCGCGCGCAGCGGTGGCGCCCAAGACCCAGTTCGGGGACCGGGCGCAGGTGGTTTCCGGGGCGTTGTGACACCGCCGCAGCAGACTGAAGAAGAGGCTAAGCGCACCGCGGCCGATTACAACACTTATGGAAAGACAGCCCGGAAATTCGGCATTAAAGTAATCTTCCACAACCACGTCGAACACTTCGAGTTGCTGACAGGATCAAAATCTACTTTTTTCGATGTGTTTCTTTCCGAGACCGATCCCGAATTGGTTGGGATGGAACTTGATCTGGGTTACACGGCGATTGCCGGACGGAACATTCCCGAGACGATTCGCCAGTATCCGGGGCGGTTCCCTGTTTGGGATGTCCGGGACGCTTTCGGGGTCAGGAATGGGGACGCAAATCCCTCTGCGACTCCAAATCAACGGCGTCAGTATACCTATTCCGTTCCGGTTGGATTAGGTGAAGTGGATTTCAAAACGATATTCGCCAGCGCCGAGACCGCCGGACTGAAGTACTTCTTCGTCCTGCAAGATAACGCGGCGGCCTGGGGAGATTCCATGGCGGTAGCCAGAGTCTCCTGGCTGAACCTGACGAAGATTCTGGCCCCCAGCGGCCAGCAATGATCGCCGGCGTTTCTCTCGCATCAAGCTTTCCTCTCGCATCGAGAGTTCCGCTTCTGAGACTATTGAATGGTGTCAGGCAAAACCCCGCATTCCAGTGTGCGTTCAAAAGCGCGGTCCAAAGCGGCACGCAGCATTGGGATTCGAACCGAGACTCGTCCTGAGATTCGCGCCGCTGGGAAAGACGATATGGCGGCCATCCGCGGTTTGATCCGGCTCTTTCCCGAACACTTGGTGCAGCGAAATCTCCCGCGTGCGCCGTCATTTTTTGTCGCCAGCGCCGGCGGCCGCCTGGTTGGCTGCTGCGCTCTTCAGGTGTACTCGAAAAGACTGGCCGAAGTCCGCAGCCTCGCTGTCCATCCCGACTTTCAGGACCGCGGCCTCGCTTCAGGTCTGGTGGAGCGATGCATGCAAAGAGCGCGCGAACGGGGAATCAGGGAATTGTTTGCCGTTACCAGTCAGACTTCGTTCTTCTCCCGGCTTGGCTTCGCCACGTTCCGCCGCGAAAAGACCGCCATGTTCCTGGAATTAACCCCTCGCACCGCGGAGAACTGAATCGTGCCTGCTGAGGCGGGCAATTTAGGGCGCTGTGAACTGCGCCCCTGTCAACCGCACCACATGTACCGCACCACATGAACCGCGCCCATGAACCGCACCCATTGCGGTCCACCGGAGGCGCCTCTATAATGGTGCGGGATAATGAGTTAAGCGGGAAAATGATATTGAACAGCGTGGAATTCATACCTCGTCGCAGCCCACGTGCCCTGCTGCGTTTACTGCCAGGAATCATCGCAATTTGCGCGATCCCCTCGTTGAAGGCCGCGCCCTCCCCGTCCCTCGAGCAGCAATTCGCGCAAACGGTGCAGCCTTTTGTCAAGCAGTATTGTTTTGCGTGCCATAGCGGCGCGAAACCCGCTGCGGGATTCGATCTGAAGTCCTATACCGATGTGGCGAAGGTGGTCGAGGACAATCCTCGCTGGGCCTTGATGCGCGACAAGCTAATGGCGATGGAAATGCCTCCCAAGCAGATGCCGCAGCCGACGGCCGAAGCGCGCGAGCAGGTCATCCATTGGATTCAGGCCATGCGCACCGCTGAGGCGCGCAAGAATGCCGGCGATCCCGGACCTGTGCTGGCTCGCCGTTTGAGCAGCGCCGAATACGATTATACGATCCGCGACCTGACGGGCGTGGATATTCGTCCGGCCCGCGAGTTTCCCGTCGATCCCGCCAACACCGCGGGCTTCGATAATTCCGGCGAGTCGTTGACCATGTCGCCCGCTCTGCTTAAGAAGTATTTGCAGGCCGCGCATGACGTCGCCGATCACATGGTGCTTACGCCTGATGGCATCGATTTTTCGCCCAATCCCATGCTGGTCGATACCGATCGCGATAAATACGCCACCCATCGGATTGTAGATTTCTATCAGCGCCAGCCCACGGATTACGCGGATTACTTCCAGGCCGCATGGCGCTTCAAGTATCGTGCGGCTCTGGGAAAGCCCGCGGCGACACTGGCATCTACGGCGGCGGAAGCCAAGGTTAGCGCGAAGTATTTGCCTCTGGTCTGGGGGCTACTCGAAGAAACGCCGGCGGTAGCCAAAACCGAAGTGGGTCCCATCGCCAAGCTGCAAATCATGTGGCGCGCTCTGCCCCCCGCCAGTAAGCTGAATACGAACCAGCAGGAAGATGTCCGCGCCAAGTGTATCGAGATGCGCGATTTCGTCGTCAAGATCCGCGCCCACACGGCCATGCAGTTCACCGCTCCACGCGTCAACGGAATACCGCCCGCCTCGCAGCCCTTGCTGAACTGGAAGTTGCGCGAGTATGCAACTCACCGCCGTCATAGCGATCCTAACGCTCTGCGCAACGATACCGATCCTCCGGAAGTAATGCCGGAAATCCCGAAATATCCCGGGCTGCATCAGGAATCGGCTCCGCGTTGGGCTGCGCTTTCCGCTAAGGCTCGCTTCGGCGACCCGGACCTAGTGGTTCCGGCGGCCCAGCGGAAGCGTTACGAAGCCTCCTTTGAGCGCTTTGCTTCGGTTTTCCCGGATAAGTTCTACGTCTCGGAGCGCGGCCGATACTTTCCCGACGATTCGGAGGACAAAGGACGCCTCCTGAGTGCGGGTTACCACAGCGTGCTGGGCTTCTTCCGTGACGATCAACCGCTCATGGAATTGATCCTGGATGAAAAAGGCCAGAAGGAGCTCAACCGCCTGTGGGAGGAATTCGAGTTTATCAGCCAATTTACCGCCCGCACATTTATTCAATATTTCTTCAATCAGAGCGGCGAGGTTTTTGGCAAAGGAGCTGAGTCCGCCTCGCCCCGCCCGGTGGGTCATGAGATCACCGACACCCCGGTCATTATGGGCTTGCTTGACGCCTATCTCGCCAAGGCCCTGGCCGACCCTACGAAGGATACCACTCCGCCGGAAGTCACGGATCGCTTTTTTGTCGCAGACCCCAACGTAAAGAATGATCCCATCGCTCCCGAGGCTATTCGCAATCACTTTAACGGTATCGATGCCACTCTGCGGACTTTTGAGAAGATGCACGCGGAAGCCGAGCCTAAACACCTCGACGCCCTGCTTAAATTCGCCGCGAGGGCCTATCGCAGGCCCTTATCCAAGGCGGAACGCGACGACATCCTGGCTTACTACCACACCCTTCGTGACAAGAACGATCTGACGCACGAAGAGGCTATTCGCAATTCCATCGCCAGCATTCTGATGGCGCCTGACTTCTGCTATCGAATCGATCTGGAGTCCCGCTCAGCGCCGGGCGAGACGAACAAGCCCGTGGCATTCCGCACCACTGCCGCAGCAGCCGGTCGTCCGCTCTCTGCGTACGCGCTGGCGAGCCGGCTGAGTTATTTCCTGTGGTCTAGTATGCCCGACCAGGAGTTGTCGGCCCACGCCGCGGCCGGCGATCTGCAAAGACCCGATGTGCTGATGGCGCAGACTCGCCGCATGTTGAAAGATCCCCGGGTGAGCGGCCTGGCTACCGAATTCACCGGCAACTGGCTGGACTTCCGGCGCTTCGAAAACCACAACGCCGTCGATCGGGAGCGCTTCCCCAACTTCACGGGCGAACTGCGCGAGGCCATGTTCCAGGAGCCCATCCATTACGTGGAGGACATGATCCACAATGACCGGCCGATTCTGGACCTGCTCTACGGAAACTATACCTTCGTCAATCCGGTGCTCGCTAAACACTACGGCATGCCCGAGGTGAAGAGTGACAAGCACGGCCCGGACATTTGGGTGCGCGTCGACGACGCTGCTCGCTACGGGCGCGGCGGTCTATTGCCGATGGCGGTTTTCCTGACCGCCAACTCGCCGGGCCTGCGAACCAGCCCCGTGAAGCGCGGCTATTGGGTTGTGCATCGGGTTCTCGGCCAGGTCATTCCACCGCCTCCTCCGGTGGTTCCCGAGTTGCCGGCGGACGAAGCAAAATCGGATCTACCCATCCGCGACATGCTGGCGCGACATCGGACGAATCCGGTCTGCGCCTCCTGCCACGCCCGCTTTGATACCTTCGGCCTGGCTTTCGAGGGTTACGGCCCTGTGGGCGAAGCCCGCGCCACGGATCTCGCCGGACGTCCCATCGACGCCAAGGCGCCTTTCCCGGACGGCAGCGAAGGCTCGGGACTCGAAGGCGTGCGGGCTTACATCCGCGAGAATCGTCAGACCCAGTTTCTCGACAGTTTTGAGCACAAACTACTGGCATACGCGCTGAACCGTTCGCTGCTGCTATCCGATGAGCTGGTCATAGACCGCATGCAAGCCAAGCTGGCCGCCAATCATTATCGCTTTAGTGCGCTGGTCGAGGCTATCGTCACCAGCCCGCAGTTCCTGAACCGGCGAAATCCCGATGCGATTGAAAGATTAGCGCCTCAAACCGCTGCTCTCCAAAGAAAGGTGAACTAGAATGCCGAAGTCAACGCCAAGCTCCTTCCCTCGTATCTCCCGCCGTGCGGTTCTGCGCGGCGCCGGAGTCGCGGTTGCCCTTCCGTGGCTGGAATCGCTGCCCGCCTTCGCCGATGCCACCGCTCCTGGGGCGTTTCCGAAACGCTTCGCGGTCATGTTCATGGGCAACGGCATCAATGAGAACTACTGGAGCGCGGAAGGTTCGGGCGCCGACATGAAGCTCAGCAAGACGCTGTCGCCGCTTGAACCGCTGAAGCACAAAATCAATGTGATTGACGGTCTCTTTAATAAAGCCGCTACCGGCCATGGCATTCACCCGCCGCAGACCGGAAGTCTCCTCTCCGGCGCGGAAATCCAGAAAGGCGCGATCATCCGTTCGGGCATTTCGGTGGATCAGATGATTGCCAACGCCGTCGGGCAAGATACCCCGCAATCCAGCATCGTACTCGCCTGCGAGCAGCCGATGAGCGGCTACCACGAGACCAATTACTCGATGGCCTACAGTTCGCACATCTCCTGGCAGACGCCGGATTCGCCGGTGCCGGTCGAAGTCTACCCGTCTCTCGCGTGGGACAACCTGTTTGAAAATCGCGGAAGCCTGATCAACGTGAGCATTCTCGACCGGGTGAAAGATCGCGCCGAGGCGCTCAGCCGCAAGGTCAGCTCCAACGACAGGGCCAAACTGGACGAGTACCTCACCAGCGTGCGCGAAGTTGAAAAGCGCGTCGAAAGCACGCGCAAGATAAAGGATCAATCCGACGAGCTCGCCAAGCAAAAGAACCGCCCGGCCTTCGCCATGGAGCGGCCGCAAAACGGTTTGCCGGAGGACCTGCGGGATCACGCAAAGCTGATGTGCGACATCATCGCCATCGCGTTCCAGACGGACCGGACGCGGGTGGCTTCGCTGATTATCTCCCGCGACCTGTCGGCGATGTATTATCCGTTCCTGGAAGTGAGCGAAGGACACCACGCCGCATCTCACAACAATCTCTCGGAGGGATATGAGCGTATTTCGCGCTTCCATGTAAGCCAGCTGGCTTATCTAGCCTCCAAACTCGACAGCATGCCGGAGGGAGACGGTACGGTGCTCGACAACTCCTGCCTGATGTTTCTCTCTGAGCTGTGGATCGGCCGCTTGCACGACAACACCCGGTTGCCGCTGGTCTTGGCCGGAGGTTTGGGCGGCACGCTGGAGACCGGGCGCGCGCTCAATTATCTGAAAGCCGGCGACGAAAACCGCAAGATGTGCAGTCTGTATTTGTCGATCATGGACCGCATGGGGATCAAGCTCGACCGCTTCGGCGACGCCACCACGCGTCTGGAACGGCTGTAGCAACGTGTATACTACACACTCGAAGGAGTAGTTCCTCATGCGACTGGTTCTCGCTTCCGCCCTGGCGCTGGCTTTTATAGGTTCCGCGTCCGCACAGCTCCAACCGCCGAACGAGGCCGGCATGACCATGGGTCACGTGCACCTCAATGTTACAGACATGGAGGTGCAGCGGAAGTTCTGGACTGTAATGTTCGATGCGGTTCCGCTGAAGCGCGATGGGCTGCAGGGCGTGAAAGTTCCCGGGATGCTGATCCTGTTCCGCAATCAGAAGCCGACGGACGGCACCGCGGGGGGCGCTATCGACCATTTCGGCTTCCTGGTGCGCGATCTGGATGGAATCCTAAAGCGGGCGGCGGATCTAGGCTATATGACGCTGCCGGTGTTCAAAGGCTCCGAGGGAGTGCCAAATTCTTACGTCATCGGTCCGGATGGCGTCAAAGTCGAACTGCAAACCCAGAGCGATCAAACGCAATGGGCTGTGGCCCAGCACTTGCACTACATGGTGAAGGATCCCGACGCGCTACGCACATGGTATTTGACCACGTTCTCGATGGACGGGAAGATGCGCGGCAACCACCGGTCCGCCAACATCCCGGGCATGAACCTCAGTCTTGATCCGCTGCGCAGGGCGCCGGTGTCTTATCCCATCAAGGGCCGGGCGATGGATCACATCGGCTTCGAAGTGAAGAACCTGGAAGTCTTCTGTAAGAAACTTGAGGCTCAGGGAATCAAATTCGACTCTCCTTACCGGAAGATTCCGGAGAGGGGTATCGCGGTTGCATTTCTCACTGACCCGGAAGGTGCGTACATTGAGTTGACCGAAGGCCTGGATCAATACTAAACACTCGCCATCCGCAGAATTCATTGCACTACTCCGCAAAAGTGATTTTCACCAACGGCAAATTGATGTATGCTGTTTAAGCAGTCGAAAGATCGTTCTCAACTTAAGGCGTCTGCCTAAGGCGATTTCGAATCTGCAGGAAGCGTTCAACGCGATGGTGCGTGAGCGGTATATGCGCCGCGGCCTCCAACTCCTGGTTCGGGAGCGGGCTTCTGGAGAAGTGAACCCTCCTTCGTGCAAGAACCGTTTGATTGCTGCGGGGATGCACCATCGCCTCGCAACCGCAATTGGACGCGTTCAATTCCAAGCAAAATATTCACCAAAAATTATTCGATTTTGTCGTAACTTGTCGATAGGAAGAGAATCTTCATAAATATCGGCGTGGCGAGTGGGACCGTGGTAGTGGCGTGATGGAGTTGCAAGATGAAGTCAGAAATCATTCGTTTCGATCAGAGCGTTTGCTCCCGGCTGGACTTAACGCTTTCGCGGGAATGGTTGGAAACCAATGGCCTGGGCGGCTTCGCTTCGTCGACCGTAATTGGCCTTAACACGCGCCGCTATCATGGGTTGCTTACGGCTTCCACAACGCCGCCCACTGGCCGCGTGCTGTTGCTGTCGAAATTGGAAGAAACCGTGCTGGTCGATGGTCAGCGCTACGAACTCGCGGCCAACCAGTATCCCGGCGCAATCTACCCCCAGGGCTATCAGCACTTGAAGGAATTTCGCCTGGAACCCTTTCCGGTGTTCATCTACCGTGTAGCCGGCCTGGAGATCGAAAAGCGCATCTTCATGATTCATGGTGAAAATACCACCGTGGTCGAGTATGAAGTCCGCGCGGTTGACGGATCCACGAAACCGAAGTGCATCCTGGAACTTCGCCCGTTAATCGCCTTCCGCGACTATCACAGCACTACGCATCATAACGACGCGCTCAATCCGACACTCGATACCCGGGAGGGGCTGGTGAGCATGCAGCCATATACCAGTCTCCCGCACCTTTTCTTCGCCCACAACGCCCAGGAATTGATTACCGAGGGCAAGTGGTTTCTCAATTTCGAATATCGCGTCGAACGGGAGCGGGGTCTCGATTTCGAGGAAGACCTGTTCCACCCATTTACACTGCGTTTCGATCTGACAAAACGGCGGGGCGCCACCGTGATCGCGTCGACGGAGCCGCATGCTGCCGATTCCGCCGCCGTTTTGCGCGAAAACGAGCGCCGCCGCCGCGAAGCCATTGCCGATGCAGCGCCCGGCGCTCAGCCGCTGGTAACCTCGCTGGCCGCGGCGGCAGATCAATTTATCGTCGATCGCGGCGCCCTGAAATCCATCGTGGCAGGCTATCACTGGTTCACGGACTGGGGCCGCGACACCATGATCGCGCTCCCCGGCTTGACGCTGGTAACGGGACGTTACGATATCGCGCGCCAGATCCTGCAGGCTTATTCCGAACACCTGGATCAGGGCCTGCTCCCCAACCGTTTCCCGGACACCGGCGAAACGCCCGAATACAATACCGCCGATGCGACGCTGTGGTTCATCGAGGCCATCCGCGCTTTTCTGCACTACAGCGGTGACGAGGCCTTTGTACGGGAGCGCTTATACCCCAAGCTCAAAGACATCATCGATTGGCACGTGCGCGGCACCCGCTACGGAATTCACGTGGACACGGACGGGCTGTTAGCCTGCGGAGCGCCCGGAATTCAGTTGACGTGGATGGACGCCAAGGTTGGCGAGTATGTCGTAACTCCGCGCACCGGCAAGCCGGTGGAGATTCAGGCGCTGTGGTACAACGCTCTGCGGATTATGGCGGACTTCGCGCGACGTTTTTCCGACTCATCTGCTGAAGCGCTGTATGGCGGCCTAGCCGATGAAGCCCGGGAGACTTTCAACGCGCGCTTCTGGAATCCGCTGGCCGGATGTCTTTATGATGTCGTCGAAAACGGGCACTCCGACGGTTCCATGCGCCCCAACCAGATCTTTGCCGTCAGCCTCACCCACAGTATGCTGTCGCCCGAGAAAGCCAGCGCCGTCGTGCAGGCGGTGCAGAACGAACTTTTGACGCCGATGGGGCTGCGCACGCTCTCGCGCCACGATCCTCGTTATCGGGCGCGCTACGAAGGCGGTGTGGCCGAGCGCGATACTGCGTATCATCTTGGCACCGTGTGGCCCTGGCTGATGGGTCCGTTCATTACGGCGTATCTGAAAGTCAACCAGCGCAGCGAAACAGCGCGCCAGCAGGCGGAGTCCTGGCTGGGCGGTTTCGCCGAACATCTGACAACAGCTGGATTGGGCCAGATCTGTGAGATCGCCGATGCCGAGTACCCTTACACGCCGCGGGGTTGTATCGCGCAAGCATGGAGTGTCGCGGAGATCCTGCGCGCCGCGGTGGAAGATGTGTACGCGATGCAATCCGCGCCGGTCAAAACAGTTAGGCGCAGCCCCTCGCGGACGGGCCAAACACCTTCACTGGCAAGAGCCGCCAGGTCTTCAAGCCGGCTTTCGACCGGAGTGTAACCTGCGGGACGTAGCGCAAGAGCGGCGCCCCAAGGCTCTTCGCAACAAGCTATTTCGCAGGGTGAAGCAGCAACTTCTGCATCCGCCAGTTGAGCAGCTCGCCGACATAGAGTTCGTTCTCCGATGGGCACGCAATCTCATGGATCCATCCGAACTGCTTCATCTGCCGCCCAGCTTTGCCTAGCATCCCCACCACTTTCCCGTCGAGCGTCAGCTTATAGATGCGCCCCGGATAGGCGTCCGAGGTATAGATGTACTGCGTGGGCCCGGGCGTGATGCAGACAGTCCAGGGCGTGTTGGGCTGCATGGTCGCCGGACCGTTGGCCGGCGGGATCGGCCCCATCCAGGGCTTCGCGTCCGCGGGAACCGGCGCTTCAATCTTGATCTGCCGCAAGAATTTGCCGTCCGGGTCAAAGACTTGGATGCGCGCATTGCCGCGGTCGGCCACGTAGATGTTGCCCTGCGCATCATTCGCGATCCCGTGCGGCGTATTGAACTGGCCGGGCTCCCTGCCGGGCGTCCCGAAGGATTTCACCCAGTCCCCGTTCTTGTCATACTTGGCCACTCGCGAATTGATGTAGCCATCGCTGATGAAGATGTCGCCCTGCGTGTCCCAGGCTACGTCGGTGGGCTGGCGGAATTGGCCGTCGATCGGCGGCAGCGGCGGATTCGGATGCTTCCACGGCTCGGAGCCTTCATCGGAAGCCTCTTTCTTGCGCCCGAAAACCATTGTCACCCGGCCCTCCGGATTAAAACGGATGATCATATCGGTGCCTTTGTCGATCGCCCAGATATTGTCGTCTTTATCCACGCGAACATCGTGAGCGAAGGACCAGGCATACAAATTTTTGCCGATCTCGCGGATGAACTTGCCGTCCGGCCCGAACTCCAGCAGTTGCGCCGCGGTGGCGCTGTAAGCTGGTCCAGTGGTATTGCCGCGATTAAAAATGAAAATGTGCTTCTTCGAGTTCACTGCGATTCCCGATACCTCGCCGAGATACAGATCGGTGGGCAGCTTCAGGAAATTCGGAACCGAGTCGAATGGAATTTCGGGCACGTCGGCGGCCCGCACCGGTGCAAACGCCGCGGCACTAAGACCTGCAAACGCAATCAGCAAATATCGTTTCAAGGTAGCCTCCTGGATCACCTCAGGTACGATACCAAAAACAGCCGGCGGGCGCTCTTACGATCAACGGGAAGGCTCGGAAGCTCTCGCAGGTCTGGCGGTACCCAACCGCTCCGCGCTTCGTTGCTGGCAAGTGTTTCGGGTGTCCAGAAGCGGTGCAGCAGGCTGGAACCCAGAAAAGATTCGTTTGCCAGAACAAACTCCTCGAAGCTGCTTTCCCTGTGAGTCGCCAGAAGATGGACCCACGCAGTCGTAATGGTCTCGTGATAAAGCCCGCTCAGGTTGTGGTGCTTCGCAAAGGCGTGAATTCCGCTGCACACGTGGTCGAGCGCGGTTTCAAACGGCTCTCGCGCCAGGTGCAACCAGGCCAGCCGCAGGTGATCAGCGTGGCGAAACTCGGAGGTTGAAAGGCGGCAAGAGTGGAACGCCTCCAGAAATTCATCGTCGCTTAGATGAGCCGTGGCGAGCACAAGCGGCACAAGCCGATTATGGCAGACTGACCTTGCGTGCCGCCTCCATTCCGCAAACCGGAAGCGCGGGATCCGCGAGCAGACCAATTTGCTTGAGCACGGAAGCTTGGTCCCAATAAATATGCTCGTGCGCAAGCTTGCCATCGCGGAATCGCACGATCACTACCAGCGCCACCTCTACGCGGGCGTGAGTGGGAGCCACGCCCGGCAGCATCCACGGCATCTCCCGCGAGTGAGTAAACGAGAAAATCATTTCGTCCACCAGTTGGTCTTCACCGATGGTGCGGGAAACCGGCGTAAGCGCCGTATCCGGCGGCATGCTTGGAATGAAGTCCCGCGAATAAAATTCGCGCAGCGCGGCTTTTCCTGCCCCGCCTGTCATCACGGGCACGTGATTGACATACGCGTCCTCCACCATCGTTGCGAGCGTGGCTTCCGTATCGCGGGTGGCAAATTCATGTTTGGTGTGTTCGTCCCATAGCGCAGAGAGATCTGATTGCGGCATGCGAACAGTTTAGCCAAGCGCAGGACGGGTGTCTGCCTCGCCTAGCTGCCCGAGGGCGTGCCCCGCGGCGCGCTGCCCGGCTGAAAGCTCTCCGTCAGCGGCACTGCCAAGCCCGTTCCCGCCTGCTCCACCGCTTGTAACATCCGTAGCAGCAGTTCCTGCTGGACGGCGAGAAATTCGTCAAAGTCGGCGGTCTTCACGTACGCGTTAACCTCGACATCCAGCGAATAAGCTCCCACGCCGATGAAGCGCACCGGTATCGGACCGGTTTCGACCTTAGGATGGCTCGCCAGGATTTCGCGAAGCGAGGCCAAGACCCGCGACAACTGTTCTGACGTCGTGTCGCGGCGCAGATTGAGTGTCGGGTGGAACCAGATTTTGTCGCGTCCGGAAATATTTTCGAGCGTCATGGTCGCGAACTGGGCATTCGGGATACTGACAACCGTGCGATCCGGCGTGCGAATGCGCGTGGAGCGCAGGCCAATGTGCATCACCGTACCGGTGCGGTCACCGAAGCGGCACACATCGCCCACCAGAACCGGACGATCGCTGATCACGGAGACGCCGCCGAATAGGTCTTCGATGGTTTTCTGCGCGGCGAGCGCAACCGCGATGCCTCCAACTCCGACGCCCGCCAAAATTGCATTCGTATTGTAGCCCCAGGCGTTCAACACGGCTAGGATAGCAATCAGGAAAATCGTCAGCTTTAATATCTGCCGGCCTAAAGGCAGCACCGAATAGCTGACTGCCTGCATGCGGGGATCCAGACGAGAGCGCCAGCGTTCCGCAATAAGGTCAAGCGCAACCGCACCGGCCCACGCGGCGGTTAGAGCGAGGATCAGGCCCAATCCCCGTTCGATAAACGTCCGCGATAGCGTGGCCGGCGACGCAAATTCCATCGCCATTCTTAATCCAGCCGCTAACAATGCGAATCGCAGAGGGCCGCCGAAGCCAGCCGCATGTGCCATTGGCTTTAGCAACCTGACCAGTGCCCTCGCTAAAAACCCGCCGATGAACCAGAGGGCTACGGCCGCTATCGTCAGCGCAATCCAGCGCCATACCGGCGTATCCAGGATTTCAAAGGTCACCAGCACCTGTGGCAGCTTTTTTTCAAAGGGCGTTTCCGCCACGGCCTGGTGGGCCTTCGGGATGAGCGCAACGCTGGAAGCCGAAACCACCCAGATGCGATTTCCGGGCCGTGGCTCTTCTCGCTCCAGTTGCAGAACGATCGTCTGCCCGTTCACTGCGAACGAAGCTAGTTTGTCGATGTTGGGAGAGAGGTCGGATAGGTCCCCTTCCGGATCACGGCTGAGGGTTGCGATATCGAAGGTCGTATCGTCCAGCAGGTCTTCGAGTTGTACCGCCAGGTCGGGACCGACCTTGGCCCGGTCGCCCGCTGACAGGCGCCCCAAATCCAGGTAGTAAGTCGCCCTCGCATAATCGCGCGCGTGACAGGCTTCCAGAAAATTAAAGATTGACTGTTGGGGCGTCGTCCGGCCCAGAGGATCCTTTACTTCGGGAGCGGAAGTCTGGGCGCGAAGAACAACGGCGAACAGTAGGGCGGCGAGAAGTTTGGGCATCAATTTTTTTGCGGCAACCCGATGCGCGTGATCACCGTCCGCCGTGTGCCACCATTGGAGTTAAAAGTCGCATTCGGACTCCCTTTGAAATTATCGCGCAGGAGCGAGGCGCTATCCGAAGCCAGTGCGCCGCCGGTACCGACCGCCGCCCGTACCGACCGCACCGCCGGTGTTCCATATGCATAGCCTCCCCAGCGCTCATCTACAATGAAAGAATCAATTATGAAAAAACTTGACGCCAAGAAAATCGAGAAGCTGAAGCGGAAGCAGAACGCGCCGCTAGTCACGCCCACCGACCTGAAAGGCGGAGCGACCAAAGACATCGCGGGAGCCATGAACGGGATCCTGGCGGATGTGTTCGCGCTCTATATCAAGACCAAGAACTTCCACTGGCATTTGAGCGGTCCGCACTTCCGCGACTATCACTTGCTGCTGGATGAACAGGCCGACCAGATTTTCGCCATGACGGACGCGATCGCCGAGCGCATCCGCAAAGTGGGTGGCGGCACCATCAAATCCATCGGCCACATTGCCCGCTTGCAGCGTATTGGCGACAACGATGCCGATTACGTTGAACCGGAAGACATGCTGGCGGAGTTGCGCGAAGACAGCAAGACGCTCGCGGCGAGGCTGCGCGAAGCTCACGCGGTTTGCGACGAACACAACGATATCGCCACTGCCAGCATGATCGAA
>Ga0105239_10005315_pt1 | contig 15119 bp, 21 predicted proteins | sample KBSC44metaG_FD_92761 | JGI IMG/M metagenome (GOLD analysis project Ga0105239, IMG submission 92761) | Corn rhizosphere microbial communities from Kellogg Biological Station, Michigan, USA - KBS C4-4 metaG | ecosystem: Host-associated > Plants > Roots > Rhizosphere > Soil | place: Michigan, USA...
AGAATCAACGTATTAGTGAAAGAATTGTCTGCCATTTCCGGTGAAAAGGAAGTCGAAATTTATAAGGTCTTTATGAAAGACTTTGGAATTCGATATTTCCGCGAGCTCCCGATTGAGCATTATTCGACCGTGAAAGAAACGCTAGAGGAATGGATTTCGGCTGGTGCTGCCAAAGCAGGTCCGGTTGCGGTACCAGAGGTGGTGAAAGCACACAGTGAAAGAGTGCAACATCAACTTGGATGTCCGGCTTGCATTGAAAAGGACGCATCTTTCGGACGTGCTCTAAGGGCTATATTTGCACTGGCGGTCTTGGCGTTTTTGCTCTCGCTATTATGCGGATGGCTGCTCTATAAGATGCCTGTTTCTTGAGTTGCGTCCAAGTTGACTCCTATTTGAAGTAAATGAATTCCTCAATCATCCTGGTCCAGCCTAGGGGGCTGGTAATCCAGGAGAGGGCCAGTTCTGCGAGGAAACCAACACATCGGATAGTTTTGGCTTAAGAGACCGCCGAAAAGCCATACGTCAATCTGCTCATACAACTATGCAGAACAAACTCATAGAGATGTTTTTTCTATGTTAGGTACCGAACAGTTCGGTACAAGCCAAATCGTTACCTTAATCTACTGAACATCTGTTCAATCAATTCCCTTCTAGTCAAAGTCGGCAAGAGCTTGTCCGGAAGTCTCGAATCCAGTCCCGTCTGTCTTCATCTGTTCGACAAGGAGTTCATGTGCTCACTTACGAAACTGCTGGTAGCGATGGTAGCTTCTGCTACCGATTGGAGTATACGCAGTGTGATGCTGGCTGGTTTCTCGAGTCCATGCTGGTGAAACGAGGCGGTGAATCGATACTGTTGAAACGCGGGCCAAAGACTGTTTATCGTACAGAGGCGCTAGCCATTGCCTACGGAATCAATAGTTGCGAGGCCATTGTTAGCAGTTTCACGCTTGGAGCTTTGAGTTGGAGCGAATACAGGAATTCTCACGGGCAGTTACCTTGATTGGGCCGCTCATTCCTTGCCATCCAGGTTTCTTTTCCCCATGTTTTTACGAATTATTCCGGCCGGTTGCCAGATGAGAATCACCCAAGAATCAATTCGATTTTCTCCTTTCGAAAACGAAAAGTTGCGTCCAAAGGCATCATCCAGCTCCGCATTTCTTGCAGCGTTGAGTAGAGCTTTTCTTTGGACACCTATGTGCTCGCTTGCGGTATGGCTATCGGTAGAATAGGCGGGCCATTGGGCTATCCATAGAATGCCACGTTCAAAAGAAGGGGCCCTCTTGTCGTCGCCCCTTTAACCTCATCTACGATTTCTTGCCATCCGTTTTGTGAGATGTCGAGTGCCCTTGCTTCTTCGTCATGGTCGAATATTGGCCGCCTGCGACCGGGTCGCCGTCGTTATCGCGGCTGGACTTGACGGTCTTGCCGCTACTCTCTCCCGCGACCGCCAATTTTTGGTAAGTGCTGGTGTCTTTGCTGCGTTGATTTTTGCTAGACATGTCATTTCTCCTTGAGTGTCGGTTGGCAATTCGTCTGCGCTTCTAATATCGCTACGCCGACGATGAGACATGCTGTTCCTATTAAAATTCAGCGGATGTAGGTGCAAGGCTTATGTCGCTGTAGTCATACTGGCTATGCGCAAATTCATTTACGCCATTGGTTCGTAAGGGATATGGAACTGCATCTTCTATGGTTGTCAGCGCACATACCAAAAGCTATTTATGGATTATCGTGAATGTTGAATCGCGGCGGGATATCGACCGTAGAAACGCTCGTCGCTCTTCAGAGGAGTTCGCTGTCTTTATGCCCCCTGGTCACCGCGGCACTTTTGTCGTCTATCGATAAAGCGTGGCAGTCCATACGTTAGCTCGCATATATGAGCTCAAAGAATGAAAAAGATGCTCGTGGAAAAAATATAAAAATTCTTTCTTAATGTTCGGTGGCGAACAGATTAAGAATGTCCGAGCAGGCGATGCTTCGTCTTGCAGTAAGCGTGAATGGCGTATGGCTTGCAACGGCGTCAGCACTGTTCATTCAGATAAGCGCGTCGTTCCTGGATATTCCCAAGGCTCCAAGAAGAATCAAATCGTAGCAGTTCGCTTTCCACTATCTTTGCCACATTCAACCTAGAGGTCACTCAATGAAAAATGTCATTTCAGGGGTATTCCTATCCGCTTCCTTGATGCTGTCCAGCGCTGCTGTCCATGCATCGACCGACATCAACAACACTTCCACGATCACTTTCAACGGGCCCAGCTCGTCGATTGGTGCCTCATATGGAGACGGCACCAGCGGCAAGACTTTCACCGAGAATTTCACTTTCGCACAGGGTACCGTCTTCAACGTTTCGTCCGCGGTGATCTCGATCGCACTGGACTCCATGTCGGGGCTCAACATCAGCAGCTTCACTCTGAGCGGAAACGGCGTGACCGCGACTGGGCATCTGACTTCCAGCACAGGCTTGCAGACATGGACCTTGCATGCCTCCAATCTTACCTCCGGGCTGTACACCCTATCAGCAATCGGCAAGGTCACGGGTACTAGTGGCGGAAGCTTCGGAGGCAACATCAGCGTGGCCGCGGTTCCGGAGAATTCCACTGTGGCAATGATGCTGGCTGGGCTTGGCATGGTCGGCTTCGCTGCCTTGCGCCATCGTCGCAAATCGAAGATGCATGGGGCAAATTCGACCGGCCTCGTGCCGGTATAAAAGGCAAAGCGGAAGAACTTTGAAACTGCCCATGCGGGCAGTTTTTTTATGCTGAACGCTTCCATGTGTCCGGTATCGAACATCTGTGAATCCCAAGTCTATCGTTATTTTCCGATCGGCACTCGATCTCCCTTGCCCCAATTGGATTGCAGCATGTCTAATTCAAATCTTCCATTAAAGAATTATCTTCTGGCCGCGTTGGCACCGGACGTGCAGCATCGCCTGCTTCCCCAGCTGGAATGGATTTCTCTTCCCTTGGGGATGGTGCTCTACGAATCGGGCGATACGTTGCAGCATGTCTATTTCCCGACCGACTCCATCGTGTCCCTGCTGTATGTCATGGAAGACGGTGCGTCGGCAGAAATTTCCGTAGTTGGCAACGACGGTTTTATTGGCATCGCCATTTTGATGGGAGGAGAAAGTACTCCCAGCAGAGCGATCGTGCAGAGTGGCGGTAGCGCTTATCGTCTTTCTGCCAGCCGCTTCAAGGAAGAATTCCATCGCGATACTGGTACGCTTCATCTGATGTTGCGTTACAGCCAGGCGCTGCTGACGCAGATGGCGCAGACCGCCGTCTGCAATCGCCACCATTCCATCGACCAGCAGTTGTGCCGGTGGTTATTGTTATCTTTGGACCGACTGTCGGGCAACCAGGTGACCATGACGCAAGAGCTTATCGCCAACATGCTTGGAGTGCGGCGCGAGGGCGTCACCGAGGCAGCTGGCAAGCTGCAACGGCAGGGTGTAATCGAGTACAGCAGGGGGCGGCTGACAGTGCTGAACAGACCCAGACTGGAAGAGCTGTGCTGCGAATGCTACGCGGTGGTCAGAAAGGAAACCCAACGCTTGTTACCGCCTACCCGCTTCGAAAGTTGATGAGGCTAACACTTCGATCTAGCGCCTGCGCGCGTAGCTTGTCGAATGGCTGGAACTCGGCAGCTTGGTCAAGCAGCTTTGGTTACGTAGCGCACCGACCGTACGCGAGGTCATGGGTACGATCGGATTTAAGAGGAATATCAAATTTGTCGGCGCGCCCATGGCCGGTAGATGGCGCTCATCTTGAGCACGGAGGCGATTGCGGGAGTTCAGGCATGCACACCAGCCGCATCAAGTTCTTCAAGGGATTTCAGATCGAGGTCACGGTAACTCGTTACGGAGAGGATTGTTGCGTATTTACCAATATACGGCGATTTGCCAGGATTTCAGCGACTGGGGGCGATGTCATTTTTGCGCAATGGGTTGACCTGCGGGCACGCTCCTCCGCAATGGCCTTTCAGTACGCGTTCGTACGCGCACACTCCGAAATAGAGAAGCGCGGAGTGCACGGCGAGCTTACAGGCACTTAGACGTCAGATGACCTCCCCAAAGTCGAGAAGTATCGTCGATCTAGGTTCCGCTAAGTTGGGTAACGAACAGATAACCGACCGTTAAGGCAATAGAATGGGGGGTAATGGCATAGTACTTCCTTGAAGCCGGCCGGCTCTGGATCGGGAGGCAGTATGAATACAAGCGCACTAATCGGTGGCGGTATCAGCAGCGATTTCGACGGCAACTTGATGGAGTAACTTGAACTACGTAACGTCAAGATTTCAGCCATGTAGGAGAACGATCTGGCGGTTGCAATCGGCGACCAGCACGGGGATCTTTATGGATTCATCGGAGCGGATTCGCAGTCGGATCTGGCCATCTTGCTCAAATTCTGTCACCGCTTGAGCGCTGACACGCGTTTATGCCTGGGCGGAAAGTTCTAGAGAGTCTTGTCACCGTCGGTTAGCGCGCCAGTGCACGGCGGACGCAGCGTAAGCTTGCTATAGCGTCTTTGTATAGAGCTTAGTTTCGTCGATGTAGCAAGAACACGCCTGCTTTTCAAGGTGCTTTCGGTTGAGAATGGTCACGTAGCCGCGGCTGTATTCGATAATACCGTTGCTCCGCAATTGGGTGGCCGCGGCAGTGATACCAACACGTCGCACTCCCAACAACGATGCCAGTGTTTCCTGGGTGATTGAAAATTCTTGGGCATTGGAGCGATCCTGACTCATTAGTAGCCACTTTGCGAGGCGCTCGGAGAGGGTATGGAATTTGATGCAGCGGCATGTGCTATAGAGTTGCTCTATGACGATGTTGATGTATCGATTCAGCACTAGCTGTAGTCCCTTATTTTGGTTCAATTCAGTGCGGAAAGCTGCGGTGGAAATACTCCATGCTCGGCCCGGATAGAGTACCGAGGCGTGGAACTCGGTGGACTTCAAGCCCAGCGCGAAGGGAATCCCGTACATGCCTTCCCGACCGACCATGCTGACTTCGAAGTTCGGCGTTGCATCGCCCAGCGAAAGAATGGAGATCAAGCCATTGATTGGAAAATAAATCAAACTGGCACGGGGCGTCGATAGGATTCGACCAGCCTGCAGGTCAATCAAAGTGCATTGCTTTAACAGGTGTGACCGGTCGGTTTGGGATAGTGACGCGATAATATGGTTCTGGTCATTTTCCAATTCATCTCTCAGGTAATAGGGCCAAAAAAGTAGGCACGGCGAATGCCGTGATGCCGTTTCAATGAATGGAGTATGACCCTTTTGTATATTTGTCACCGTCCGTTAACGAACATACGAGGCCCTTAATGGCCAGTAAATCAACGGGGCGGAAGGGCTAGGAAGCCGTTACGAACTGACGGAAAGAACAACTTGAGAGGACCATCAATCGGAGATTGACATTAGGACGCCAGAGCGCCATCGTACTCAAGCGAAATCCTGATAACTTCTTCGCCGAGACCGAAAAAGCGGCCTGTTGTACTGCGCATCGTATCCCTGGTCTCGGCTTCACCAACGATTCCCTGCTGCAAGGGCGCATCCACTTCTATCTGGATAGGCAGACCAGTCGCCTGGACGAGGCCAACTTCTAAGAGATCCCGATTGACTCGTCTCTACGCAAGACACACAACAATCAGCGCAATGGTATGCACCGCCAGGCTATCAACCGGGGCCGCTCGACCTATGAGCTAAGCTGCTGGGCGGCGGCTGCCCATGCTAACCCGGAGCGGTTCGCCGATTGCCATTGGCAATCCAAGCTGTTCTGGAAGAGAAAAACACTGGCTGAGCAGCTCCTCATCTTCAGTGCCTTCCACTTCGGGCTCATACGGATGCAGATTCCAGCCCTCATGCTAACGCGTAATATCGCTGCTGAACAATGTTGACCTGACCTGATACTGGCGCAGTAAGTCGCCTAAGGGCTGGGATTCGGAGTGCGAGAAGCTGCCCCCGGCTGTTCGACACGCCACCAAATATGCCGACTCTTCTGCCCTCCCTCTAAGCGCTTATAAAGACGAGAGCTGGATTGCCGCCAAACGTGTCGTGTTGTGCTCACCCACGGCGTGGACGGCACGAAGCTGACGGTGATCTACGTATACCTGCGGCAGCAAGTCACCGTGCGGCCAGCAGCTGGACGTGGCGATCTGCGCGAAGAGCACGCCGTTTCACGTCGAGATAACACTGTTGGCCGCCCCGTCGACGCTATATGATGCGGTGATAATCGTCGAAGGAGAGGAGGCATTGATGCCGCTGGCTGCTAATCTGCTGGTTACTGATTTCCTGCGTGATCAGTATCGTATCTGTTGGCCCGTCCTCGGGCTAGGAATCGCCAACATAGTGAGCGAAAAGGTGGAACTCCCCCGAGGTCCAGCTCAACTGTGAAGACGATTTCCGCTTGGCCGCCGTAGACACCGCCCACGTAGATTAGCTACTGGAGCAATTGGCCGAAGCGTTGGCAGAACAGCTTGAATTGGACCACGACGCCTTGGCGTGAGGTCTGCCTTTGGCCCTACTAGTCACTTGCCGTCCAGGTGTTAAGGCCGGCGAAATCAAGAACGGAATGCGCCATGTTGAAGAAACTAAAACGCCTGTGGTTCTCAGAGATGAAGAAGGCCACAAGCGCGCAACGCAAGCGCATCGAAACGATCTTGAAAGTGTTTCGAACCAATCCATCCACGACGACCAAAGCCGAGAGGCGATCTGCCACCACCACCCCCTCCGATGCTGCCAAACCAATCGGCGCATGGGTCAGCGGTCATCTCCGTCATGGTTCCGGCCTGACGCAACGTATCCACTATCGGCTATTCCTGCCTTGTAGACCAGAAGCCGCTATGCCGCTGGTCGTGATGCTGCACGGTTGTCAGCAGAACGCTGCTGAGGTCGCACAAGGGACGGACCTGAACGTGCATGCGGCGAAAAGGGGGGGGCGCCGTTCTCTAACCAGAGCAGCCGCTACGCGCTCATCCGCAGCGATGCTGGAAAGGGTACGACAAGACGACTCAAAAAGGGGGCTGGGATGTCGCGACGCTGGCAGCATTGATCGAAGATGTCGTCTCTTCTCATGCCATTGATCGGCAGCGCATCTATGTCTGCGGGATCTCCGCGGGGGCGGCCATGGCGCACATCCTTGCGTTGACGCATCCTTCGCTGGTAGCAGCCGTTGGCCTGCATTCTAGCCCCGTCTTTGGCGCTTGCAACAGCGCGGCCGGTGCATACAGGGTGATGCAGCATGGAAGCGGACATCCAGGGGGAGCCATGGATGAACTGCTTGTACGCCTGCCGCGCATGTAGACAATGCCAGCTATTCTGATCGGTGGTGACATTGAAAAGACCGTACGGTCAGTTAACCAGCGCCAATTGGTGGAGCAGTTCGTGAGTCTTAACCGGACATTAGCTCTAACTGCAATGCCGACCAAGGAAAGAAGGTTCGGCCGGGCTTCGAGGAATGCGCCGATGCAGCGCAGGTTCACGATCAACGATCATACCATCGGGCGTAAAGTGATGATCCGTTCGGTAATGATCTTGGCTACGCGTGGAGCGGGGGCGATGACGCGATGTCCCGTAACGCACAAGGACCGGACGCGAGCCGACTGATGCTGAATTTCCTTGAGCGGCATCGCCGGTATTGATTGTGGACGGTATCAACTGCAGCTCTGACATCGATGCTGCTAATGGAGATGTCGCCGCGCCTGCCTGTTTAGGTGACCGGCTCTTTGTGCTGTCTGCTCATTGCCAGTACACAAGCCCATTCGTCTAAAGCAGGAATCCGTTCCCCCCTATCTCTGAGAAATAAGTGAAGACGGTTTGTGGAAAATCTGCGAACAAATCGACACCGTTCCAATTTAAATCCCTACGCATCTAGAGTCTGTTCGATAACGAACAGAAATCCTTAAGGCTAGAGACCAGAATCAATGTTCATATTTCAAAAGGAGATCTTATGAAATCCGATGCGCAAATTCAGGAGGCCGTATGCGAAGAACTGAAGTGGGATCCCTCTGTTATCGCAACCGATATAGGAGTCGAGGTTTCAACTGGCATCGTGACTCTTTTCGGTCATGTTGGGAGCCACTCTGAAAAGGTAGCAGCAGAGCGCGCTGCACAGCGGGTTATAGGTGTTAAGGGTGTCGCCATTGCAATAGCCGTAAAGCTACCTCTTTCCAGTCACCGTGAAGACGCCGATATTGCACGTACGGCGTCTAATGTGCTTTCGTGGTCTACTTATGTGCCCTATGACAACCTTCAGGTATTGGTTGAGCACGGTTGGATTACTTTAACTGGAGAGGTTAGATGGGATTTTGAGCGGCGCGGAGCAGTTTCTGCAGTACGGGATCTTATGGGAGTTGTAGGCGTCATTAGTCACATTCGAATCAGGGAAGCGGTATCGGTAGCATCCCTCAAGCATGAAATAGAAGCCACTCTAAAACGACGTGCTCATGATGAAGCAAAAGCTATTTCTGTCGATGTTAGTGGATCGGAGGTAGTGTTAACAGGGTCTGTACATAATTTGGCGGAACGAGACCTGGTCACTAATGCAGTTTGGGGAACGCCTGGAGTATGCAATGTTATCGATCGGCTTTCTGTAACTTAAAAATCTATGGTCAGATATCGATCCCCAAGAATCGAGATCAAGAAGAATTTTTTGGATTAGTTGCACGCGAGAGAGTTCTCTTGTGAAAATCTTTTACTCCGCACTTACAACTACCTAGTCATTGGTAGGCTATCTAGTTGTTATCAATTTTCACTACCCCCGAGTCCTGAGCGAAGGGTATTTTCAATTACAGGCGACATATTAGGATGATCGCTAATCAGAAAAACAAGGAATAGATGCGATGCATTGTTAAATACAAGCTATACCATGAACCCTATGTATCAATTTTGGAGTTCACCAGTGACGTTATTGATGCTGAACAAGTGATTGCGGAATTAACCACATCTCTAAGGCCAGAAGTTATATTTGAGTATCCTGCCCCAAAGAACGCATCAGCAACCGAAGCCGAGCTTTCCTATGAGCGCCTAAAAAATGCGGTGGATTCTATTCATTCTGAGTACGGCGTACAAAGCTGGTCATATCAACTATTCCAGTAATCGATATGCTTGTGCAGCAGAGATCGGAATTATGAGGTCCGTTGGTGCCCTAGAATAAATTTCAACCCGCCAAATTGGCGTCAGCAGCCCCCTAGCTAATCCAGTCCCCAACTTATCGAAGCAGCCGCTGGTAAAAATCAAGCGGCGTTACGGAGTAATCATACTTTCGTTGGCGTGAGGGATATGGTGGACTGAAGATTGGCCAAGCCAAGGTCACAGGCTATTTTTCGACGGCAGAGAGTCGCTGCATTTTTTTTGAAACAGGGTATAGATCCCCATTCCACACTGCGGATTTTTCATCGAAGTTCGCCACTAGCTGACCATGACTTGACGCAATGTCACGTATAAATTGTGCAATAGCCTGGCGGCAAATTTGAATCCTAAGATTCTCCTCTGACGGCACGAAGCAAATACGAAATTCACCTATCAAACGTGCGCTGCCGAGGCCGCTCGTCACTTCTAGGCACATATGAGAGCCCGTTTTAAGCAAAACGAAGCCGGCTTCATGATGCGGCGGATAATCAAAGTAAAAACGTAAGTCGACGTCAGATGATTTAGGATCCGGTTTAGCTTTGATCAACATAATTCCCATGATTTCCTCCGACAGGATGTGAAGGCGAACAACGTCTTGAAGGAATGCTTAGAGTTTAGCCCGGATGATCGAAACTAAAATATTTACGAATGATTAGCATTTCATTCGTTCTTGAATTGCGCCTCAAAGAGCTTTAAATGTCACGACACAGCTCCACGCTCGAGCAGCGATGTGCATTTTTATCCAATATGCCGCAGCCTATCTGCCCAGTCTGTGCGGTCTCATACAGAGAAAAATAAAATCTAAATTATTAAGAAATTCTATATGTTCGGTAACGAACAGTAAGAGTAATTTTTGTCAGCTACATTTCAAATGTCGCACTAGCTGCGATGCCCCCCCCTCCAGTGAAAACTGGACTTAAGCCCTCTGAGCCCACCCCCAAAAGCATCTCTGCTCAGAGGGCTATTTTTCCCTTCTGCTTGCCAGATGGAGATACTGATGCCATTTTATGAAACGTCCCGAAGTGATTCGAATTTTCTCTTTCAACTTCGATACTCTAAAAATGCGAGGGGATGGTCATTAAATCGGATGCAGATAATCAAAGATTATGAGACGCTTTACTCGCAGGTTCTCGAAGAGAATTATTCCAGAACAGAAGCTCTCGCCATTGCATATGGGATTAATAGATGTGAATCTTTTGTCAGGGCAATTTCGGTTCGCAAGGAGTGAGTTAGCTACATACAATCAAACTCGACGGCGTTTGCAGCTATCGTCTTGGCAACCTGTTTTGCTAAACGCTCCACAATGTTCGATATAGAACATATAGAAATTCTTCTGTTCGTACTGCTCTAGGGTATAAGAGCTCCAAGGATCCCTAAACTGACTGAATTTCCTATGCCCAGCTCGGAATTACCTCAAAAGAACCGTTTGCTGGCAGCTCTAACTCCAGATGTATTCCAACGCATCCAGCCCCAACTGGAGTGGGTCTCCCTTCCCTTAGCCACAGTTCTGTATGAGTCGGGGGATAAGCTCCAGCATGTCTACTTTCCCACTGACTCGATAGTGTCCTTGCTTTATGTCATGGAAAATGGTGCCTCTGCCGAGATTTCTGTGGTGGGCAATGACGGCTTTGTGGGTATCGCCATATTGATGGGAGGAGAAAGTACCCCTAGCAGAGCGGTCGTACAAAGCGGCGGCGGGGCCTATCGCCTGTCCGCTAGGAGATTCAAGGAAGAATTTCACCAGAACATTCAATTTCTTCATCTCATGTTGCGTTACAGTCAGGCACTTTTGACCCAGATGGCCCAGACTGCCGTTTGCAATCGACACCACTCCATTGATCAGCAGTTGTGTCGATGGTTACTGCTTTCACTGGACCGTCTCTCGGGAAATCAACTGATCATGACGCAAGAGCTTATTGCCAATATGTTGGGGGTACGACGGGAAGGCGTAACCGAAGCGGCTGGAAAACTACAAAAAGATGGTGTGATCGAATACAGCAGAGGACATTTGACCGTACTTAAACGACAGAGATTGGAAGAGCTTTGCTGCGAGTGCTATGCAGTTGTTAGAGACGAGACAAATCGTCTTTTCCCGTATACGTGCTTTGACAAATAATCCTAGTTTTATAGGATCTTCGTTGCGTCTTACCATCGACGTCAATGTTTCATCTTTAATTCTATGAATGGGAAGGAATGCTAGCCGATACAGAAATTGTTAAAGCCAGGATCACTCAATCAGAGGTGGAGGCCGCCGCCTTAAAGATCCATCAAATTTTAAGTGCCCCGTTCTCGGACTTATCGTTTGGGGAAATTGTGTTTTTACCTGGCACCGAAAAATATGACCTGATAATGAAAGGATACTTCGGCATGATTAATGTTAGATTTTCCTTCGGCCGTACAAGGATAGGGGGACGTATTCGTTATGCAGGACAATATCGGTTTCTGTTTGTTGAACCGGACGGGGCTCAAAGAACACTGACAAGCTTCAAGTTTGATTCCATAGGAAGGGTATTGGATTTTGTGGAACTACCTAATCTTCTGAAGTTGAATCCAGAAAATAGCGGCCATGCCAAGTCCTTAATTTTGAACAAGGTAATTGGAGAGTGGGTTCGGTCAATTCCCTCGCTCAGATAAAGCAGCTTTTTGATTTTCTCGCAAACTCCCTCTTTCCATTTATTGGTGAAGAGCCAGGCCAGATGGCGACGTTCTAACAGATCACAAGGTTTAGTTCGATGCGCTCAAGGCCAAGCTGCCTGATCGGCGGCAGATGCCCAATAACAAGAGGATCAACCATTACGGGTTACCTCCCGACTGATCGGGGAAATTGAATGGTTCAAATTCCTGGCGATAACTCGCACTCGGCGCTTGCTTCAACGCAGACTCTACCTCCTTCGACTTGCCACCGCGCGACACATGCCCGCACAGAAATTCCCGCATATGACAATTGATGATCCGCGCAAGCACTTCCCAACCATCGCGTGCCCTCAAGAGGCGGCATAGATCAGTTGCCTAACGCTGCATTAGCCCTCTGGCCAATAATGGTAAGGCTTGTCTTCAATGGTGATGAACGAGCGGCTCATCATTTCCTCGCTAGCTCGCACATGGCGCACTGCTACCCCCGCTCTGACGGGCGGAAACAGAAATTTTCCTAACGCGCGGGAACGCCGCCCTGATGGTTCCTATGCCTTCAGAGGCTGCGCGTGGATGGCAGGAGGAAGCTTGGGGCAATTGTAATAAATGCAATTATTTTGTCTTTTTTAGCCCGGCGCGCGCGGTTGCCCCCACCCCGCGCCTGCCCGCTACATAGGTCGATTTTGACTCAAATTTGCGTCAGCCGCCGAGGCTGTCCCGGCCTGCCCTAGCGGCCCGGACGACGGGCATGGAATCTGACGCATTTTGATGCACGCTACAGTGCAATCAAGTGCGGAAGCTAGGCTTCCGTGCCCTTTATAAGCTTTTGACTCATAATCCATTGGAGCGCACGCCATGCGAAGCAAGGGGGGGGCGGCGTTGTTGAGGACAATTACGATTCGCTCTGTCGTCATCATCATCCCAAGGGTGGGCTACGATGTAGATCTTTGGCTCGGATCTGCGTATATCTCGCGAGCATTTTCCAGTCCCTGTGCCCAGATACCAGAGCGACCTGCTCAATGCTGTAACCCTGCTCAAAGAGGCGTGATACTCCCTCATGCCTCAAGTCGTGAAACCTTAAATCTTCGATCCCAAGTGATTTGCAAGCACGTGGAAAGAGGCTGCTTACCGTTCCCTCCGTGACGGGGAAAATCCGTTCTTCCTTTTCCATCTTTGGTTGCCGCTTGATGATCGCGAAAGCATCGCCTAGGAGTGGCACCTCTTGATCGTTCCCAATCTTAGCGCGAGGGTGCTTTCGATTTCTGATTATGATGGTCCGATCCTGTTCGTTCAGGTCGGTCCATCTAAGGTTGATGATCTCGCTCAAGCGCATGGCGGTGTCGACTGCAAATGCAATAAGATCGGACATGGGTACCTTTTGCCGGACCTTAACCGCGAACCAAGTACTGATGTTGCCCAGCTCTATCTTCGTTGGCCGCCTGGTACGCTCTTTTGACCTGGTCGACAAGCCGATGTGATCCATATAGGCTCGCGCTTGGGCGATTGCATCCAGATTGACCGGCCAGCGCCAGATGTTCTTTGCTGCTTTGAGGACGCTGCTTAGATATGTCAGGTCAATGGCAATTGTCACGCCGCCTGCTCCGGCACCCTTTCGTTCCTTTACGTAATCGATCAGTGCATCCCCTGTCAGCTCCGGCATGGTCAGCTTGCCGAGGTAACGTTTCAAGGTTGCCAACACTGCCTTTTTGTTTTTGCCCAACGGTTTAACCTGGGTCTGCTCCTCTACATAGCGGTCAATAGCTGAGCCAAGTGTCTTGTCTGCTATGATACGGAGGTCCTGAAATTTGAGCGCCCGCATGTCGGCTTCCTGCCGCGAAGCCCAATCTTGTGCCTGCGCCTTTGTGTCGAACATCTCGCTCTGCGCGGGAAATCCCTTCCTCCGAATCCTCGCACGCCAACGCTTGCCAATTTTCTGGAATGTCGCCATCTGTTTTTTGTCCAATTTTTGTCCAATGGCGAATGATAAACCATTTATTTTCGTGAAATATCGTGAAGTCTGAAGTGGCCAATAAGGCGGTGAAAAGCCGCGTAAGTGCTGGAAATAGCCCGAGTTTACCGCCTCGAACGATTTCGGTCGCCCCCATGATGGACTGGACCGACCGCCACTGCCGCGTCTTCCATCGCCAGATCACCCGCCATACCTGGCTCTACACCGAGATGGTCACCACCGGTGCGCTGCTGCATGGGGATGTGCCGCGCCATCTGGATTTCGACCAGCAGGAACATCCGGTCGCCCTGCAGCTGGGCGGCAGCGAGCCGTCCGACCTGGCGCACAGCGCCAAACTAGGCGAGCAATGGGGCTATGACGAGATCAACCTGAACTGCGGTTGCCCGTCCGAGCGCGTCCAGAAGGGGGCTTTCGGCGCCTGCCTGATGGGCGAGCCCACGCTGGTGGCCGATTGCGTCAAAGCCATGAAGGATGCGGTCTCCATCGACGTGACCGTGAAGCACCGCATCGGCATCGATGACGTGCAATCCTATGACTTCGTGCGCGATTTCGTCGGCCAGATCGCCGAGGCCGGCTGCAAGACCTTCATCGTGCATGCCCGCAATGCCATCCTCAAGGGCCTGAGCCCCAAGGAAAACCGCGAGATCCCGCCGCTGAAGTACCACTACGCCTATCAGCTGAAGCAGGATTTCCCCGATCTGGAAATCCTCATCAACGGCGGCATCAAGACCCTGCCCGAGATCGATGAACACCTGAAGCACGTGGACGGCGTCATGCTGGGCCGCGAGGCCTATCACACCCCCTATCTGATGGCCAGCTTCGACGCCCGTTACTACGCTGACCTGGAAGGCGGCCGCCAGCCCAGCCGCACCGAGGTGATCGAGGCCATGTTGCCCTACATCAAGCGCCAGCTGGAATTGCACGGCGACAATGGCCGCGGCCTGCGCTTGAACAGCATCACCCGTCACATGCTGGGCCTGCTGACCGGCATGCCCGGTGCGCGCGCTTTCCGCCAGACCTTGTCGGATTCCAAGCGCCTGGCCCTGGGCGACCCGGCTCTGTTGCTGGAAGCGCTGCAACGCACGCAGGCGGCCCAGGCGGCACAAATCGCCTGAATCGCCGGATTGGCGTAATTGGCCAGCGGAAGAGGCCCGCAATCCTTTAAAATAGCGGGTTCCAATTGGGAAAAGAGCGCGAACATGCCACTTGCTACAACCGAAGAAATCGTCGCCGAACTCCGTGCCGGCCGCATGGTGATTCTGGTCGATGAAGAAGACCGCGAAAACGAAGGGGACCTGGTGCTGGCCACCGACTTCGTCACGCCCGAAGCCATCAATTTCATGGTCACGCATGCGCGTGGCCTGGTCTGCCTGACGCTGACCGAAGAGCA
>Ga0105239_10005316_pt1 | contig 15112 bp, 12 predicted proteins | sample KBSC44metaG_FD_92761 | JGI IMG/M metagenome (GOLD analysis project Ga0105239, IMG submission 92761) | Corn rhizosphere microbial communities from Kellogg Biological Station, Michigan, USA - KBS C4-4 metaG | ecosystem: Host-associated > Plants > Roots > Rhizosphere > Soil | place: Michigan, USA...
AAAAGGTTAGAAAATCGCGTCCGTGGAACTGGGTGGGGCGAACAAGCAACGATTCCATGGAGACAGGGGAAAGAGCCATCATCGGTGTAATAATCCTCTTAAAACCAACGAAAATTGGAGGGTGAGAAACGTCATGCTACAGAGGGCTTTGTGAAGATAGCCCTTCATTTATGCGGAATCTGTAAGGCGTCTGTCGGAATTCGCTATGCTCGCGTGATGGTAAGGAATTGTCAATCAAGTTATTTTAAAAACTGCATATTAATCGGTGAAATGGCTAAAACAAACAACCTAAAACGCCTTCCAGAAAGCCTTCTACAGCAAATGCACCCGCATCAAAAACAGCGATATCAACCAAATCGCTGGCAAAATCGTCTTTCCAGTAAGAGGATTTTCGAGGTTGGGGATGACCTGCTTTTTCCGGCGATGTTTTCGCTTTCCCGCGTGTTGCAAGGAGTAAAATTAAACCGGCAAGAACGGTTCCGCCTATCGCTAAGCCGGTCATAAAGCGACGTTGTTTTTTGTCGGCTACTTCGGCTGCCGGGTTGGACTTATTTTTAAATTGGTCAACCGTGTTTGTAGCATTTAACGCTGGTGGGTTATTGCTAATAGGCACTCCGAAGGGAACAGTGGGTATCGCCGCTGTAACTGTGTTTGATTGATTTGCAAACCCCATGTTCATTTGCAAATTTAAACTCCGGCTTTACGTGTAATGGGATCCCCTGTTTACGGTGTTGCTTAGGAGGTTTTTTTTGTATTTATAAGAGTTTGCAGCTCTTGGCTTTCAGCTGTTTTTCCGTCTTTATGCAATACTTCGATATATTGTTTTATGAAGGATTCAACAGTCCCATTTTTCTCTAAATCAGTTGAGAAAGTTCCATCCGCGTTTTGAACCTTCAATTCCGGATAAGGTAATGCTGTAGTTCCTCTGTTCCTGAAAGCGTCATCGATTTTAGACTGATCATACTTTGGATATTCCATTTGCTCGTGCAGTTCTCGATTTTGAAATAAAGCATTCAGAACCTTCACTCGATCTGCGCTGTCTTTGATCTTTGTTGTGCTTACCAAACAATTGGGAAGATATTGTGTATGTTTTCCAATATCCTGAATGAGTGGTAATGCGTTTTTATTACCATGCAAGACGATAGAGTGACATAACTGATCCGCTTGGTTTTTCATGGCGTCTGTGTCAGTTGCCTTTGATGGCACAGTAATCCAAGGAACTTCTTTTTGTAATGCTTTTAAATTTTGTGGCGGGTTACTGTATCTGAGCACGACTTGTGCTAATTCCTCAGGTGTGAGCTTTTTCAACATGTTATTCAGATGCTGGATCTCTTTTGCATGCTCGGCGGCCATTTTCGCTTTCCGGGCATCTGACACGTTACCCGAATGTGAAGTTCGTTCTCTTTGTCTTTCAAGCACTGCATTTCTTGCGGCCAGGCTTTTGTTTATCTGTTTCTGAGATTCAAGTGCTTGTTTACGCGCACTTGATTTTTCACGTTCTTTTCCAAGCTCGATATGTTGTTGTCGATTGCTTTCACGGAGGCGATCGGCGTCTTCTGCAGCTTGTTTTTTTGCAGCTTGCCCGCTGCGACCGCGGGTCAATGCCAGTAATGCAATGGAGGAGATTGCAATCCCTGCGGCCAGTAAAATATTCTGTGTATTTCGTTTCTTTTTTTCGCCCTGATCCGGGGGAGGCAGTACTTTGCCATTAAAGTTATCTTCACTAGGGCTTATTGGGCCATAGGAAGATTTTTCACCGCTGTCAAAGGCATTGTTCACACCGGGGGGTAAGGGAACTGATGGAACGCCATTAGCTCCATATCCGCCCATGCCTGGCATCATGCCTCCAAAAGGCATTCCCATTCCGCCCATTGGCATTCCGCCACCCATAGGTGTTACAGCACCGCCGTAGGGCATACCCATTGAGGCGAGTACCGGGTCTATATTTGATGAACCACCGTATGCCATAACGACTCCCGAAGAAATATTCTCCTTACCCGGACCCTTTGAAAGATAAAGAGGTCCACTACCACTCATAAACCATATAAATAAATAAAAACATTTTATTGGTTAAGATTGCTTATTTCAGGACTTCCCCATAGTGTTTTTTCTAAAAGATGAATCAAAGTTGTTTATAATCCAATTAAGATTTAACTGTATTGATTAGACTTGCCAGGCGCTCAGGGCTTTCCTGGAAAGAAAGATTCTGATATATAGCCCAGGCTTGCCGTTCTTTGGTATAGTTTTCACTTGTTTGATCTTTGTCCCAATTTTCGAAACATGAGTCATAGTTTGTTTTTGCGGTTGCTAATTCCGTGTTGAAAGAACTTGCAGTACTTGGAATTGTTTGTTGGTAATGTTGTATTAGGGTTTTAAAATCCATGCCATTGCTGGGTATACTAGGGTTGAATCTCTTGTCTTGTGAAACTAATTCGGCAGCATGGTATTTCTGATGTTCCATCAAACGATGAAAAAGTGTCATTTCAACATCCGGTTTTTCCGGATCTTGTATTTTAACAATACGATTCACGTCGACTTCAGGATGACGTAAAATTTCTTGATGGACTTTCGGATGTAGTTTTGCAAATAGGCACTCTTCGGCTATTGCCTGCCGACAAGGTTTCATATCCGGATCATTCAGCATCTCTGCTAACAGACGGACATCAAATGTTGGGGCTGTCTCTGGTTTTTTCTTTGCCCAGGCTTTGAGGGCATTGATATGATCATTCTCAAAGCGCGCAATAATCGGTTTAAAAAGTTCTTCTCTGGGTGTATTTTGAAAATGACTGTTTTTCTTGAGATCTTGCCATTGAGTATGAGATGCCAAATCGTTGAACCAGGCAGGTTGCGTTGCCTTGCTTGATCCTGAACTTGCCGTATTTAAGTCTTCTTCAGAAGATTGAGCGCCTTTATTCGTGAGTTTTTTCCAGGCTTCGGCAATTTTACCCTTAGAGACATAAAGCGTTAATCCGCCTATGACAAGGCTTCCCGCAATGGCGAACCATTTCAATTTATCGTGTTTTTTCTTTTCTTGAAAATCGGTGGAGTCCAAGGACTCTAAACTGGTGAAGGGAATATTACCCTGGTTTGTTGTATTAGGAGTAGTTCCTGGCGGCACAGAGCCAACGGGACCGGAAGCACCTCCCAGAGCTGTAGAGTTTACTGTATTCATTGAATTCGAGCTTGACGACATGCTGACTTCTTCTATTCCCTAACTACCCCACTGAACAAACAATCAGAACAGATCTTTTTTCCCTTTAATTGAAAAGATCTAATCAAGTAAATAAAAACATATTTTCGTTGAGGATTGCTTATAGTCCTCTTCAGATGCTTTCTTTACCGGGTTTAAGCCGCAGTCTACTTGCAAAGAATGCTCTGAAATGGCAGGATAAGCCTATGAATCACACAGCTTTTCAACTCAGCAGTGAGTATGCCCCATCCGGCGATCAACCTAAAGCCATTGAGAAAATGACGGAAGGACTTGAGGCGGGTATGCCTGTTCAAACTCTTTTAGGGGTTACAGGCTCCGGTAAAACCTACAGTGTTGCCAATGTTATCCAGAATGTACAGCGTCCCACGCTGGTGATGAGTCACAACAAAACCCTCGCAGCGCAACTCTACAATGAGTTACGGGAATTTTTCCCGAATAACGCCGTTGAGTACTTTATTAGCTATTATGATTATTACCAACCGGAAGCCTATATTCCTCGAACGGATACTTTTATTGAGAAAACGGCAAGTATTAATGAAGAAATCGACCGTTTACGACACTCGGCCACGCGCAGCCTGTTTGAACGGCGAGACGTCATTGTTGTTTCAAGTGTCAGTTGTATTTACGGGTTAGGTTTGCCTGAAAACTACTTTAATGCGGCAATTCGTCTAAAAGTAGGCGATATTGTTGACCGGGAAAACCTGCTTTTGCATTTAATTCAAAACCAATATCAACGCAACGATTTAGAGTTAAAGCGCTCCGCCTTTAGGGCTCGCGGGGATGTAATCGAGATTCATCCTGCTCACGAAGACAAAATTGTTCGTTTGGAACTCTTCGATGAAGAAGTTGAGCGTATTAGTATCATTGATCCTGAGACTGGTGAGGTGCTTGATATGCCCGAATCGGTCGTCATTTATCCCGCGATTCACTATGTTGCTAATCGGGATGATGTGGAGCGTGCGACAAAGCAGATTAAATTGGAACTGGATGAACGACTGCTCCAGCTGAACGATATCGGGAAGACGGTTGAAGCCCAACGGCTGGAACAACGGGTTTTAAGAGATCTGGATATGATTCGGGAAGTGGGTTATTGCAACGGGATTGAAAATTATTCCCGTATTTTTGAAAATCGTCCTCCCGGTACTCCGCCTAAAACTCTGCTCGATTACTTCCCCAAAGACTTTCTGATGGTTGTGGATGAGTCCCACGTAACGATTCCTCAATTGAGGGGTATGTATCATGGCGATCGCTCCCGTAAGGACGTACTGGTTGAATATGGATTTCGCCTTCCCTGTGCCCGGGATAACCGCCCTTTAAAGTTTGAAGAAACCTTGGAGCGTATCGGGCAGCGTATTTTTGTATCGGCAACGCCGAGTAAGTACGAAATAGAAGAATCTGCTCAAATTGTCGAGCAAATTATCCGACCCACCGGACTTCTGGATCCGATTGTTACTGTGGAACCCACCGAAAATCAGGTGGATCACCTTCTGAATGAAATTCGAATCCGCGTATCTCGCCAGGAACGGGTGCTGGTAACCACGTTAACGAAGCGTATGGCGGAAGATTTGACGGAGTTTCTGGAAGGTGTTGAAGTTCGGGTACGCTATCTGCATAGTGATATTAAGCCGATTGAGCGTATTGAGATTGTTCGGGACTTACGCCTCGGAACATTTGACGTGTTAATTGGGGTTAACTTACTGCGAGAAGGTTTGGATTTGCCTGAGGTAACCCTGGTTGCCATTATGGATGCTGATAAAGAGGGCTTTTTACGCTCGGAATCATCTCTGATTCAGACGATTGGGCGTGCTGCGCGTAATGCAGCCGGTACTGTTGTTCTGTATGCCGATACCGTCACTGACAGTATGCGGCGAGCAATGGATGAAACATCTCGTCGTCGTGCCTTGCAAAGCAAATATAACGAAAAACATGGAATTACCCCGACAACGATTAAGAAAGAGATCAGCTCCGGATTATTGGATCTCATTGGCGCGATGCAACGAGACAGTGACGATGATGGGCCCGGTACTACCGCTTCTAAAGATCTGTCTCAAGTGAGCGCTCGTAAGGCACGCCGTGTATTGGAAGAGGATCTGCGTCAAACATCTCCGGCCAATTTGCCTGCTCTAATTGAAGAGCTTGAATTGGAAATGAGACAAGCTGCCAAAATGCTTGAGTTTGAAAAGGCCGCTTCTCTCCGTGACCAAATTCTAACCGTGAAGCGCTTTATGGAGACTCAACCCACGCGATAGTTATTTTTGTTAACTCCTCTATTCAGGGGGTCTTTCTGCGGGACAGTGACATCCATTGCTATAATTCTGGAATGGTTGTAGTTCAGGAAGATCACCTTCGAGTTCAGGATAATTGCGTTCATGAGTTTATCCCCTAAAAGCAAGACTGAAAGCCGTCAACGTTCCGGTACTCCGGCAAAAGGAGCGGTTATTAGTGATGACTTTACGAAGGCCAAGAAACCTAAGGCCTCGAAAGGCTCAGAGGACAAAGAAGAGCTTGAGTTAGAAGACGAAACAATTACTATCAATGATGGTCGCGATAGCGTGGACTTCATTGAAGAAGAGGAAGATGAAGACGACGACAAGGATAGCAGTACTAAACTTGAAGTCGATCGCGGTACCGCAGACGATTCAGTCAAGATTTATTTGCAGCAAATCGGCCGGGTTAAACTCCTCAGCACCGAGGAAGAGATTGATTTAGCCAAACGCATTGCGGAAGGTGATGAAAAGGCGAAGGCTAAGCTGGTTCAGGCAAACCTGAGACTTGTTGTCAGTATTGCGAAAAAGTATATCGGGCGCGGCTTGTCCTTTATGGACTTGGTTCAAGAGGGAAATCTGGGTTTAATTCGGGCTGCGGAAAAGTTTGATTATAAAAGAGGGTTTAAATTTTCGACTTATGCCACCTGGTGGATTCAGCAATCCATTACCCGTGGAATCGCCGATAAATCGAGAACAATCCGCTTACCAGTTCATATGATTGAAACCATCGGTCGTTTAAAGAAAGTGATGAGAGAGCTCTCTCAGGACAGTGATCATGTGCCGACCAAAGAAGAGTTGGCCGCTAAAATGGGGATTTCCTTAGCTAAGTTACGCTTGGTTTTAAAAGCGACCCAATCCACTATTAGCTTGGAAACACCGCTTCATACCAAGGATGAAGCCTCTAAAATCGGTGATTTTCTGGTCGATGAATCCATTGAGTCGCCGGATAGCCGTGTTTCCCAGGAAAACCTGGTTGAAGAGCTAGAGAAAATTTTAGAAGCGCTCAGGCCCCGTGAACGGGATGTACTGAAACTTCGTTTCGGTTTGAATGATGGAAATAAGCGGACTTTAGAGGAAATAGGACAGCTTTTTGGGGTGTCCAGAGAGCGTGTTAGGCAAATTGAAACCCGTGCACTCAACAAACTCAGAAAAATGTGTCGGAGTAACCGGGGTATTAAAAGCCTCAAAAATTACTTGAGCAATTGATTCGCGCCACACAAAATCCGGATTTTCACCTGGCGTAATCCTTCTAACTGCTTTTCCGCCACGCACCTCCATGATGCGCATGCCCATGTTTTTCAGGAAGTGAGGAATTGGCTTTTTCAGAATTTGTCATTCCGGCTTGCAATGTTTGATTGTCTCGTAAGGAATCCGGGCGGTTAGCGGGATAGCCGTTGCTTTGAGCATGGTCCTTTTTTATATTTAAATTGGGTTGGCGTATCTCACTGGTTTCTGTTTTTACGGGATGAGCCAAAGTATCGGTTTGTTTATTCTTCATCTCATTGCTCAGAGATGAATCGTGGGTAGAGACCGTTTCCTGACTCAGGGATTTCTCCTTTTTCTCTCGTGGAACGCTATCGGGAAGAATAGAGTTCTCCGGACACTCGGCATCTTCAATTCTGGGTGGGTGCAGGATTGCCATATAGCAATCCATTTGTTTGTAGAGGCTTAATATCGTTTTTGCGAGGCTTTGGGAGTCTTTTGAAGAAGGCTCTTCGGCTGTACCCAAAGCCTCATTCTGGGCATCCGTGTGGTGTTTAAGAATAGACACCATGTCAGAGAGATGTTCGGCTGCATAGGTCGCGTATTCAATTATTTCCGGGGGATGGGCTATAATTTCCCGGCCTTTGCCTTTGGGACGGCGGGAAGGATGCAAGGATGCCATGCGAAAAACCCCTTCTGCTTAGAACAAAGCGAATTAAATAAAAAGGATATTCTCAATATATAAATTGTGAAACAGGGCTCTGAAACTGAAACATTAAATCCGTGGACTGGAATTAACCCCCGATTAGCAATCGATAGGACATGAATAGCAGTTTTTTTTAAGTTCGTCAAATAGGAAAGACGCTATTTGTTAAAAAATATAAACTAACTAACATCAACTCAGTACCTTCCAGCTTAATATGAGCACAATCGAAAGTCAGATGAAATAGAGCGATATACAGGACGGGAAACATTATGTTTAAACTGGACGAAGTTAAAAATTAGGAGCTACAAGGCACTAGGAGCTGAGCAAGTCCGCAGCGTATAAGAAATACGTGTTGATTGCGAAGTGACGCAGTAACGAAGTAGATACAATTTTGAGCAAGTCCTAGCACAAAAAAAAACGTTTTAACTTAATATCAGCACAATCGAAAATCAAAGACAAAACAATCGGGACATTTATTCAAGAGTCGGGTTCATAGCTTAATTAACAACGGTGATTCATAACAACAGAGCCTGCGAAGGCTTAGCGTTGCTATGGCTTACCTACAATAGAAGGGGAAATAACAATGTTTGGATTATCTTCTAGTACTGCTAATCGTGCTGCTCATCAAATGTATAATTCTGGTCGGAATGTTCGGCCAATGGCGGCTGTAAGTAAGCCCAGTACAACATCAACTGTAATTAAGGCCGTAAGTATTACGGGCTTATCTGTTGGTTTCTTGAACTTTGCTACACAATTTATACACCAGCTTGCCGGTAAAGGGCAGACGATGGCAACACGAAAGTTGCATAATGAAAGAATTGGTTTCTTCAATGAGGGCAAAGCAGATGCTGACAAGAAGAAGGCAATGAGTTGGATTTCAGGTGCGTGGAAGTCAGTCTCACAGGCCTTGCATAACTGTGCTCGTCCGTTTGCTATCTTCAAAGATGAACCCGGAAAAATTGACCTCCATAACGATGGCAATAAATGGGAAAGTGAACTTCCTACCTCTAAGCCTTAGTACTTAATCTAACTACTTCCTCAAAAGGCCCCTGTTATATGCAGGGGCCTTTTTTAGCGCTTGTCCACTTCAATCATAATTTATTTAAGCTGTGAGGCTTGTTGTAAGTTTTATCACATATACAAAAGCTGTCTGTAGTGAGACGGATAATCTATTAGACGTTTTAAATACTTTGCAGCCGCTATTCTTGGCTTGTATAGAGGCCTGGTTGATTGAAGGTGGAACCGGTTAATTATAATAAAATTGCCACAAGGGTAAATTCAGGATCTTTTTATGAAGTGGAATAGAGAATAAGAATTTAAACTCTATCATTATCAGGGTTAAGGATTTAAAACATAATCCCAAAAATGAAATAGGTGTCTTCAAAGGAATCTGGAAATTGTTTGCTCAGGCTGTTCATAATTTCTTTTATCCCCATCGAGTGTTTACCGATCAAGCCTCAGCGTCTATAGAAAGCAAAATCTTTAAGACGAAAGGGTTGTAAAGCCTTTTCAATAATAACCTTAAGGGTTATCCGGTTCTTTTTGATAAGCTAATTTATATCCAAAGTAATAATATTGATGTAAAACTTAATAAATTAACATCAAAAAAAGTTCAGGCTCTTTTAAGATGGTGTGATAAAGAGATAAGAAATACAGACTCTCTATTCATAAGGGTTTCAGGAATAAAGAAAAGCTGATACGGCGTCTGCATACTATTCTAATTATTTGGAATTAAATAAATGATCGTGTTAGCCCTAAAAAGACTCAAGAAACAAAGAAAAAACAAAACTTAACATTAATAACACAAAATAAGCTTCAGAGTCTTTTATAGGGTGTAATCAAAAGACAAGAAGTCTTAAAGGGTTTAATAATCAGGGTTTCAGGATAAAGAGCGAGTTAAATAACAAACGCTCCATAAAGATTTAGCGTTGAATAAGTTGGCTTGTGCAAGCAACCAGCAAAAGATTTAATACGGACAGGATGAGGAAGGGACTTTGTTATGTCTATGAATTCACTAAGCGGTATGATAAGGGCGGGTCTGGATAATCCTAAGCTTTTGCTGGGCGGCGCTGTAACGGCGGCCGGGATCTATGCCCTTAAGAAAACGAGCAGCAATGGCGCTGAAAAAATGATGGCCGAGATGGATCATTTTATGGCTACTCAGGCGGCTCAAAAAGGAATGAGTACGGGTGGGATTGCCGCTATTGTGGGTGGTGTCTTTACCGCTCTCTCCGGTATCGCTTTAGCCATTGGCTTTGGTCTCCAACGCGGTGAAATGAAAGAAAGTAAGAAAAGCTTTGGAAACGTTGTGAAAGCACTGTGGTACAAATTGACTGGTGATAAACAGAAATTAGGCAGCTTGGTGCACAAGCCTTCCGGCAATCAAAAAGGTGGTGCCTCTACTGCTAATACTGGCGGTTCTAAGAAAAATAAGCGCGGCACCTTTGAAAAAGATTGGAGAGATAAGGAGCCAGAGATCAAGAAAAAATATAACGAGACGAAAACCAAAAAAACAGAATTAAAAGATAAAATGCAGAAGCATGAGAAAACAATTGCTGATAATAGAGATCTTATGAATCATGCTCAAAATCAAGCGGATATTGCTCAAGTTCAGAAAATTCTTAAAAAATTGAATGAGCTGGATCTAGAGATTGCTAAAAAGACTGCTACTATTCAAGACCGTGATAAATCGCGGGTAAAAGTAGGAAAATCTGTAGTCACATTGCGAGGTGATAGAGATACGCTTGTCAGTCAGAGAGACGCACAAAAGGCTCAACTCTCCGCTCCAATGCATGATCAATATTCAGATGCCGACATTGACGCTTTGCTCAGGAATCCTGGTTTGTATAATGACGCTTATATCCAACAGCATTTTGAGAGTAAAGTTGTTAAAGAAATGACTGAATTAGCTCAATTCAAAACTCAATATGCTGCTGCTAAAGCCGAGTATATAGAGGCTAAAGAGGTATGGTACAGGCACGAAGCTGCTAAAGATGCCGCAGTAGATAAAGATCAGGCTTTAAGAGAACGTGATGATGCTCAAGAAGCACTTCAAATAGAAAGAAAAGAAAAAGCTGATTTGAAGAAAAAATATGATGACTTAGTTATTCAGCAGTCATCTCAATAATAGGTAAATAATTTCCCCTCCTCCTTCTCAGGGTTCCGGGTAAACCATTTATCGGGAACCTTGAGAAGTCCCTCCAAAACGGGAGGGGAGCCGAAAACGAAAAACAAAGCCGATATTGTTTCCACTTCCTAACTTAATCGAATCTCAAATTTCCAAAACTTCCCCTCCTCCTTCTCAGGGTTCCGGGTAAACCGTTTATCGGGAATCTTGAGAAGTCCCTCCAAAACGGGAGGGGGTCGAAAACGGAAAACAAAGCCGATATTGTTTCCCCAACTCAGATAAGAGCCACTACCCACTAAATTCCAATTTTCCGATATTGTTTCTAATCCCATTACTAAGAAATTAACTTTTTAAACCAGCTTCCCAAATTTCCAAACAGATCCCCCCTCCCTAACACTGAAGGTTGAGCGTGTGTTGGCAAAAAGCCAGCCTCGCCGACCTTTTTGTGTAATGTATGATATGCCCAGGCCAAGGAGTCTTGTTTTCCGTTCAAAAAACGGAGCTGTGCCTTGCGGAGCGGGTTAATAGGTTCGACATTTTCAATATTGACAACCAGGGGCTGTCCGCCTTCATCCCATTCTCCGTGGAGTTGCCGGACCAGTACTTCTCCAAAGTAACTGCCGACACCCATAAGCAATGATGTTTCGATAGTACGGGCCCGACGGGAGTCAAAATGTTCTGTAATAAACTGGTCGAGCCTTTGAAGGCTCTCTACTGAGTAATCTAAGGCCAGCTGGGGGGCCATTTCATCCATCATGGTCATAAAGGCGCCCGCCTCTTCTGCAAAGTTAACGTTTTCTGACGTTACGGCATCATCATCAATGGATGTCTCGCTCACGGTAAACCCTAGCTCTTATCACCTCATTAACCTTATTATACAAAGTGGAAGGCAAATAGAGAAACATTTCATTGAAGGAGGTGGTTCTGCTCGTTTGAAGCTAAAAAGCCACTGAAAATTTTCAGTGGCTTTAAAAGTTGTAATTTAAGGATGTTAATCATTAGTGAGAATTCGAGACTCTGGCTCCTGCGTGAGATAGAGCCACCCGTTCCGGTACCATGCAGCAATAACGTAAACAGCAATTGAGGGTATTCTTAGAAGCCCATGATGTGGAAACCGGCATCCACATGGATCACTTCACCGGTAACACCACGAGAAAGCGAGCTTGCTAAGTAGAGGGCTGTATCACCCACTTCAGCGGCTTCTACATTACGATGCATGGGAGTAAGCTCCTCCATTTTATCGAGAATGCTGGAGAATCCGGAGATACCCCGCGCTGCCAGTGTTTTAATGGGGCCTGCGGAGATCGCATTTACACGAATGTTTTTGGAGCCGAGGTCTGCCGCCAGATAACGAACGCTCATTTCGAGAGCCGCTTTCGCGACACCCATCACGTTGTAGTTTTGAACGACACGCTCACCCCCCAGGTAGGTTAGGGTAATAACGCTGCCGCCACCGCTTTTTTCCATTAGGGGAACGGCACCACGGGTTAAAGCGGTTAAAGAGTAGGAGCTGATATCTTGGGCAATTTGGTAACCATTGCGGCTGGTATCGACGAAGCTACCGGCTAAATCTTCTTTTTGAGCAAAGGCGACACAGTGAACGAGGGTATCCAGTTGACCATATTCACGGGCAACCGAGGCGTAGACGGCATCAATTTCTTCGTCTTTGGTGACATCGCAGGGAAGAATCAGGGCTTCGGCGCGCTGCTCTTCGGGCAAGGTATCTACCAGCTCACGAACGTTCTTTTCGAGGCGCTCTCCTTGGTAGGTGAAGGCTAATTTCATTCCCGCTTTGGACAGTGCCTGCGCAATCGCCCAAGCGATACTGGTTTTGTGAGCGACACCGAAAATAAGACCTGTTTTACCGGCCAAAAGGCCATTGAGTGCGCATTCTGGTGCATCGGCAGGTGCGGAAATAGACATAGGGGAATTGTCCTCCAAGTTTTAATCAGAATTTTGTGCTCAGCGTACGAAGAACAAGGAGGATTTTCAATCGATTGTCAAATCTTGGGTTAAATGTTTAAACTCGGCTAATAATGTCTTATGTCCGTTGGAAGTACCAACTTATAATGTTGCCATGTGCTCTTCCAGGGCGATCTGCTCAGAATCCTTGGTCGCAGTTTGCCAGTTGGCTTCTTTCTTGGGTTGCGAGGCTTTTTTCTCAGGATCAAAGTCCGTATACGCCTTTTGCAATTCTTCTTTGAACTTCTCCAGCGCTTCGGATTCAGGCACGCGCATCACTTTTTCTTCACCTTTAAAGATGTAGTACTGGCCCATTCCGCCCGCGATACCGATATCGGCATGTCCGGCTTCACCGGGGCCGTTTACGAAGCATCCCATAACGGCCACATCCAGAGACTTGCCGGGATTCTTACGATCGGCCTCTGCCATGAGTCCTTCAACCTGGTTGGCCAGGCTATGGAGGTCAACTTCGCAGCGACCACAAGACGGGCAGCTGATGAGATTGGAGCCCGTTTGTCCCAAGCCCATTCCACGCAGGATTTCGTGTCCTGCGAAAACTTCTTCAACCGAGTCTGCCGTCAAAGAAACACGGATGGTATCGCCAATGCCTTCAGCCAAAAGCTGTCCAAACGCGAGCGATGTTTTAATCAGGCCACGCTTAAGTGTTCCTGCCTCAGTAACCCCTAAATGTAGAGGATAATCGACGTGAGCTGATAAACGGCGATAAGCATCCACTGCTAAAAGCGGATCGCTGGCTTTCACGGAGATTTTAAAGTTGAAGAAGTCTTCCTCTTCCAGAATGCGTGCATTCAGGAGAGCGCTTTCCACGAGCTGGGTGACCAAATCGTCCGGGTATTGTTCTTTAATCGGACGTTCTACGGAGCCACCATTGACGCCGATGCGGATGGGAATGTCCCGCTCCTTACACTTGTTGACAATCGCTCGAATAAATTCTTTGCGAGGTTGATTCCCCGGGTTTACACGAATACAGTGGACGCCATTGTCAGCAGCGGCAAGTGCCAGGCGGTAATCAAAGTGAATATCCGCAACAACCGGGATTGGAGAGCGTTTAACAATAGACTTAAGTGCTTCAGCCGCTTCCGCATCGGGTACCGCAAGGCGGATAATCTGACAGCCTGCATCCGCAAGGCGTTGAATCTGATTAACGCTTTCTTCTATATTGCGTGTATCGTTTGTGAGCATGGATTGAACGGAGATAGGGGCATCTCCACCAATTTTAACGTCTCCCACCTGGATTTGACGCGTTTTCCGTCTGGGGCGAATGGTCATGGTTTAAACCTCGCGGCTTGATAGCATTTTGTATAAAAGGGATCGGAAATGAAGCTCAGCAGGAATTAAGCTCAGGAAAGAGTAATTTATTCCTGGCTTATTCTACTTCTCACATACGACCTCAACAAGTCATGAAAAGACTTCGGATAAAGAGCGAGCTGATTCTGTAACCACACGTCCTATTTTGAATTCGTGTTATTGGAAATGGTCGTCTCTTTTTAGTAGGCTTAGAGGGTATGTCTATTGACATGATGACGAAATTTGCCTGCCGGTTCTGTTTTTAGAAACGGGAAGCTATCGCTAATTTTCAATGAACGTTTTGTCACCTGTCCCTCAAGCTGTCTTAAATGGATTCTGTTCTTGACATGAAAATTTTGACTGAACTTTGCTATCTTGCTGCCCCCTATTACACACCGGAGCAATATGCGTTTAATCAGCGCTTGGCGAAACTGATGCGCGCTTATAACTATCCGCTTTTTATGCCACAGGAGCTTTTAGAAGCTTTGGAGCGTGGTGAACACCCTTTCCCTGAAACCAGTTATGAAGAAGTCCAGGAGCAAAGTCTTCGCAGTTTGTTGGCCTCCATTAGTATGGATATGCTGAATCGTGCCAATCTGGTAGTGGCGGTATATCATGGTAAAGAATTTGAGCCGGCAACCGCATTTGAAGCCGGTTATGCAATTGCTCGCCGGACGAATGTGATTGCTGTGTGCAGTCCGGTTGCGGATGAATCTGTAAACGACTCCGGTGGTGATACTTGCATGAGTCGCCTGGAGACGCCTCACCTGTGCTCGCGAGTGGTGATGGCGCCCTATGACGATGAATCTTTCCCGGATCGGCTGATTCCTATCTTGAACCGTTACTTTGTGCCCCACCGTTTATAGAGCTGTTTTATGTTTTATCCCCTGCTACTCAAATTACCCTTTGCGGGGGATTCTCAGCCGTTGCTCGTGAGAGCTTACGGATGTGGATGTCCGTAGGGACTGGTTAGGGTGGGAGATAAACTGAAAAAATGGCTTGCTTCAGAAATGCGTTCTCGTTAGAATCTTTTTCAAATAGTTGTGTCGGACCGTAGCGCAGCTTGGTAGCGCGTTCCCTTGGGGTGGGAGAGGTCGCAGGTTCAAATCCTGTCGGTCCGACCATTTATTGTAAGGCTTTTCAGATGTTTTCTGAGAAGCCTTTTTTGATCATAATCTAATGTAAATGCGAAAAGCGGACAGGTAAGAACCTGCCCGCTTTTTTCAATGGAAGCTTATCGCTTAGGTCTTGTGTTCGCGAGGATCATCCATCAGGTCGGTTAACGACATATGACTTTCATCCTGCAATAGTTTTTTGCCATCAACCAA
>Ga0105239_10005318_pt1 | contig 15110 bp, 9 predicted proteins | sample KBSC44metaG_FD_92761 | JGI IMG/M metagenome (GOLD analysis project Ga0105239, IMG submission 92761) | Corn rhizosphere microbial communities from Kellogg Biological Station, Michigan, USA - KBS C4-4 metaG | ecosystem: Host-associated > Plants > Roots > Rhizosphere > Soil | place: Michigan, USA...
CTCCATGGCCTTTTTGTGCTCGCCTTTCTCCAGCAATCCCCAGCCATAATTGGCATGTGTATAGGCATTGTTGGGGTCCTGGCGTAGCGCCCCTTCAATAGTGGTAAAAGACTCTTCCTTTTTGTTCAGCTTTAATAAAGCGGTGCTGCGTGTATTTAATGCCAACAGATTTTCTGAGTCAACAGCCAGTGCCTGGTTGGCGAGCTCCAGCGCTTCTTCATATTGCTTACGGATCAATTTTATATGCGCCAGCCATGCAAAGTAGTCAGCATCGTAGGGATCGAGTGCAATGGATTGCCGGATATTTTTTTCGGCATCATCGAACCGTTCCTGCTGAGCATCGATGCGGGCTCTGATATAAAAGAGATGCGGTGAATCGGGTGAAAGACCGATTGCGTTATCGATGAGTTTTTTAGCTATATCATATTTATCCTGCTGCAGATTTACTTCTGCAAGCAGCGCTATAAAATGAATATTGTTGGGGTCCTGTGCCAGTAGATCTTTGAGTATCCCTTCTGCCGCCGCAAATTTTTTTTGTTGGATAAGGATTTGAACTTTCGAAAGACTGCTATTGCCTGTCATGTTACTTTTTTATTTTTAAATAGGATAGAATGTCATCGTATAAACCGGTGTCATTGGCAAACATGGCGAAGTTTTTCGCAGTCATAAACCATTCCTGAGTACTTGCTTTATGTTTTTTTACAGCGTTGAGCAGGTCTTTTGTTTCGATGGGTTTGGGGATACCGTCGGTAAAAGAGGCTTCGAGTTTTAATTCTATCGCTATATCAATAATGGCGTCGATATCGGCGCCGGAATAGTATTCTGTTTTTTTAGCGATCTGCTGATAGTCGATGGGCTCGGTCGGTTTGTTTGTGAGCTTTAATTTTAGAATAGATTCTCTGGTGGATTCATCTGGTGGAGGAACAAAAATAATTCTGTCGAACCTGCCGGGCCGTCTGAAAGCAGGATCTAAATTCCAGGGTGTATTGGTAGCGCCTAATATAAGTACGCCTTCGTTGTCGGCGTCAATTCCGTCGAGTTCCTGTAAGAACTGATTGATGAGGTGCCTGCCGGCAGACTGTTTCATATCGCTTCTGCTGGCGCCGAGGGCGTCTATTTCATCTATGAATAAAACGCAGGGTGAGTTTTGCCGTGCCAGCTCGAATATTTCATGCAGATTCTTTTCGCTGTTGCCGATCCACATGTCGAGGATGTCGTTCAGTCCTACGCTGATAAATTTTGCATTTACCTGTCCGGCAGTTGCTTTTGCCAGATAAGTTTTACCGCATCCGGGCGGTCCGTATAGCAAAATACCGCCGCCGATCTTTTTGCCATAGGCTTTGTACAGTTCAGGGTGCAGCAGCGGCTTGATAATTTTGAGTTCAATTTCTTTTTTTACAGATTCCATTCCGCCCACGTCATTAAAGTTTACGGTGGGCTTTTGTAAAAAGCGATCGTCAACCTCATCTGACAGGTCGCTGGTGTCGCTCACACCTTTTACCCTGAGCTGATTATCCAGTTCCTCGTCGAAGAAATTCGGATCAAGCGCCAGTACTTTTTGATAGGTTTCTATTGCTTTTGCGATGGAATTTTCTTTTAGAAGTCCTTTTGCGTAGAGGGTGAGTATATCAATGTCTTGTTTGCCGTTGTCGAGCAATTCTTCCAGGATCACGTTGCAGGCGGAATAGTTTCCTTTTTTATAGAAAACTTTCGCCAGACCGGTTTTTGCTTTTATGTCTCTGGTGAATTTAAGGGCCAGTGTGTATTCAGTTTCAGCTTCTTCGAGTCTGTTCATGGCCAGTAAGGTTTCGGCCAGAAGGAGTCGTAATGGTGTATTATCGGGTGAATGCTTCAATGCTTCTCTCAAACCGTCGATCGTGTTGTCGTTCATTGTTATTGAATTACTAAAGTCTTAAATATATGCACCTGCGGCAGGCAATCTGCAGCATTTATAAGTGTGCATGATACAAAATAAACTTTGTTTTGAAAAATGGGGGAGGAAGGGATGGATAGGGAAAGAAGTCAATCTGAATGTTAAGATATCACATACAACAAGACTGCAGAAAATTGCATTCTGATTATTGGAGGAGTGATGTCTGTATTTGAGTTAGCGGGATGACTTTGGCCAATTACGTAGGGTCTCTATATCAGGTATTTTTACATTTTTAAGTTTTTCTTTTGCCCTCGCGAGCTGTTCAGGAAACAGCGTATTATCCCGATACTTTTCGAGCTCAGGATTAATTTTGACATCGGGTATTTTCCATTCATCGAATGGTTTTACTTTATTTTCCATGGTAATGCAATTTAATTAAATTTTCTAACAACTAAAAAACCGTCATATTCTTTACCAATTTCAAATTCAAACCATTCTTCCCCAATTTGTCCAAACAACTGAAAATCAAATATTATTTCTTTGTAGAACTTTGTAATACCCATCCGGTAAAGGCGTGTTCGGGACGCAGTGCTGCCTATAGCGAATACACGTGCGTCGGGATGTTTGTTGAAGAATTGGTATAAGGCACTACCTACCGTGGCAAGCACTTTCTCCCGGTCACCATTATTAGAAACAGCGAAATCATCAATTCCGCCATCAGCATTTTTATCACCAAAAGCCAGATTATAAAGTCCCGGTTCAATTTCCTGAAAGCGAATTAGTTTATGAATGGCCCCGTTTTTCCCTTCACTAATAAATTCAAAAGCAGTTAAACAGCTTTCTGATTCAAGAGCATATCTATCCATTTTCATATGGCACGATTTGGTGCAGAGCACCATTTACGTTTGCGCAAGTGATTTTCTGTAACGGGATATTATTCGACGGAGGTTATCGGTGTTAAAACGGGGAGTGTTTAACGGGATGTGATAGCTGAAGATATGTATACTGCAAATATTTTACAAAAAAATCAGTCAACTATATTTAAATATTTAATATGCTTATCTTTGCCCCTCATCAACAACAAGCGTACTAATGTAAAAAGCAATTTCTTTCAACAAAGTAAATAGTGGCGGATTGAGATCGCCCCTGATTGTTAACTTTTTGAAGAAAGAAATTATGCTTACTCTCCAAAATGTATCGTACGCTCATCCCAACAGGGATCTATTGTTTGAGAATATCAATCTCCAGATTAATAAACAGGATAAGATTGCGCTGATCGGTAATAATGGCGCCGGCAAATCTACACTCCTGAAAATGCTGGCCGGAAACCTGCAACCATCAAACGGACAGGTAAAAGCAGCATCAAAGCCATGGTATGTTCCTCAGCTATTGGGTCAGTTTAATGACTTTACAATTGCCGATGCACTGCAGATCGGCGATAAATTAAAGGCGCTGAAAGAAATTCTGAGTGGCCATGTAACAGAAGCCAATATGGCAATGCTGAATGAAGACTGGTCGATCGAGGAAAGATGTAATGAAGCACTGGCATACTGGAAGCTGGAAGGATTAGACTTATCACAGAAAATGAGCAATTTGAGCGGCGGCGAAAAAACAAAGGTTTTTCTTGCCGGTATTATTATTCATCAGCCAGAGATTGTTCTGCTGGATGAACCCGGTAATCACCTTGACGCGCGAAGCAGGACTATTTTATATGACTATATACAATCAACCACCAGCACGCTGGTTGTTGTAAGTCACGACAGAACACTCCTGAATTTGTTAAACACCATTTACGAACTCAGCAAACGCGGTATAACCGTATACGGCGGTAATTACGATTTTTATGTTCGGCAAAAAGCGATAGAGGCAAATGCATTGAATGAAGATCTGAGAAGTAAGGAAAAGGCATTGCGTAAGGCCAAAGAAACGGAACGCGAAACGATCGAACGACAGCAGAAGCTGGATGCACGCGGTAAAAAGAAACAGGAAAAGGCCGGGCTACCTACCATATCTATGAATACTTTCAGAAATAACGCTGAAAAAAGTGCCGGACGTTTAAAAGATGTTCATGCCGAAAAAGTAAGCGCTATTTCGCAGGAAGTAAATCAATTGCGAAAAGAACTGCCCGACGCAGACAAAATGAAGATCGGTTTTGACGATTCAACCCTTCATGCGAAGAAAATATTGATTACCGCAGAGCATATTAATTACGGCTATAATGAGCAGTTGCTTTGGAAACAACCATTGAGTTTTCAGATTACCAGCGCGCAACGTATCGCTATCAAAGGCGACAATGGCTCGGGCAAAACAACGCTGATTAAAATTATTCTGAAGGAATTGTTGCCATCGTCAGGCAAAATACATCATGCTGAAGGTATTAAGGCAATTTATATCGATCAGGATTATTCACTGATTGATAATACGCTTACTGTTTATGAACAGGCACTGCAATATAATACCGGTAACTTACAGGAGCATGAGGTAAAGAGCCGGCTCACTCACTTTTTATTTACAAAAGCATATTGGGATAAGCCCTGTAAAGCGCTCAGCGGCGGTGAAAAAATGCGACTGATCTTATGCTGTCTTACGCTCGGCATACAGGCGCCCGATATGATTATACTGGATGAGCCAACCAATAATCTCGATATTCAGAATATAGAAATTCTAACTGTTGCTATTCGTGAATATCAGGGAACACTCATCGTGGTATCGCACGATGCTTATTTTTTGAAGGAGATACAGGTGGAAGATGTAATTGAACTGGATTAACGGGATGGGTTACTCCGTTCTCAAACTCTTCACCGGATTTTCTATTGCTGCTTTTATTGCCTGAATGCTTAACGTAGCAATGGCAATGATAAAGGCTATGATGCCGGCAACGGCGAACATCCACCATTGCAGATGAATGCGGTAGGCAAAATCTTCCAGCCATTTATTCATGGCGAGCCATGAAAGCGGAATAGCCACCAGTGCAGCTATGAATACGATTTTCAGCAGGCTTTCCGTTACCAGTGAAACCAGACTTCCAACGCTTGCACCAAGTACTTTGCGTATTCCGATTTCTTTCACCCGTTGACCTACGGTGAAAGTGATCAGTCCAAATAACCCTAAAGCGGCAATGCATATGGTGAGTATGGTAAACGACAGCAGTAGCTGTCCCTGTTTTTCTTCTGGCTTATACTGGGCTGCGAAACTCTGATCAAGAAAGTGATAGTCGAAGGGAGAAGAGGCATCAAACTTTCTAAAGGTTTGTTCAACAAAGGCAAGTGACTGGGCGAGATGGTGTTCATCCAAACGAACATACAGGTTATCCTGGTCTTTGGCTTGCTTGGGAAGCTCCATGATCATCGGCTCGATCAGGTGCTGCAGGGAATAAATATGAAAATTCTTGACAACCCCAACAATATTAGAAAATTGTGTTTTGCCATTTGCGTCTTTGCCACTTGAAATTCTTTTGCCCATGCCGGAAGCCCAGCCTTGCTTTTTAATGAAAGCTTCGTTTACGATCACATCGTTGCTATCTGAAGAAATATCCTTTGAAAAATTACGTCCTTCGAGTAATGGGATCTGCATGGCCGGAATAAAATCGGGGTCGATGATCAGCCCGTAGGCAAGGTTGCTGCGTTCATCCAGCACGCCATTTTTTTCTACGCTGTAATCTCTCATGCCGATATCATTATTGCCAATAGGGTTGCCGGCTGATGCAACAGCTTTCACCATAGGGTTTTCCAGTAATGCGGTCCGAAGCTCAGGAACTTTTTTTCGCACATCTCTTGAATCGAGATGAAATGTAAGCAACTCTTTTTTATTAAACCCAAGATTGGTATTGAGCACAAAGTTAAGCTGCAGATAAATGACCAGTGAAGCCGTGATCATAACAACCGTTATGGCAAACTGGAAAGTTACCAGTGATTTTCTGAAAAGCGTTTGCCCTTTTACATCACCTATCTGGTTTTTCAGGGCCGGTATTGTTTTAAACCTGGCGAGGAAAAAAGCAGGATATAGGCCACCTATAAGCCCTACGATCACAGAGAATATGAACAAATATAACATGGTACCGGCTATACCAAATTGCCAGATAGAAAGCTGTTTGCCTGTAACACTATTGAGCAGAGGCATTGTTAGTGTAACAAGCACGGTACTGATACAGCCGGCAGATAATATGGTAATAACGGATTCGGTAAGAAATAATCCCACAAGATTGCTACGGCTCGATCCGATTATTTTTCTTAAAGCAATTTCACGCAAACGAACTGAGGCGCGTGCGGTAGTAATGTTGATATAATTGATGAAGGCAATAAGGAGAATAAGTAGTGCTACGATGGATAAAACATAGATGTATTTTATATCGCGGTTTTCGCCGAGTTCGTAACTCAAATGAGAATGTAAATGGATAGAAGTTAAAGGCTGCAGTTCTAACGTGAAATTTATTTTTTGCGCATTTGTTGTGAGATATTTTGTAACAAATGCAGGCATCTTTGCACGCAGACTGTTTATGCTGGTGTTCTTTTTCAGCAGGATGTAGGTATAGATGCTTAAGTTCTGCCAGTCGCCTTTATAATCGGGAGGCATGGTGCGTATGGCATCAAAAGTAAAATGCGAATTACCCGGAACATCATCAATAACACCTGCTATCATAACCGGTGAATTGTCGATGTTAACTACTTTATTTAATGCGGTATTGGGATCGGGAAAAAACTTGCCGGCGAGTGTTTTTGTAAGTACTATACTGTTGGGTTTTTGTAAAGCGTGTGAATTGCCTGCCAAAAAATGATAAGTAAATGTGGTGAAGAAGGATGGATCTGTAAAAAAAATATGGTCGTCCTTTATTTTTTTGTTGTCGTAGTCGATAACGCCTCCTCCTTCAACATCTATGCGTACGGCGTCTTCTACTTCGGGGAAATCTTTTTTAAACGTTTCGGCTGCAAGCCCGGATGTACCGGTGATATCGAACTTTTCTTCACCCCAATGGCCATGGGAAACAAGCCGGTAAATTCTGCCGGCATTTTCGTGGTACCGGTCGTAACTCAGTTCATCGGTAATAAAAAGAGCAATCAGCCAAACGGCCGCAAGGCTCAGGGCTAGTCCGGATATATTAATAAAGGAAAAAGTTTTTTGCCTTGTTATATTCCGCCATGCGGTGATGATGTATGTTTTAAGCATATTTGTGCTGGTTACTATAAGAAACTTACTCAAAGCAAGCCAAAATAGCTATAGTGTGATAATCAGGCCGTTGTTGCAATAATTTGAATACGTATTTGTTCGCTTTTGAAATTGTATTGTCCGGTTTTGATACAGCCGGGGAGTCATGGCTACATTAGATTTTTGCCCGCACTTCGGTTAGTTTCAGGATCATCAGTTCGGCATTGTTTTTCATCCACGTATCATAATCCGCGATTGCTTTTATTCGATCATTGTCGCTTATAGATCCGCTTTCCACCATTTGCGGGCCTCTTAATTCAGCCACTTTAGACCATATTCCGATTTTATGAAGAAAGTCCTCATCTTTCCTTTGACATACTTCATTTGCAGGAAAGATCTCGATGGAATGAAATCCGAGGCTTTTAAAATATTCGGGAAGATGGTCGGCAATTTCATTGTCCATACCGGCATCTGATCGCCAGTTCAGAAAAGCGTTATAGAACCTGATCATACTTGCAGGTGGCTGGGGTTGCCACTCTATTGCTTTATGATTATAATCTAAGATCGAGATCTGGCCTCCGGGGTGTAGAAAGTCTTTCAGCTTTAATAATGCCTTTTCGGGGTTGCTTAACCATTGAAGTACTCTGGCAGAAACAACAAGATCAAATTTTTCTTTGGGGTCGTACTTAAACAGATCAATCGCGATCAATTCCAGATTGGTAACGTTCTGATAATAATCATTTCCTTTTGCTATCAGATGTTCGCTGCTGTCTATTCCAACAACAGATCCGTTGTCACCCACCATTTCTGCAATGCCTGCTGTAATGGCGCCGGTTCCGCAGCCAACATCCAGCACCCGCATTCCTTTTTTCAGGATGGGTATTAGTGAGGAGTAACTGTTTTGTAAGGTTCTGCTGTCTAAGACTGCGGATGTGCCTTTAGGCATTTCGGCTCGTTTTTCGGCTTCGTTGTTCATTGGAAAGGTGTTTCTAATAACTTGTATACCACTGAAGATACGCAATTAGCAGAAGAGTTGCCTTCGGGGCTTTTATTAATACAGTTGATTTTGTTTCTTTATATCTTCATAAAAACCTTTAAACGCTAAAATGGAAAAACTTTTTCTGATTGCAGTGATTGCTTTGACAATTGGAGCTTGCTCTTCAAATTCTTCTGCCGGTAATAATCATACCGACACAGCTATAGCAGTAAAGCCGAAGCCGAAGAGTATTCCTGCAGGCAATAACTTATTAGCCGACACTGCAAAAGTGAAGGCATGGTTAACAGGCGTAATTGAAGATTATACAAACGGCAAGGACCCAAAAGCTGCATTTGAAGATCTACGGAAATCCCTCACCGATGATTACTACAATTACAAACAGGATGCTATTAATTTGGAATATGACAACTGTGACGCAGCACTTACTGCGAAAACGTTCAAAAAGAAATGGCAGAACAAGTACAATACTAAGTTTGTAGGCAGTGGTGGTTTCCTTATTTCTGCTCAGGACAATGGCAAAGTTAAGGTTACCCATTGCCATCTTATGAAACAGTTGGAACAGAATGCATCCTTATATAAAGTGCTTATTGAAGACCTGGACTTTAAGTCAAAGTTTGACAGAGAGATAAAAGTTGTTGATCGGGGCGGTAAGTTGTTGATTGATGATGTGGTTGAGCGGGATTAGAGGAGTCAGACGATCCATTTCGCTTTTGAAATAAAAAAGGTGCTAATAGCACCTTCAATATAATTAATGATATAAGAAGCCTTACTCCTTTATAAACGTCGATACCGTACCATCGCCAAATTTTAATACATAGATCCCTTTTGCAAGTTTATGTGTATTGATTTGCTGTTGCGGAGCGGTTATTAAAATTTTCTGCAACAAAATGCCATCGCTGCTATATAAAGTAGCCGTAGTATTGATCATTCCGGAATTGCCAATGCTGATATTTACCCACTCTCTGGCAGGGTTGGGATAAAGACTTACAATGCCTGTTTGCTGGCTGTTTATCCATATTATGTTGCTATAGGTAAAGTGGCCATCGATATCCGACATTTTAAGCCGGTAATACACTTTGTTGTTGTATATTGTTTTATCCTGGTAGTTGTAACTATTATTGCCACCGCCTGCTGCTTTAATGGTGCCGATTGTTGTAAAACTGACGCCGTCGCTGCTTCTTTCTATTCCAAACTGTTGGGTATTTACTTCATCGGCGGTTTTCCATTGTAGTTGGTTATGATCAGGCTGGCGGCTGCCGGTGAAATCAATCAATTGCAGCGGTAATACAGTAGACGTGTTTTTGTAATAGCTTACATTGCCGGCATTATTGCCAATAAAAAGATCTACGTTACCATCTCCATCAATATCTACCGTGGCCGGCGCTGAATAACCACCAACAGTTACTCCATTCAACGGATTGGCCACTCCGGTTTGCTGGGTAAACACGGGAACGGTTGAGGAGCCAGTATTTTTATAATAGGAGATCGTACCATTGTTGGAACCAATAAATGCATCCTTATCTCCATCTTTATCAACATCTATGAAGGTGGGTACCGAAAAACCTCCCACACCCACCCCATTGAAAGGGTTGGCCGCGCCGGTTTGCTGGGTAAATACGGGAACGGTTGAGGAGCCAGTATTTTTAAAATAGTAGATGGTACCATCGAGGGCGCCAATAAAAGCATCTAAATCACCATCACCGTCTATGTCCACAAAAACAGGAGCAGAATAATCGCCCACATCCACCCCATTGAAAGGGTTGGCCGCGCCGGTTTGCTGGGTAAATACGGGAACGGTTGAGGAGCCAGTATTTTTATAATAGGAGATCGTACCATTGTTGAAACCAATAAAAACATCCTGATCTCCATCACCGTCAATATCCGCAAAGGCAGGGGAGGCAAGAGCAACAGCAACGCCATTTAATGGATTGGAAGCACCTGTTTGTAGTGTAAAAACCGGGGCCATGGGGGTTCCGGTGTTTTTATAATAATTAATAACAGCGGGACTATAGGAACCAATAAAAGCATCCTTATCACCGTCCCCATCAATATCAACAAAGGTGGGTCTCACATATGATAATCCACTAACGCCATTCAAAGGGTTAGACGAACCCGTTTGTACTGTAAAACTAATAGTTTGCGCCTCTGTTTGGGTAGCCACACTTAGCCCGGCTACCAAGCAGGCGGCAACAATCGAAGCTTTTATTTTTATGCCTAACTGACGGGCATAGCAGCAAATCCGGTCCCATATTTCCTGTTTCTTTTTCTGTGAATAGCGCGCAAACTGTCCGGTGCGTAAGCTTTCCTCCAGTGTAGCGAGGGTTTTTGTATAATTAGCCGATGGAGTGTAGTTGGATGGATGTGTCAATGTTGGCAAGTTGAAGGTTATGAATTAATGTGTTTAGTCAGTAAAAAATAGCTTGTTTATGGTTGTGGGCTCGCCCAAAAAACACCCTCAGGCGTATGCAATGCCAAACGATGTTTAGGCGATGTGTGATTGAGAATACCGGGGCGTAGAAAATCCGGCAGAACTTGTACATCATAGATCTCTTCCACACTTTGCTCGTATCGTATATGACCAACGTTAGCACCGGTGGGCAGATGTATGATCTCTACTCCACAATACATGGCGTCTTTGGTAATGGCCAGATCTCTGAAAACAGAAGCATTTTGTCGTAATCTGGAAAGACCAATGAACAGGTAGTCACCTCGTTTGGCCATTCCCCTGGTAAAACCTTTTAACTGAGCTATTACATCATATTTACCGGTGGCAACATCTATCCTGATCAATTGGCCAACGGCAGAAAGCAGACAATAAAGTTGTTCGTTGAACCAACGTGGAGAATGCGGCATAGGAAGAGAATGTGCTATCACCTCATTCTTTTCTATATCCATGATCAGTCCGTTTGTTTCCACTCCATTACGCCAACCCTTGGGAGTAGTAGTTTTTCCAAACATGCTCACATAACGCGGTCTTTCATTCACCATAGCCATGCCGTTGAGATGACAGCAGTCGCCTGATTCAAGAGATGTTATAAACGGTGGCATCCATCGCGGCTGAAAGCTGTATTCGTCGTTAATGGTAACCAAACACGAAAAAAGTGTGTTTACACCCCAAAGCTTTCCTTCACTGTCCCAGTCCATATCATGAATATCCACCGTACCGGTATAGTAAGTGGCACGGGGTACATAAAAAGCATCGTAGAAGTTCGGCTTATCCGGGTATTCGATAGCCAGTTGCGGAGCATTAGCCAGCACAACCACTTCTTCTTTAGTAGCCAGTGCCATGCGGTTTTGGTTAATGGCCAGGCCCATGGCCTTGTTAAAATCACGGGGCAATTGTCGCATGGCATTCGGTCCGTCGGGAGAAAGAAAAATTAATTTGTCGGCCTGGAAAGTGGTAATGGCGATGGAGCAGTTGAGCTGCATAAGCAATTCTGCCACATTGGGCGTATAGGTGCAGCTAAATGGTGGTGCAGGGTTGATCATGGTGTTGAATAATTTGCATAGCAAAATCTTTCAATCGTTTGCCAGATTGATTCTTTGTTTCGGGAAATGTGTCTTGATGGTTGGGTTGGTCTATCTATCTGTAATAGTAGTTCGTAGGGAACATGCAGATTGTAACGCTATATCTCAGGATAACCGCCAGTGATATTGATCACGATCAAGTATAATGGAAGATTTGCCGGCATCGCTGAGTCATGTCAGTTGAATCAGCAGCATTATATATAGCAAGATAGTAAATATTCATATTTTAAATAACACAATTTTATAATTACAGATTTTTCAGAAGGGGAAGTGTCTATTGCCGTTACATTTAAAAAAGCAATTTCCTCACAGATAGATGATTGAAAAACAAATAAGGCCCACATTGCAGGAAGTCGGGGGCGCTTTGGTAAGTGCTGGTTGTTGGGTTTTGTAGGGCATCGGTATTGCCTGATAATGCTTCCTCCTTCAATATTGCTTTTGAATTTCTTTTTTGTACACATGAAATTTTCTCTGCAATTCTCCACATTTTACTACTCCACTTTGAAATTTTCCTTTCTATATTGACGCATCAGAACAAGTTCTTCAGGTAATAAATTCAAAACAATCACTTTAAAACCAGCACCATGCCTACAACTCAACACCAGCCTCCATAAAATACCGCGACCATAGGTCACTTATACAATATTAACTGGCCGCCTGCATCAGTATGTTAATCATTCTGTGGCCGGATGCTATGTTATTGTATATGCCAATCACAACGCCTCAGTTGCAAAATGAGTCGTTGCAGGTATTCTCTTGTCTGTAATATCAAATCAGAAAGAGTGATTTAAACAATTATCATTATTTAAAACATCCATATCTATGATTTTTTCTGCATCCTTTGCAGGAACAGGCACCACTATGCCTGCCCGCAGGCGCCACGCACTGCTTCATTTAAACCAAAAACAATTTGCTTTTTATAAGCCCACCCGCATACTTTTCATGCTGCTATTCTTATGCGGCGGTCAGTTATTGCTGGCGAATCATGTAAGTGGTCAGTCTATCAATTTAAGGGATACCACGGTTAATTTACGTGGTTCTATTACGAATGATAAAGGCCAGCCATTGACCGGCGTAAATATTCGCGTAAAAGGGTCGCCGGTGGGCGCAACTACTAACGACAAGGGCATTTTTGAAATCAGAAATGTATCGGGCAAAGCCATATTAATGATCAGTTTTGTAGGGTATGCCGATGAAATGGTAGGTGTAAGCAACCGCAATATGATCGAAGTGCAAATGCACGAAAAATCAGAATCCGGTTTAGATCAGGTGGTAGTTGTTGCGTATGGTACCAGCCGCAAGAGAGATTTAACAGGCCCTGTAAGCCACATAGGGCCCGTAGAAATTCAGGATCGGCCTATTGTTTCCATTGACCAGGCCATGGCAGCCCAGCTACCTGGTGTACAGGTGCAGGCAATTACCGGAACACCTGGCGCTCCGCTGCAAATTAGAATTCGTGGCGCTGCCTCCGTTTCAGCCAGCAATGATCCCCTGTATGTTGTAGACGGCGTGCCTGTTGAGAGCTTGCAGGACATTGATCCTACTACCATTTCATCGATCGATGTATTAAAAGACGCTTCCACTGCTGCTATTTACGGCGCCAGAGGATCAAATGGCGTTGTAATAATAACTACCAAAAAAGGAGTAACCGGAAAAGCGCGCATAAACGCCAGTATAAATTTCGGCAGGCAAACACCCGAACAACTGGTGCCTATGATGAACCCCGATGAATGGATCCAATTTAAAAAAGACCTGATAGATTCAAACTGGGTGGCTCGCGGTCGCAGCCTTGGTTTACCCTATAGCGCATCTGATCCCATGGATTACCGGGCAAGCCAGCTTACAACGGCTTCGGTTCCCGTGGCCAATACACATGCACTGGCCAATACCAATTATATGTATGATCCTTACTGGAACTACGGAACAGACAGTCTGGATTATGTTAACTGGCAAAAAGAATTTTACCGCCCGGCTTATATGCAACGCTATAATTTATCGGCATCGGGTGGTAACGACAACACAGTGTATATGATCTCGGGTGAACACGTAAACCAGGATGGTATTATTCCGGCTTCGAATTATAAACGATATAGCTTCCGGTCAAATGTTGAAATAAAACTAAATAATTCAACGAAGGTGGGTGTAGAAATGGCTCCCTCTGTTTCTATCTCGAATGGCGCTACAGTAGATGGCAAAAATGGTGTTGGCGCCCAGGTTGCAGGCGTTGCCCCCATACAGGAGAAAGGGGTAGGCAGTAATGCCGGCGACATAGGCACTACACCTTACCGGTGGGTAGCCGACAACGTAAGCCCGATATTTCAAATGAAAAATACGTTAAACAACACCCAACTCACCAAACTGTTGAGCAATGCGTATATAGATACAAAACTGGCAAAAGGATTAAATGTTCGTGTAACCGGCGGATGGAACAGCAGCAGCAGCGATTATAAGTACTATTCGCCTACCTCTGTAGCCAGCAGCCGCAGAACAGACCCGCCCGGTTCAAAAAGTGTTAGCATTCGCCAAACGTCACGCACACAATACTACCTGCTTCAGGCAGTAGCCACTTATAATCTGGCAGTAGCACAGCATGATCTTAAATTAGTGGGTGGCTATTCGGCCGAACAGAATTATCTAAGCAATACTTCTCAACGAAATACCGGTTTCCCGAACGATAACCTGTATACCTTCGATCAAAGCTCTTCTACAGTAACTACTTCTACCGCATTTGAAAGCAGGAGAAGGCAATTGTCAGTTTTCGGGCGTTTAAATTATGCCTATGCCGGTAAATACCTTGCTTCGGCCAGCTTTAGAAGAGACGGAATTTCAAGGTTCCTGGGAAATAACAGATATGGCTTTTTCCCTGCAGCTTCTGTTGCATGGCGCATCAGCCAGGAGTCGTTTATGTCGGGGATTTCAAATGTCATTAACGATTTAAAAATACGGTATAGCTGGGGCATCGCAGGAAACGACCGCATACCCGGCGGTGACTATCCTGCCGTTGGCCTGGTAAACCCAACAAGCTATGATTTTAACGGCGTTGCTTACACCGGGTACTCAGCCACTTCACTGGCTAACCAGAACCTTAGGTGGGAAAAAACAACCAGCAATAATATAGGCCTTGACCTATCGGTATTAAAAGGCCGGTTTAATATGTCGGTAGATTATTATAATAAAATTACCAACGACATTTTATTATCGGCGCCCATCGCTGCCGCTACTGGCTTTACAATCGAGAACAAGAACATTGGCTCTGTTCGAAATATGGGATTTGAAGTAAATGTTGGTACGGTAAATATTTCAACCAAGGACTTTACCTGGACTACAACCGGTAATTTCTCCTATAATAAAAACAAGGTAATAAAACTGGCAAACGATAATACGCCCGTATATACCGGTTTTGGTAATACCGTTCAGATTGGTGTAAACCAGCCTTTGTACAGTTATTACTTGTACGATGCTATTGGCGTTTATACCAGCAGCGATATGCTTACCAAGCTGCCCGTTATGAGCACTACCAAAATAGGCGATCCTATTTACCGCGATGTTAACGGCGATGGCAAGATCGAC
>Ga0105239_10005319_pt1 | contig 15109 bp, 11 predicted proteins | sample KBSC44metaG_FD_92761 | JGI IMG/M metagenome (GOLD analysis project Ga0105239, IMG submission 92761) | Corn rhizosphere microbial communities from Kellogg Biological Station, Michigan, USA - KBS C4-4 metaG | ecosystem: Host-associated > Plants > Roots > Rhizosphere > Soil | place: Michigan, USA...
CGGCTCGCGAGGCGTGCGACGTCACCTGTTGCACAGCCGATTTGCGCAGAAGCCGAACCGAGCCGCCCGATCTTGAGCCTCGACTTTCTCAATCCCGCCATCGGCGACGACATGGCCGCGGTCGATCGCGTGCTGCGCGAAAGCCTGCGCTCCGAGGTCGTGCTGATCCGCCAGGTCGCCAATTACATCATCGCCGGCGGTGGCAAGCGGCTGCGCCCGGCGCTGCTGCTGCTCGCTGCGCGCGCGTGCGGCTACTCGGGTCGCGACCACCACACGCTTGCCGCGGCCATCGAAATGATTCACACGGCAACGCTGCTGCACGACGACGTCGTCGACGAGTCGAAGTTGCGGCGCGGCCACGCGACGGCGAACGCCGAGTTCGGCAATCCCGCCTCGGTGCTCGTGGGCGACTTCCTCTATTCGCGCACGTTCCAGCTGATGGTCAGCGTGATCCGGATGCGCGTGCTTTCGATCATCGCCGACGCGACGAACCTGATCGCCGAAGGCGAAGTGCTGCAGCTGATGCATGCCGGCGACGCGGCGCTCGACGAGCGCGCGTACTTCGCGGTGATCGAGCGCAAGACGGCGAAGCTGTTCGAAGCCGCCGGGCGTCTCGGCGCGGTGCTCGGCGATGCGAGTGCGCAATGCGAGGACGGGCTTGCACGCTACGGAAAGCATCTCGGCATTGCGTTCCAGATCATGGACGACGTGCTCGACTATTCCGGTGCGCCCGCCGAGATCGGCAAGAACCTCGGCGACGATCTGGCCGAAGGCAAGATGACGCTGCCGCTCATCCGTGCGCTCGCCGTGGGAACGCCCGCCGAAGCGGAGGTGATCCGTCACGCCGTCGCTGGCGGCGGATTGACCGATTTCGCGCCGGTCGTGGCGGCTTTGCACCGCACCGGCGCACTGTCGTACGCGCAGCAGCGTGCACAGGCGCAGGCCGAGGCTGCCGCCGGGTGTCTCACCGTGCTCGCGGCATCGCCCGCGGCATCGAGTCTGCTACAATTATCGACTTTCGCTGCGCGGCGCAGTTACTGAGTTCCCGGGCCCGTCACGCGAAAAAGGTGTCGGAAACGGGGTGTAGCTTAGCCTGGTAGAGCGCTACGTTCGGGACGTAGAGGCCGGAGGTTCGAATCCTCTCACCCCGACCAATAAAGCAGAGAGTTGCGCCAGAATGCGGTAGCGCCCACCCCCGACTTAAGTGCTACCTGAGTGCAAATAGCACCGATCGCGCTACTACCGTAGACCGGCCAGGCTCTGTCTGGCCACTGACAGCATTCAGGCGCGCCCCGCGCCATGCTGTACCTTGCGTTTCTCGCGCAAAAACCTCGACGTCCCGCGTCCGAATACGCCTATCGGTGCGCGGGGCGTAGGATTGCGCGCCATGTGGGACCCTCGGTGTCGTTCGCCGGTTCATCGCGCTGATAGCAGGCGTTGCGTTTTTTGCCGCCGGCCTGTGGCTAATCGTCGTGCACTTGCATGCGTTTGATACTGCCACAACGCATGGCACGACAACAGCATTTTCAGGCGACGCGAATGGCGCTGCAGGAAAGCGCTCGCGGTAACGCAAGCTAAGCAGTTTGCGGAAACCAGCTTCATTGCCGGGCGAGCCACCGAGCGCGGCGGCCAAATAGCAGCCCGTCCTACAACAAAATGCGCCATGCGCGAATGGCGCGGGAATGACTCGCCGCCAATACTTCGTTTCGCTGCTGGCACCCATGCTGCCCCAATGGAGAAAGGTCAACATGACTTGGAACACGGATCAGATGTCTGAATACGGCACGGATGCCGCGAATCGTATTCGGTCGTTTGCAGACGACGCAAGGAATACTGCCGCGGACATGCGAAGCCGGTCCTCCGATGCTTTTGGGCGAGGCGCCGATTGGGCTTCGAAGAAGGCCGGTGCTCTCGATGCAACGTCGAGGGAACTGGTCGGATCAATGTCTGATGCGGTGGGTGCGCGTCCCTTCCTCGCCGTCGGTATCGCGGTGCTCGCGGGATTTCTGATTTACCAACTATTTTCACGCGATTGATCGCGGGATTCGATTGGCCCTCGCGGCCGCTAAGGAAGACTATGGTCGACCCTGAATCCAGTCCCAGCGTCTCCAGAATGGCCGACCAGGCGCGCGCTGCCACTGACCACGTGGCCGAGCGGGCAACCGACGCCATAACGTCGGCCAGGGATGCTGTGCGCGGTTCCGTTGATTCAGTCGCCGAGCGTGCCGATGCCGCTACCCGGTGGGCATCGGAACGGCTCGACGCCGTCAAAAAGGGACCTAACGATCTGCTGAATGCCGGCGCAGAATTCATCCGGGCGCGGCCCTACGCCGCCGTCGGAATGGCCCTGGCGCTCGGTTATTTGGTGGGCCGTCGTCGAAGCTGAACCGAACAACCGTCGCGCCGTACGCCGCCCGTGATCGGAGCAGCGTACCGTAACGTAGACTTGCGGAACGCTGGGCACCGCGGCGCTTGGACGCGTCCCGGGACGCTCAATCCTGGTGCTGGCGGTTCCATGGGCGTAGATGTTTACCGCGAAAGGCGACATCGTGAATAGAATCATCTACATCGTCGGACTCGTCGTTATCGTCGTCGCGATCCTGTCGTTCTTCGGACTGCGCTAAGCCGCTTGGTACTTTGGTCGTAGCCCGCACGGTTTAGCGACTTCACGATTTGCCTTCGTTCCAGGCCGCGATTGGCGAGCCGCGGCCTTCCTTCGCCGATGCTCCGCGGGGAGAGGGCGACGTTCGGACGTAGAGCCGGAGGTTCGAATCCTCTCACCCCGACGCGAGGCATACGTGCTGCGCGCGTTCCTGTCGTTCAACGGCGCCTTCGAGATCGTGCTGTTCAACACGTTCCTCGAGCACTTTCACGCGCAGCGCTTTGCCGAGCGCATGCCCCTGTGCTGTGCAATGTCGGCGGCAGCATCTGGCTGCGGCGCCGTTGACCCGGATGGGGCCGTGAACGCTCACAGCGCCGACGCGCGGCGCGCGCGCTCGTGCTGCTCGAATATCGCGTTCACCTTGTTCGCGAGCGCTGCGAACGTGAATGGTTTCGTGATGAGCTCGACGCCGGGATCGAGACGACCCTGGTGGACAATCGCGTTGCGCGCATAGCCGGTGGTGAACAGCACCAGCAGATCGGGATGCCGCTCGCGCGCGGCATCCGCGAGCTGGCGTCCGTTCAAGCCGCCCGGCAGTCCGACGTCGGTGAACAGCATGCCGATATCGGGTCGCGCGTCGAGCACGCGCAGCGCCGCTGCCGCGTCGGATGCTTCGAGCACCGCGTAGCCGAGCTCGCTCAGTATTGCGACCGCGTGTGCGCGCACGTCCTCGTCGTCCTCGACGACGAGCACCGCGCGGCTGCTGTTTCCCGGGGGCGGCACCGCCGCTTCCGCAGACGCGTCGACCGCTTCGGCGGAAGTGACGAGCCGTGGAAGGTACAGCTTGATCGTCGTCCCGTCGCCGGGTTCACTGTAGATCTTCGCGTGTCCGTCCGACTGCCTGATGAAACCGTAGACCTGCGACAGGCCGAGCCCGGAGCCCTTGCCGACGTCCTTGGTCGTGAAAAAAGGCTCGAACGCTTTCGCGAGCACGTCGCCGGACATGCCCGCACCGGTGTCGGTCACCGCGATGAGCACGTACTGTCCGGGCTCGATCTCGTTGGTGCGCGCATACGCTTCGTCGAGCACGGCATTCGCCGTCTCGATCGTCAGCTTGCCGCCGCCGTCCATGGCATCGCGTGCATTGACCGCGAGGTTGAGCAGCGCATTCTCGAGCTGGTTCGCGTCGACGGTAACGCGCCAGATGCCGCCGCTCAGCACTGTTTCGATCCGCACCGTCTCGCCGAGGGTGCGGTGCAAAAGTTCCGACATGCCCGCGACGAGCTTGTTGACGTCGACCGGCTTCGGATCGAGCGGCTGGCGTCGCGCAAACGCGAGCAGCCGCTGCGTCAGCGTCGATGCCCGCTCGGCGCCGCGCACGGCGGACGCGACCATCCGCCGCCCATCGTCGTTTGCGACGAGATTGCGCCGCTGCAGGACCTCGAGGTTGCCGATGATGACCTGCAGCAGGTTGTTGAAGTCGTGCGCGATGCCGCCCGTCAGCTGCCCCATCGCCTCCATCTTCTGCACCTGGCGCAGCGCGGCCTCGGCCTTCTCGCGCTGCTCGATCTGTGCGCGCAGTTTCTCGTTGGCCTCGGCGAGATCGAGTCCCTGCTTGCGCAGTTGCTCGTTGACCGCGGTGAGCCGCCGTTGCGCGATGCCGAGCAGCAGGAAGATCAACGACGCCATCGTCACGAGCAGTGCCAGCACGAGGTAGCGCTGGAAGCGGCGTGAAATCGGATCGATCGCCGCCTGCAGGTAGATGGTGCCGAGCGCCGTCGCGCCCTGGGCGACCGGCACGGTGACGGCGAGCTGATGTTCTTCGATGCCCGGGTGCAGTGCATCGAGCGTGGCGGGAACCGCGGCGCCGGGCGCACGCGAGTATCCGGCGAAAAGCGCGCCGCGCGCGTCGTACACCGCAGCGACGAGGATTTGCGGGTCGACCGCCAGCGCCTTCACGTATTCGTGTGCCGCCCTGCGGTCGTCGAAGGCGAGCGCAGCGGTGACGGTCGACGCGAGAATGCGGCTCTGCGCCTCGACCTGCTGCGTCTTCGCCTCGGTGTACGCCTGCTCGTTGTACATCACCATCACGGCACCGGCGAGCACGAGCAGCAGAATGCCGGCCGCAGCGACCGCAGGCATGAAGTTCGCGCGGTCCATGCCGAGGATCGTGCGCGACTGTGGTTTCGCGGGCGGCAAGCTAGGGTCGGGGCGATACACGGCTCGCCAGGTTCAGCAGCTTCGAGCTGATGACGAGGTGATTCTCCGCGGCCGCGCCCTGATCGATTTCGAAGCGGACGCGATTATCCTGCACGACGAAGTCGATGATCCCCGCTGTGCGGGGGTCGCGCGCTGAATCGGTGACCGTGAGCACCGGCCTGCCACGCATCCTGCCGAGCTCGGCAGCCGCCGCTGCACCCTTGAGCGCGACGTACAGGATATGACAGCGCTGATCATGTGCCGCCGGCGACAGATGAACGACGTCGATCGAACGACCGCCGACCACCTGCCCTTGCGCCGCATCGGCAACGAGATCGGCGACCGGATCGCTGCCGGCAATGCAGATGACGAGCGGATCGGCGCTCGACCGGAACGTGCCCGCGGGCCACTCGACGAACGGTGCGAACTTGTAGATATAGGTGGCCTTCACCGCGTACTCGACGCTCGCCGATTGGGCGCGCGCGATGACGGGCACAAGTGCCGCGAGCCAGGCTGCGGCCGCGAACGGAAGCAGCCGCCCGGCGCGGGACATCCACCGGTTGTCGCCCACGTTCAGAGACTCCACCGGGCTCCGAGGTAAACACTTCGCGGAATTTCAAGGATCGGCGGCGCGGCGGCTTCCGCATGTCGCGCATGCACGAGATTCTGCCCGGCAAGCAGAAGCTCGAGCCTGGGTGCCACGCGCCAGCCCAGCGTGACATCGGCTTCGAAGTAGCTTGGGACGCCCACATCGGAAAGACTTCCCACCTGGCGCAGGCCGACGAACAGCTCGACATCGTGCGCGAGGTCCATGTACGAGTGCACGAACACCTGGTGACCCGGATCGTGTCCCAGCACGGTCTGCGCTCCGGCGATGTCGAATTCGCCCGGCTTGAGATGAAACGCCTTGCGCAGCAGCTCGACGCCGGCATCGAGGCGCCACCATGCAAGCGGGCTGTAGCTGGCCCACGCGTCGATGCCGTACGTGTGCCCTTCCCAGCCGTTGCCGAACGTGACCGGAAGAATGGTGACCGGGTCTGGTTTGGTCGTTCGCAGATCGGTGTAGTCGTTGTAGAACAACGAAACGGAGATCGTCGCGCGCGACAGCGGCTGCGAGCGCCAGCCTGCCTCGTACGCGATCAGCTTCTCCGACTCGAAATCGGGCGACGGATTGACGATGCCCGGCGCCGAAAGATCACGCTCGAGGCGCGACGGCGAGCGGACGGCGCGCGAGATCGCGGCCCACAGGAAATTCTTCGGATCGGCCGCGAAGCCCGCACGCACGCTCGGCATCACTGCCCAGCCGCTCAGGCTGCTGTACTCGAACTTGGACCCGATCGTCACCTTGAGCGCTTCCGAAAGGGCGATCGTGTCCTGGCCGTATACGTTGGTGAGGCTGAGTGTCTGGCTCTCGGGCTGGAGCACGAACACGTTCGCGGTGTTGACGAAGCGGTCCTGCCAGCTTCGCTGCCCGGCGCCCCAGACGAACTGCTGATTGCGGCCGATCGCGAACACGTGCTCGGCCTCGATGTCGAACGTGCGCACCCGCTCGTCGCTCCCGCCTCCGGTCGATGCCTGCACCACGCGATCCTGCTGGTCGTAGTACGCCTGAACCGAAAGCGACGACGTGTCGCCGAGCCGCTTGTTCCAGCGCCCGAGCAGGTTGCCGCCGCTGCGCCGGCCGCCCGGGGTGTCGACGAGGTTGTCGTAGATGTCGCCCTGCATGGTGAATCGGCTCGCGAGCGCCGACACGTCGGCGCGAAAGCCGGCCTGCGTGCCGCGCCAGTCATCCATCGCGCTGCCACCGCTCGCGACGTCCGTATGGCCCTGCCCGAAGCCAAGCGCGTAACCGCGATACGTGCCCGAATCACCGAGATGGCCGCCCCAGCGGCCCGCCGCGCGCTGCACGAAATCCCCGAGCTTCGCGTCGACGAGTCCGCCCTGCGTGTCGGCCGAGCTCTTCGTGATGACGTTCACCACGCCGTTCATCGCGTTCGAGCCCCACAGCGCACCCCCCGGCCCGCTGATGACTTCGATGCGCTCGACATCGGCCAGCATGACGCTTTGCTGGTCCCAGAACACACTCGAGAAAAACGGCGTGTAGATGCTTCGCCCGTCGATCAGCACCAGCAGCTTGTTCGACGCGTTGACCGAATTCATGCCTCGCGACGAGATGTTGTACGTCTGCGCATCGACCCGCGCGACTTCGAGATTCGGCGCGAGGCGCAGCGCTTCCGGCAGCGTCGTGGCGCCCGAGCGGCGGATGTCGTCGCTCGTGATCACGTACACGGCGGCCGGCGCGAGGCTCAGCGGCTCGGGCCGCTTCGACACCGATGTGATCTCGACCTGCGAAAGCTCCTCGAGCGACAGGTCGGACAGTTCGCGCAGCGATTGCGATTCGGCATGACCGGCCGCGAGCAGCAGTGCGCCGAGCCATGCGGCGCGCGCCCACGCAGACGAGCGCCAAGCGCACGCCATGCTCCGCGGGGCCGGCGGGCCGCTTTCCCGAGGGGTTCGCAAGCTCAAGCTGGACTCCTTTTTTTCCACTTCTTGTTCTCGCTATCGGCGAAAAAATACACGAAACTGCGCGGCAGGCGAAGCGATACGCCGGGGTTTGGCCTACCCCGGGGGCGCGGTGCAATGAATCGGGCACGGCAAGGTCTAATCGATGCGCGCGGCCACGAACCAGGAGACGCCCTACGGTTCGCGCTCGCCACCGCCCATCGGGGAGGCGTTCAATGATGCACCAGATCGAGTCGATCGGCGCTCGCGGCGGCGGCGTCGCCACGAAGGGCGATGTCGTCGTCTACACCGCGGAGAGCTGCCGCGCGGAGCACGACCACGCCACCTGCATGGCCATTGCGCGAACGCTCGCCGCCATCAAGGACTATGCGTTCGCCGGCGAATACGACGTCGACGGCCACTACGCGAAGCCCCTCTACTTCGTGCCCACCGATACGCTCGTCGGCGTCGGGCACGCGTGCGCACTCGGCATCGCCAGCGAGCACGACCTCTTCGGCGGCGTCGTCCCGCATCCGTTCGTCGGCACCAAATGCATCAGTCATCCGCTCGTCGACGATCGCGCGCGCGTTCCCGACGGCTGGTCCGACGCGTTCGCGCGCCGCGTGCATGGCGCGGTGCTCGAAGGCTTCGCGGCGTTTTCCACCGACGACGCGTTGCGCGCCGGGTTGCGGCTGTTCGCGCACGGACCGGTGCGCGTCAAGCGCGCGCTGGGCATCGGCGGCTACGGCCAGACCGTCGTCACCGACCGCAGCGGACTCGAGCAGGCGCTTGCGGACGCCGACACCGACGAAGTGTCACGCTACGGCATCGCGCTCGAGCAGGACCTCGCCGACGTCACCACGCACAGCGTCGGGCAGGTGCGGCTCGGCACCCTGCTCGCGACGTATTGCGGCACGCAGCGACTCACGCCGAACAACCAGGGACAGTGCGTCTACGGCGGATCGGATCTGCTCGTTGCGCGCGGGGGCTTCGACGAACTGCTCGAGCTGCAGCCCGCACCGTCCGCATGCCGCGCGGTCGAGCAGGCGCGCGTCTACGACGACGCGGCGTTCGCGTGCTTCGACGGCCTCTTCGCGTCACGGCGAAATTACGATGTCGCCGAGGGGATCGACGCCGGGGGTGCGCACCGCTGCGGCGTGCTGGAGCAATCGTGGCGCATCGGCGGTGCCAGCGGCGCGGAAGTGGCGGCGCTCGCCGCCTTCCACGACGATCCGTCGCTCACCGTGGTCCGCGCGTCGTCGGTCGAGGTGTACGGCGCCGATGCATCGCCGCCGACCGGTGCCAGCGTTTATTTTCAGGGCGTCGACGCGCATGGCGGCCCATTGACCAAATACTTCGTGCTGACGCGTCATGTACACCATTGACGAAACGTTCGAGATCGCGGTCGACACGCATTGCATCGCGGCGACGCTGATCATTCCCGATTCGCGCATGCCCGGCGTGCTGTTCCTGCATGGCTGGGGGGGAAGCCAGGCCCAATCGGCGTCGCGTGCGCGCGAGATCGCGGCCCTCGGCTGCGCCTGTCTCACGATCGACATGCGCGGACATGCGAAGACCGCAACGCAGCAGGCGACGGTCACGCGCGAGGACAACCTCAACGACGTCCTCGCCGCCTACGACCGGCTGGTGCGCGAAGCGGCCGTCGACGACGACCAGATCGCGGTTGTCGGCAGCAGCTACGGCGGCTATCTCGCCACGATCCTCACCACGCTGCGGCCCGTGAAGTGGCTCGGACTGCGCGCGCCGGCGCTCTACAAGGACACCGACTGGACGTCACCGAAGCTCGCGCTGCGCCAGTTGCAGGGACTCGAGGCCTGGCGCCGGATGATGATCGAGGCGCAGGACAACCGTGCGCTGCGTGCTGCCACCGCGTACCGCGGCGACGTGCTGATCGTCGAAAGCGGGCACGACACCATCATTCCGCACGAGGTCATCGAGAATTACCGCAATGCGTTCGCCGGCGCGCGCTCGCTGACCTACCGGGTCATCGACGGCGCAGATCACGGCCTCACCGACCCCTCCTGCCGGCACGCGTATACGACGCTGCTCGTGAACTGGATCACCGAGATGGTGGCGGGCAAGCGCGCGGGCGATGCCGCGTCGCAGAAGCGCCTGCAGGAAGTGATGAAGACGCAGAAAAGCGCGGCGGCCGATTGACGCTCGGGCGGGCCTCGTCCCCGGGTGCTAGAACGATCGCGGCAGCCCGAGCACGTGCTCGGCGACGTACGCGAGGATCATGTTGGTCGACACCGGCGCCACCTGGTAGAGACGCGTCTCGCGGAACTTGCGCTCGATGTCGTATTCCGTTGCGAAGCCGAAGCCGCCGTACGTCTGCAGGCAAACGTTGGCGGCTTGCCAGGAGGCCTTCGCCGCCAGGTATTTGGCCATGTTCGCCTCGGCGCCGCAGGGCGCGCCCGCATCGAACAGCTCGCATGCGCGGAAACGCATGAGGTTCGCCGCGTCGATCTCGATGTGCGCCTCGGCGATCGGGAATTGCACGCCCTGGTTCATGCCGATCGGGCGCTCGAAGACGACCCGGCTGTTTGCGTACTTCACCGCGCGCTCGACGAACCAGTAGCCGTCGCCGATGCATTCGGCTGCGATCAGCGTGCGCTCGGCGTTGAGACCGTCGAGCAGGTACCGGAACCCCTGCCCTTCGTCGCCGATCAGGTTCGCGGCAGGGATCTCGAGATCGTCGAAGAAGAGCTCGTTCGTCTCGTGGTTGACGAGGTTGGCGATCGGCCGCACCGTCAGTCCGTGGCCGATCGCCTCACGCAGGTCGACGATGAAGATCGACATGCCCTCCGACCGCGTCGTGACTTCGGCAAGCGGCGTGGTGCGCGCGAGCAGGATCATCAGGTCCGAGTGCAGCACGCGCGAGATCCATACCTTCTGGCCGTTCACGACGTAGCGATCGCCGTTCCTGACCGCGGTCGTCCTGATCTTCGTCGTATCGGTGCCGGTGGTCGGCTCGGTGACAGCCATCGACTGGATGCGCAGCGTGCCGGCCGCGATCTGCGGCAGGTACGCGCGCTTCTGCGCGTCGCTGCCGTGACGCAGCAGCGTGCCCATGTTGTACATCTGGCCGTGCACGGCACCGGCATTGCCGCCGCAGCGATTGATCTCCTCCATGATCACCGACGCCGCACCCAGGCCGAGTCCCGTGCCGCCGTACGCTTCGGGGATCATCGCGGCGAGCCAGCCGGCACCAATCAGCGCATCGACGAATGCGTCGGGATAACCGCGTTCGGCGTCGATGCGGCGAAAGTATTCGTCGGGAAACCGCGCACAAAGCGCGCGCACCGCTTCGCGGATGCCGTGATGCGGATCGGCGCTCACGCCAGCGTCGCCGTCGCATCCATCGCGAGTGCGCCATGGACGCTTTCCGCCCACAACCGTACGCTCGTGCCGTCGTCTGAAGGCTGGCCGCGCACGTAGAAAGGCGTGCCGTCGAAGAGCGGGCTCGAGGCACGAAACGTGAACGCGCCGACGCTCGCGTGCGGCAACGCGTGGCGCAGCAGGTCGACCAGCAGCGTCGCGATCAGCGGGCCGTGCACGACGAGTCCCGGATAGCCTTCGACGTCGGTGGCGTAGCGGCGATCGTAGTGGATCCGGTGGCTGTTGAACGTGAGCGCCGAATAGCGAAAAAGAAGGACGGCATCGGGGTGGACTTCGCGCGACCACTGCGCGCCGACCGGTGCGGGCGCCAGGTCCGCGTTGCGCGGCGTCGAAGCCTCGCCGCGATACACGATATCGTGCTCCTCGACCACGGCGACGCCGCCCCTGCCTTCAATCGTATGGCGCACGACGACGAACGCAAGCGGACCCGAACGCCCGGTCTTGCGCGTGATGTCGACGATCCGCGATTCGCGCGCGATCGATTCGCCGATATGCAGCGGCGCGCGGAACGTGATGCGCCCGCCGGCCCACATGCGACGCGGCAGGGGGATCGGCGGCAGGAATCCTCCGCGCTTCGCATGGCCGTCGGGGCCGACCTCCGATGCGCGATAGTGCGGCAGGAAATAGAGCCAGTGCCAAAGCGGCGGCAGCGTATCGCCGTCTTTCGGCGCCGGATCGCCACGATCGAGCGTGGCCGCGAGCGCTGCGACCGGTGCAGCGCTCACCCGGTCGACGCTGCGCTCGTTGCGGCCGATCCATTCATTCCAATCCGGTTCCATGCGCACCTCGCGTTCGCCGTTCGGCATTGCGTCATTGTCCCTTGCCCGCACCCGGCGAACAATCGAGCAGCACGCAGCAGGGTGGATGGCCGGTCCGGCCAAGGCCGGGATTTGCGAATAGAATAGGCTGCCGCAACGCCCGCCCCGAAGCCATGCGCACGCGAGGCCGCAAGAACAACGGCGGGAGCATCAACCCATTTCCTGGAGGATTGCATGTCGCCACGTCTTGCCCTGCTTGTCCTCGCGACGATCGTCGCGCCGGTCTTCGCGCAAACGGTACCCGCCGGCTACCCGGCCGATTACGCCCAAACGATCGCCGCCGCGAAGAAGGAAGGCAAGGTCGTCATCTACAGCGCGCTCGACACGAAGGCCGCGCAACCGCTGATCAAGGATTTCAACGCGCTCTATCCCGACATCAAGGTCGAATACAACGACATGAACTCGACCGAGATGTACAACCGCTTCATCGCCGAATCGGCGTCGGGACAGGGCGGCGCCGACGTGATGTGGAGCTCGGCGATGGACCTGCAGGTCAAGCTCGTCGACGAGGGCAAGGCGATGGCCTACCAGTCGCCGGAAGCGTCGAAGCTGCCGTCGTGGGCCGTCTACAAGAACGAGGCGTACGGCACGACGTACGAGCCTGCCGTGTTCATCTACAACAAGCGGCTCGTCACCGGCAACGACATCCCGCAGGACCATGCGGCGTTCGCGAAGCTGCTGAACAGCGAGACGGCGAAGTTCAAGGGCAAGGTCACGACGTACGACATCGAGAAGAGCGGCGTCGGGTTCATGTTCGTCGTGCAGGACACCAAGTACTTCCCCGGCATGAAGGAGCTCGAGAAGGGGTTCGGCGCAGCGAGCTACCGCGTCTACGCGAGCACCGGCAACATGCTCGAGAAGGTGTCGTCGGGCGAGCACCTGCTGGGCTACAACGTGCTGGGCTCGTACGCGCTGGTGCGCGCGAAGAAGGATCCCAACCTCGGCGTGGTGCTGCCGAAGGATTACACGCTGGTGCTGTCGCGCGTGCTGTTCATCGGCAAGGGCGCGAAGGATCCGAACGCGGCCAAGCTTTGGACCGACTACATCCTGTCGGCGCGCGGCCAGAAGCTGATCGGCGGCGAGGTCGAGCTGTTCGCGATCCGCACCGACGTCGACACCGAATACACGGCGGCGTCGCTCAACAAGCAGCTCGGCCAGAACGCCGTGAAGCCGATCCCGGTCAGCTCGGAGATCGTGACCTACCTCGATCCGAAGAAGCGGCTCGAGTTCCTCGCCGAATGGAAGAAGGCGCTCGCCTCCGGCGGCGGCAAATAGGCGGGCCGGCCGGGCGCGCGTAACCTCGCACGCGGCGCGAGCGAAACGATGGCAACGATCGCGAAGCCCGCACCGCCGCTCGCGGCCGAGCGCACCGGCTTCGCACTGTTTGCGGCGCTGCCGCGCGCGCTGACGATCCTGCTCACGGCGGCGGCGGTGCTCGCACCGTTGTCGCTGATCGTCTACCAGAGCCTGCTCGACGCGCCGTTCTTCGACGCCGTCAAGCACGTCGGCGTCGCGGCGTATGACTTCATCTTCGCCGATCCCGATTTCTGGATGGCGCTTCGCAATTCGCTGCTGATCGCGGCCGGCATGACGGTGATCGCGGTGCCGCTCGGCGCGGTGCTCGCGTTCGTGATGGAGCGCACCGATTTCCCGGGCAAGCGCTTCATCGAGCCGATGCTGCTCGTGCCGAGCTTCGTCTCGCCGATGGTGCTCTCGTTCGGCTACGTGGTGGCGGCCGGTCCGGTGGGCTTCTACTCGGTCTGGGCCACCGACGTCTTCGGCGTCGCACCGTGGGGCCTCTATTCGCTCGCCGCGATGTCGGTGATCGCCGGGCTGACGCATGTTCCCAACGTCTACATCTACGCGTCGTCGGCACTCAAGAACCTCGGCTCCGATGTCGAGGAAGCGGCGCGCGTCGCGGGTGCATCGCCTTTTCGCGTGGCAGTCTCGGTGAGCCTGCCGCTGATCATGCCGGCGCTGCTCTTTTCCGCAGTGCTGATCTTCTTTCTCGGCCTCGAGCTCTTCGGGCTGCCGCTCGTCCTCGGTGATCCCGAAGGCCATCTCGTGCTGTCGACGTACCTGTACAAGCTCACGAACAAGCTCGGGACGCCGTCGTATCACCTGATGGCGGCCGTGGCTGTCTGCATCGTCGCGCTGACGATTCCGCTCGTGCTGCTGCAGCGCCGCCTGCTGCAGAACGTCCGCAAGTATGCAACGATCCGCGGCAAGGCGGGCCGCATCCGCGAGCTTCCGCTCGGCGCATGGAAGTGGGTGGCCGTGGCGCTGGTGGCACTGTGGCTCTTCGTTGCCGTGATCGTGCCGATCAGCGGCATCGCGCTGCGCGCATTCGTGACCAACTGGGGGTTCGGCGTGCGCCTTGCCGAGGCGTTCACGCTCGGCAACTTCCGCGAGGTCTTCAACGAGCCGACCGACGTGCGCGCGATCTGGAACACCGTGCTGCTCGGCACCGTCGGCGGCGCACTCACCGTCGCCTGCTACACGGCCATCGGCTTCGCGACGCACCGGCGCAACGACGGCTGGTCGCGCGTGGTCGACTACCTCGTGCTCATTCCGCGCGCGGTGCCGGGCCTCCTGATCGGGCTCGCATTCCTGTGGGTGTTCCTGTTCTTCCCGCCGCTGCGCCCGCTGCGCGAAACGATCTTCAGCATGTGGCTTGCCTACACGGTGGTGTGGCTCGCCTACGGCATGCGGCTCATCTCGTCGTCGCTGTTGCAGGTGAGCACCGAGCTCGAGGAGGCGGCGCGCACGATGGGCGCCGCGCGCGGACGCATCTCGCGCGAGATCACGCTGCCGCTCATTCGCCACGGCCTGCTCGGCTCGTGGCTGCTCGTCTTCATGATCTTCGAGCGCGAGTATTCGACCGGCGTGTACCTGCTCGCGCCGGGCACCGAGGTGATCGGCGCCGAGCTCGTCTCGCTGTGGCAGGGCGGCGCGATCGACATCGTCGCCGCGCTGTCGCTCATCAACATCGTGCTCGTCTTCATCGGTCTCGCATTCGCACTGCGCTTCGGCGTGAGACTGAGGGATTAGGAGCTAGCCGCATGGCCGAACTGACCGTCGAGAACCTGCATCTCGCCTACGGCGACAACCCGATCCTCAAGGGGGTCGCGCTCACGCTGAACCGTGGCGAGGTCGTATCGCTGCTCGGCCCCTCCGGCAGCGGCAAGACGACGCTCCTTCGCGCCGTCGCCGGCCTGGAAGTGCCGCATCAGGGCAGGATTCTCATCGGCGACAAGGTGGTGTTCGATGGCGCGCGCGGCCTCGACATTCCCGCCGAGGGACGCAATCTCGGCCTCGTCTTCCAGTCCTACGCGCTGTGGCCGCACAAGACCGTGTTCGACAACGTCGCGTACGGGCTGCGGCTGCGCAGCGTGCGGCGCACCGATGCGCAGGATCGCGTGCAGACGGCGCTCGACCAGCTCTCGCTCGGCAAGCTGGCCGATCGCTTTCCGCATCAGCTCTCCGGCGGCCAGCAGCAGCGCGTCGCACTCGCACGTGCGCTCGTCTACAACCCGCCGGTCATCCTGCTCGACGAGCCGCTGTCGAA
>Ga0105239_10005320_pt1 | contig 15107 bp, 11 predicted proteins | sample KBSC44metaG_FD_92761 | JGI IMG/M metagenome (GOLD analysis project Ga0105239, IMG submission 92761) | Corn rhizosphere microbial communities from Kellogg Biological Station, Michigan, USA - KBS C4-4 metaG | ecosystem: Host-associated > Plants > Roots > Rhizosphere > Soil | place: Michigan, USA...
GAAGAGCCCGTGCTGGCGGACGATATCCCTGGCCTGGCGCAGGTCGCGGCCAACACAACAATCCCGGTCGCGACCGGTGAGCACGAGTACACTAAGTACGGTTTCCGTGACCTGATTACGGCGGGCGCCGTGGACATCGTGCAGGCGGACATCGGACGCGTGGGCGGCGTGACGGAGTGGATGAAGATCAGCCACATCGCGGCTGCGTTCAATCTGCCGGTGGCCCCGCACGCCTACTGCCTGCAGCACCTGCACCCGGCCATGGCGACGCCGAACCTGATGGTCGTGGAGATGCTAGGGATCGAGTGGGATCCGATGGTCAAGTGGCTCGTGGATCCGCCGATGCCGGACGGCGGCTACTGGAAGCCGGATCCGGAGAGGCCGGGCAGCGGCATCGAGCTCAACCCGCACGCGGTGGCGAAGTACAAGCTGGACTGAAGCATCCGTCTCGCGAAGAGCGTTCTTGAGCTTCGCGCAAGGCTTGTCGCTAAACCCCATATCAAGTTGATCTGGAGTCTGCCGTAGGTAACAGCGTCTAGCCCACTGGGCCCGCTGAGCCACCGAGCCGGCGCCCGTCACCGACTCTTTGCGCTGGCCCGGGAAGTGCTCTAGTCTTCGCACGCGCACAACCACTGACTCAAGAGCGTTAAATGGCACTACCCCTGGCGAAATCGACAAGCCGCGGGTTCACTCTTACCGAGCTCATCACGACATTGTTGATCGTCGCCATTCTGGCGACCTTCGCGCTCGCTCGGATGGATTCCGTTAACGTTGTCGGACAGCGCACGGAGTACGACAAGGTCCTGTCCGCGCTCTCGTACGGACGTCGGGCGGCAATCTCGACACGCCGCTACGTATGTGTTGTCGTCGCCAGTGCCGCGATCACTTTCACCGTCGATCCCAATCCGCCCGAATCGACGGCGACACCGTTCGGCGGCAGCTGTCCGTTCGCGACCCCCTTGAACCTGCCTGCCTTGGACAAGGATTGTCCTGCGGTCAATCAGACCTGCGTGAGCAAGACGTCGATCTCGTCGACGGCTGGCAGCTTCCAGTTCGATCCGCTCGGCCGTGCGTCGACCACGGTCACGATCACGGTGTCGGGCTTCTCACCGATCAAGGTCGAGGCGGAGACCGGCTATGTCCATTGACAGCCGCCGCCTGATCCGCGCATTCACGCTGATCGAGCTGGTCTTCTTCATTGTCATCGTCAGCATCGCGCTCGCCGCAGTCCTTATGGCGATCAACACCGGCGTCATGCACAGCTCCGATCCGATGGTCCGCAAGCAGGCCATGGCTGCGGCGGAATCGCTGCTGGAGGAAATTCAGCTACAGCCATTCACGTACTGCGACCCCAATGATGCCTCGGCAACCACAGCCGCCAGCGCGGCTGGATGCTCGTCGGCGTCGAACTCGATGGATACGCCTGCCAACTGGGGGGCGGGCAAGACTCGATATGGGTCGTCGTTCTTCGACAACGTCGCCGACTACAACAATTTCACGATGACCGGGACCTTGAACGACATCTTTCAGCAGTCCAGCACACGTCTGGGCGGGTATAGCGCGACGGCAGCGATCGCCCAGGTAGGGACGGCCTTTGGCCTGCCCAACGGCGACGCTTTGCGCGTCACTGTTACCGTGACCGGAGGCGGGGACACCATCACGCTGACCGGGTTTCGATTCCGCCACTCGCCGAACAGCACGAACTGATATGACGCGCACCCGCACAGGTGGCTTCAGTCTGATCGAAGCCATCGCTGCCATCGTCATCCTCGGAATCATCGCGGCGTCGGTTGCCGTGTTCATGCAGAAGCCGATACAGGGCTACTTCAGCAGCACGACGCGCCTGCAGATGGCGGACACGGCAGACACGGCGCTGCGCCGTATCGCTCGGGACGTCCGTCTCGCGCTGCCCAACACGGTACGAGTCGACGCGAGCGGCATGTTCCTCGAGTTCATTCCGATCAAGAGCGGTGGCCGCTATCAGGACAACGATGCCTGTTTCTCCACCGGGTGCAGCAGCCTCTCGACGATGGGCGACATGCTCAGCAATGTCCAAGTCACGCTCAACTCCGACCAGGTCTCGATCTACAGTCAGTACAACAACAACCCGGCGGACTGCACCCTGTCGAGTGCGGGACTCTACAGCGTGTATTGCGGGAGCGGAGTGACGACTCTCACGTCGGCGACCGGGTCGGGAAGCTCGAGCAATACGCTGGGATTCGCGAGCACCCTGTTCGTGCCTCCGGGCGGCTCGCCGACGCGAAGGATCTTCATCATTTCGGCATCGCCGGTGACCTACGCATGCGATGCCGCGACCGCCACGCTGTGGCGAATCTCGGGCTATGCACGGCAATCCGCGCAACCCGTAAGCCTGATTGCGGTGCCGCTGTTGACGGCGACCAGCAAGGTGCCGCTCGCAACCAACGTGACGTGCCCGGCCATCGCTGCAGGTTCGCCCCCGCGCTTCTCATACGCAGCCGGTGCCTCCGAGCGGTACAGCCTGCTGTCGTCCTGGATTACGCTGACGAACAGCGGCGAGACGATAAGTCTGCTCAACCAAGTCCATGTCGACAACACGCCCTAGGCCGCTGCGCGCGCCGCAGACCCGTCATGACCGATGGCGACCCATGCACCGCTGCGGTGGATTTGCCATCGCCACTGCCGTTTTCATCATCGTCATTCTCGCGGCGCTCGCTGTCAGCATCACGCTGCTGACGACACAGTCGCAGGTCGGCCTCGCGCGCGACATGCAGGGGTCGCGCACCTATCAGGCCGCGCGTGCCGGACTGGAGTGGGGTGCGTACCAGGTTCTCGATCCGAGCAATACGACGGCGACCTCGGGCTCCGCCAACTTGCCCAACTGTCCCGGCGCGTCCGGGGCATCCTGCCCGGTGTCGGCCACGTCGACAAGCGTGCCGACCGGACCTTTCGCCGGCACTGTGCTCGCCGGCAACACGGTGACACTGCAATGCTCGTGCGCCGATTTCACGGAATCGGGCCGCAACGTTCGCGTGTTCCAGCTCAAGTCGACAGCCGCGTTCGGCGCCGGCGCGACCACTGTCGAACGTATGGTGTCGGCGCGCGTCGGATATTGCCGCGATCCGAACGGCAATCCCGCCGCCCAGCCACCGTACGGGTGCAACTGATGAAGGCGAGACTGCTGCTGTTGGCGCTGCTGTTCGTCGGTGCGCCTGCCGCGTTTGGCGCGATCTGCACTTCGACCGTCGCGACTACGGGTAACTGGGGTACGGCCGGCTCGTGGAATTGTGGCCGCGTACCGTTGGCGACCGACGACGTCGTCATTGCCGTTGGGGACACGATCACAGTGGACATCGCAAACGCTGTCGCGCAGTCCGTAACGTTCAACAATGGCGCCGGCAACAGCGGCCTCACGATCGCCACAGGCAATACGCTGACGGTCTCGCAGGGAGTTACCTTTACCACGTCCACGTCGAACAGCCGTACGCGGACCCTCGCCGTGCAGTCCGGCGCCAAGTTGATCGTCGGGGGAAATCTCACGATGAACACGGGTGCCGTGACCGGGACGGCGTTCGGCATAACCATCGCAAGCAACGCGAGCAGCCTCGTGCAGATCGGCGGCTCGATTAGTTTTTCAGGGACCGTCGCGCCATCGATTGCGTTCGCGGGGGCGGGTACTTTGAGCGTGGCCGGAGACTTTCCGAGCGGCATCGCGTTCACGCAAGGCACCGGCACCGTGATGTACAACGGCGGCGGCGCGCAGGTCATGGGCGCGTATACCTACTCCAATCTGACAGTAAGCAAGTCCGGCGGAACGGCTACTGCAGCGGGCAACGTAACCGCTACGTCGCTGACCTTCGCAGCCGGCAACGCCGGCCTCATTTCGGTTCCGTCGGCCAACGTGCTGACGGTCACCGGGTCGTGTCCCGGCGCCGTCACGCGAACCGGCAACGGGCATGTCATCGGAAATCTGCGGCTCACTTTCACTGCCGGCGGCAACTGCACGTTCCCTCTGGGAGACGCCACCAACTACACGCCGCTCACGGTCGATCTCACGGGCGGCAGCGCAGGGACACTGACGGCGGGCGTAGCCACAGGCGCACCTGCGAACCTGTCGATCAGCCCGCTCAGCAGCTCCAAGTATGTGGCGCGCTCGTTCACGCTCGGCGCATCGGGCGACACCGCGACGGCAACCAGCTACAACGCCACACTCAACTGGGTCGCAGGCGACGTCCAGGGCGGTGCGAGCTTTTCGAACTTCGTCGTGGCTCAATATCAAGGCGGTTGGCTGGTGCCGGGGCCAACGGCATCCGGCAACGCGGCGACCTCGATCGTCGCGCAGACCACTTCGACGGCATTTACCACGCCGTCCGTCTTCGCGATAGGCGAAGCCTTCGCTTGTCTGCCGCCGACCGGAGCGCCGGCAGGAGCTATCTGCCAATGCGACCGCTTTGGCCGTGCCACACTCAATCCTTCGACGATATACAACGGCAACTGGCCGCTGTCGACCAGCAGCGGCAGCTTCGGGATTCCGAAGATCGTCAACCAGGGCTATCTACGCCTTACCGACAACACAGGGAACAATTCGAGCTCGGCAACCGTGCCGGGCATCTTCCCGGCTGCCGGCAACTGGGTTTCGGTGGAGTTCCAGAACTTCGCGTACAACGGCAGCGGTGCAGATGGCATTGCGGTGACGTTGTCGGACTACTCCGTGGCGCCCACGCCGGGTGCATTCGGGGGCTCGCTGGGCTATGCGCAGAAGACCGGCATTAACGGCTTCGCCGGCGGATGGGTCGGTGTGGCGCTCGACGAGTATGGCAACTACGAGAACAATACCGAGGGCCGCAGCGGCGGCGCCAGTGGTGCGCTCTATCCCGACTCGATTGGAGTGCGTGGCTCCGGTTCCGGTACGACCGGCTACAACTGGCTCACGGGCGCGCTGAACCTCGGCAACATCGACAATGCCGGCTCGGCCACCGCGTCCAACGGCTACATGTATCAGGTGGTCGTGGATGCGCGCACCTACACGGGCCCCGTGAAGAGCGCTCTGGTCTCGGTCAACCGCGACACTACCGGCACCGGGAATTCCTACGCCACAGTCGTCCCGCCGTTCGATGCCTATGTCGTCAATCCGACGCAGGCTGCCGTGCCGGTCAACTGGCAGATCTCGTTCACAGGCTCGACCGGCGGCTCGACCAACATTCATGAGATCGGCAGCCTCAAGGTGTGCGCCCAGTCCTTTCTGCCGCCGACGGCGAGCACGACGGCGGCGGACTTCAACGCCATCGACAGCGCTCTGCCCAACACCAAGCAGAATGCGCTGTTCGGACACATCTACATGAAAGTGGCGAATGTGCCGTTCAAACTGAACGTGGCTGCGTTGCTTCCGCAGGTCGGCGGCGTTTCGCAAGGCGTCAATACTGTTTACGCATCGAGTGGCAACAAGACCGTAACGGTGAAGCTGATCGATGACAGCCAGGCCGGCGCATCATGCAATTCCACCGATGCCGCCTGCACGGCGTGCGCCAAGCCCGTTGTGGCTACGCAAACCATGACGTTCACTGGAGCCGATGGCGGATTCAAGACGTCTGCAGACTTCACGGTCAACGGCGGGTACAAGCGGCTGATCGCTCAAATGAGCGAAGGCACGACCATCGGATGCTCGACCGACGCCTTCTCCGTGCGTCCCGCGACCTACCTGCTGACCAGCAACAACACTTCGCCGACCAAGGCCGGCTCGCAATTCACCATCACAGCAACGCCCAAGAACCCCAGCAACGCCACTATCACGGCAACGCCAGGAACGCCGGTGCTGGACAATACTCTCGCACCCGCCGTGGGGGGCGTGCAGACGCTGCTGATGCAGTCGTGGAACACTGGCGCCACCTTCGGCACCTTCATCTACAACGACGTCGGTAACTTCAACCTGCCCGTCAACGCGATCTACGACACCCAGTACGGCAATGCTGCCGGAGAAGCTCAGGACCGGACCAACGGCGACTGCAATCCGGGCTCTGGCACGCCGTATTCACCCAATGTCTGCTACGGATACGCGGGAACATGCACCAATACTTCGCCCTGGGCGGCCGATTCCAGCGGCAAGTATGGATGCGACATCGGCAGCCAGCCGCTGACTGGTGTCGGGCGTTTCTATCCCGATCACTACGAGGCTTCCCTCGGTGCGACGCACGCTTGCTCGGCCGACGGCTTCAGTTACATGGGGCAACCATTTGCGATGACGGGAGCATCTTCTTCCGGGTCCATGCAGATCAAGGCCCTGGCCGCCGGCCAGACCTTCGCGGGGGCGCCCGGCCTGCCGTCGTATACCGGTACGTACACGCCGCGGGCCAACGTGTGGTTCGGTGCGCAGAACGGTATCGGTTCGACGACGGACCTTGCACGCTGCATATCGTCCACACAGAACACTAGCGCGAACCGATGCATCACCACCACGTTGCCTTACAAAGGAGCGGCATCGAATGCATGGACCGCGGGCGTCTTCACGATGGCGCCGACGACATACTATTTCGATCCGCCCAAGGACACCGCGACCACGCCCGACTCTACCTGGGGACCATACGATCAGTTGTATGTCGGCGTAACGGTCTCCGATTCGGACCTTTCGACGCTGACTATTCCCTCCGGTCAGTCGTTCGTCCTGAACGGCGATACCTATCAGAATGTGTTCGGCAGCCTGACGATGGCAATGCGCTACGGGCGCATGCGCCTGCAGAACACCTCCGGATCGGGCCAGGTTCCGCTGCTCATGCCGGTACTGCTCGAGTACTGGAGTGGAGCCACAAACGGATGGCGGCCGAATACTCTCGATGTAACCTGCACTCGGCTTGCGAATCCCCCGCCGGTAACATTCGGAGGCAATTCCGCCGCGGCGGCCTGCTATGGAGCCGGATGCACCAGCACTACGACGGGCCCGATGGGAAGCATCTACACCGCGCAGAAAAAGACCGTGCCGGCGAATGCGGGGATTCCGAGCTACAGTGCGGCCACGTTCTCGTATGGCCAACGCAATGTCATGCTTGCCGCACCGAAAGCGAGCGGAACACTCGGCATATCGATAGAGGCTCCGACGTGGCTGAAGATCGGCCCGGTCGATCCAGCCGGCGCCAACCCTAGCGCGACCGTGCACTACGGGACGTACAACAGCCGGTTCATCTTCCTGCGGGAAAATTACTAGGCTCTCGTGTGTAAGTGACGATCGCGGCCGACGGTCGCTGCTGGCGGCGTACACGTTCACGCCGCGCAGCGCTTCGGGTTTCTCCGCGGTTCAGACTAGAAACGAGATCAACGCATCGAGCACCGCATCCGGTTGCTCCGCCATCAGGTCGTGGCCCGACCCTTCGATGGTCACCGATCGCACGTTCGCCAGTTTTTCTGCGATGCCCTTGCCCGCCTTGGGTGGCGTCATCTGATCGCGGCTGCCTGCTATCATCAGCACGGGGCATGTGATCTTCGCTGCGCTATCGGCGCCCGCGCCGTACTGATTGCACGCGTTGAAATCGCTGTAGAGCGGTGCGGCCGTGCGCTCCAGCAGGCGCATGCTGCCGCCCATGATCCATTGCCCGGGAACCCGGCTGCCGCCGGTCTGTCCGGCCGCGCTATGGCTCCAGACATTGATCATCTCGAGCGCCGCGGGGTCCTGCGCGCGCGCAGTGCCGAGCAATGCATCCGAGACCTTCATCGGGAATGCGCTGCCGATGAGAGCAAGCTTCTCGACGCGATCGGGATGGCGCGCCGCCGCTTCGAGTGCGATCAGCGAACCCATGCTGTGGCCGACCAGCGCTGCCTTCTGGATTCCGGCCGCGTCGAGCAGTTGCGTTGCCCAGCCTGCCATGTCCTCGACCGTCGCGAGCGGCGGGCCGCCGGACTTGCCGTGGCCCGGCAGATCCACCGCCAGAACGTTGAAGCCGTGATAAGCGAAATAGCGGCTTTGCAGGGTCCACACGCTGTGGTCGTTGGCGGCGCCATGGACGAACATGATCGCACGCTGGCCGGGCACGATCGGCTTGGTGCCGGTGTAGACGTACGCGGGCTTGTGGTCGACTTGCAGAAGCATGGGAGAATACGCCAGCGGTCGCGACGCGCTCATTGTACCGGCCCGGCGGACCTCGATCACTCCCACCCATCAGACATCTCGACAATCATGGACAACAAGATCGCCCGGCTGGAGACGGCCCTGTATCGCATCCCGTTGCCCGTAGTCCTGTCCGACAGCACACACGGGAACATGACGCACTTCGAGCTCATCACCACGCGCCTGTTCGACGACGCAGGTGCCGAGGGCATGGGTTACACCTATACGGTCGGCTGCAACGGCGCCGCGATCTACTCGCAGATCGACCGCGATCTCAGACCGCTGCTGATCGGGCAGTCGGCCGATCGCATCGAGTCGCTCTGGCAGCAGATGTGGTGGCGCCTGCACTATGGCGGTCGCGGCGGCAGCGCCGTGTTCGCGATCTCGGCGGTCGATATCGCTCTTTGGGATCTCAAGGCGCGCAAGCAGAATGAGCCGCTGTGGAGGGTGCTGGGTGGCAACGACGCGCTGGTGCCGTGCTACGCCGGTGGCATCGACCTGCAGTTCCCGCTCGAAAAGTTGCTCAAGCAGACCGAGGACAATCTCGCGCGCGGCTTCCGTGCGATCAAGATGAAAGTCGGACGCCCGAAGCTGAGCGAAGACCTTGCGCGTGTCCGTGCGATGCGCGAAATGCTTGGCGAGGACTTCCCGCTGATGGTCGACGCCAACATGCGCTGGAGCGTGGACGAGGCGGTGCGTGCCGCGCGCGGGTTGCAGCAGTCGAACGTGTACTGGCTCGAGGAGCCGACTGTCCCGGACGATGTGGAAGGCCATGCGCGCATCGTCCGCGAAGGCGGGGTGCCGGTCGCCGCCGGAGAGAATCTGCACACGTTGTGGGAGTTCACCGCGTACATCCGTGCGCAGGCGGTGACCTTTCCCGAGCCCGACGTGACCAACTGCGGCGGCGTGACGAGCTTCATGAAGATCGCTCATCTCGCCGAGGCGTTCAATCTGCCGGTCACGTCGCACGGAGCGCACGACATCACCGTGCATTGCCTTGCGGCCGCACCGAATCGGTCGTATCTCGAGGCGCACGGCTTCGGGCTCGACAAGTACCTCGCCGACACACTGAAGATCGTCGATGGCTTCGCGATCGCGCCGGACCGGCCGGGCCACGGGCTCACGTTCGATTGGAAAGGGCTGGAGTCGCTGCGGGCCTGAAGCGCCGGCTTTGCCTTTTGAACAAGAGGAATTCCGATGCTCGCTCTTACCCGCGGCCGCGTAGCTGCAACTCTCATCGTGCTGTGCGTGGCGCTCGCCAGCTGCGAATCGATGAACGACCTGCTGAAGTCCGCGCCGAAGCCGACAGCCCGCGTCGCCGGCGCGAGCTTGAAAGGTCTCACGCTCGAGAAGGTCGATCTGGTGTTCGATGTTGATATAGCCAATCCATATGACGTCAGTCTGCCGCTGACCGAGCTTGGCTACTCGCTGAACAGCGGCGGGCAGAAGCTGTTCGAGGGCAGCGTGCAACCGTCAGGAACGATTCCAGCGCGTGGGTCCAAGGTCGTGCAAGTTCCGGTCGGCTTGAAGTTCAGCTCGGTGATGGCGGCGTTGAAGGGCGTCCGGCCGGGCTCGGTCGTACCTTATAAAGCCGACTTCAGTGTCGGCCTCGATGCGCCGGTCGTGGGCCGCATGAACGTGCCGCTGTCGCATAGTGGCGAGGTGCCGATCCCAGCCGTGCCGGACGTGAGCGTGGTTGCATTCGATGTAGATTCGCTCAACTTCGACAAAGTGCAGGCCACCGCCAAGCTGAACGTGAAGAACACCAACCAGTTCCCACTCGACTTGTCGAAGCTCGGCTTCAATCTGTCGCTGGGCGGCAAGGAAGTGTCCCGCACGCAACTCGCGCAGAGCGCGAGCCTCGGTCCCGGTCAGACAGCGACTGTGGCGGTTCCGCTGTCGTTCTCGCCGCGGTCGTTCGGCGCCGGTATGCTCAATCTGTTGAGCGGCGGCGATGCGAGCTACGCGATCTCGGGCTCGCTCGACGCCGGCACGCGCTTCGGCCCGCTGTCACTGCCTTTCAGTCACAAGGGCAACACGAACATCGTGAAGTAGTCCGAAAGCACCGGCCCAACAAGCGCGGTGGGCACGCGATTCTCGCTGCCATCGGCGCTCGGCCCGGCGACGACTCCGCCGACCAGAGCGCGGCCAAGGCACAGATAGAAAGCACGTTCGGTACTCAGGGGATCGGAAAGCGGGGCAGCATCGTCTCCGGTGAACCGCAGAGCTGATCGCGCACGCGAAATGCTTGCGCTCAACGCTCGTGGCCACCTTGGGAGAAGAGGCACCTTGAAGCGCTGGGCACGTGGACGGGGCCTGCTGCCATACGCGATGGGCGTGATCGTTTGCGCGCTTTGTCCCGCCATGGCGGATGATTCAGTGAAGGCGCAGCCGCTGCCTTCTTTCGCGGAGCTGCAAGCCGCGGGGGCAGTGATCGGTGAGATTCGCGTCGAGCCTGAGAACATCTTCGATCTCAAGGATCCAAAGGAGGACAACATCCTGTTTCGCGCGGCGAACCTGATTCACATCAAGACGCGGCCGAGCGTGATCAAGCGCTCGCTGCTCTTCCATAGCGGCGAACCGGTATCCGTACGGCTCATCGAGGAGACCGAGCGCCTGCTCCTCGGCAATGCTCCGATCTACGAGGTCCGCATCGAACCGTTCGCCTATCACGATGGCATCGTGGACATCGAAGTGACGACCCGCGATACCTGGACGCTGCAGCCCGGCCTGAGCTACAGCCGCAGCGGTGGCGTCAACTCCGGTGGTGTATCGGTGAGTGAGCAAAACCTCGCTGGAACCGGCATCGCGATCGGCGTCGGGTATACATCAACGGTCGATCGGAGCGGGAGCGAGTTCCACATCGCCGACACCCACGTGCTTGGCGGCTGGACAACGATCAGCTACGACTACGCCGATTACACGGACGGGTTTAGCGAGGCATTTCGCTTCGACCGCCCATTCTATGCACTCGACACACGGTGGGCGGCGGGCGCATCGGGATCGACGTTCGATCGGGTGGACTCGCTGTACACGGGCGGCAATGTGATCGGCCAGTACCATCATCATCAAGACTCTGGCGAGGTCTACGGTGGCTGGTCGCCTGGACTGATCCAAGGGTGGACTCAGCGCTACTCGGCCGGCGTGAGCTATCAGGCAGACACTTACCAGTTCGACCCGACTCTGTCGCCGCCTGCGCAGCCGCCCGCCAACCAGACGCTGGCGGGACCATTTGTCAGCTACGAGGTGGTCGAGGACAAATATCAGCGGCTGCAGAACCGAGACCGGATTCAACGGCCCGAGTATTTCAACATGGGCTTTCAAGGGCAGGCGAAGGTGGAGCGGGCGCTGCCCGCCTTCGGTTCCACGCAGAGCTCATGGCTGTTGAGCGCTTCGGCAACCGAGGGATTGCGAATGTTCGACCGCCATGACCTGCTGACGTCGGCCTCGTATTCGGGACAGTACGGCACCGTCTACGGCGACGTTCAGGCGCTCGGAGCCTCGGCGCGCTACTACGCGCCGCACAGTCCCGTTGCGCTGTTCTATGTCGCTGTCTCCGGCGATGTGGTCAAGAGCCCGAATCCGGCAGATCAACTCTTGCTTGGCGGTGACAACGGTCTGCGGGGCTATCCTCTGCGTTATCAGGCCGGCGCGCGGCGCGCACTGTTCACCGTAGAAGAGCGCGTTTACACCGACTGGTATCCGTTTCGTCTGTTTCGCGTCGGCGGTGCCGTGTACTACGATGTGGGGCGGGCATGGGGCGGCCCGATCGAGAACCCCAACCCGGGCTGGCTGAGTGATGTCGGGTTTGGCCTGCGGATACTGAGCGATCGCGCGGCGTTCGGCAACATCCTGCACGTCGATTTGGCATTCCCGCTTCACAACACCGATCCGAGCATCAGGTCTTCCCAGTTTCTGGTGACGACGCACAAGACGTTCTGAATTTGCTCTCCTAGGACGTCAATCGAGCCCCTTGTTGCTCGAGGCAGCCGCGGCGTACCATCCTATCCCAAGGCCCTGCACGGAGCAGGGGAAAAAAGCTAACCACAGGGGAGGAGAGACCGATGATATCGGCCGTAACGCCGCAATTCGAGGAAGCCACCTACAAGAAGGCGGCTTCCCATTTGATTCCATTCCTGTTCCTCTGCTACATCGTCGCCTTCCTCGACCGCGTGAATGTCGGCTTTGCCAAGCTGCAGATGGCGGGGGACCTGAAATTCAGCGACGCGGTCTACGGCGTCGGGGCTGGAATCTTCTTCATCGGCTACTTCATCTTCGAGGTGCCGAGCAATGTGATCCTGGAGAAGGTCGGCGCACGCGTGTGGATCGCGCGGATCATGATCACCTGGGGGATCATCTCCGCGGCATTCATGTTCGCCGGCGACCTGCACTGGGGCTCGATCTCGGCAGCCTTCGGCGTCAGCGATGCCCAGTTCTCCTTCTACTTCCTGCGGTTCCTGCTCGGCGTGGCCGAAGCCGGCTTCTTCCCGGGCATCATCCTCTATTTGACCTATTGGTTCCCGGGTGCGCGACGCGCAAAGATGGTCGCGCTATTCATGACCGCGATCGGCGTCGCGCAGTTGATCGGTTCGCCCGTCTCTGGCGCCATCATGCAGTTCATGGATGGCGCGTCCGGCTGGCGCGGCTGGCAGTGGCTGTTCCTGCTCGAAGGCATCCCATCGGTCATCATCGGGTTTCTCGTGCTGTGGATCCTGCCCGACGGGCCCAAAAGCGCCCGCTGGCTGACCGGCGAGGAGCGCGACATGCTTGTCGCGCGCATCGATCAGGACAACGCGGGCAAGGGCGAACTGGGTGGCGGGCATCGCTTGAGCGACGCGTTCAAGGACGGTCGCGTCTGGGCGCTCGCGATGGTTTACTTTGCCTTGGCGATGTGCTTCTACGCCGTCGGTTTCTGGATGCCGACCATCATCCAGGAGCTCGGCATCGACAAGAAGGACCTGCTCAAGGTCGGCCTGCTGAGCATGATTCCATGGGGGGTGAGTATCGTCGCGATGATCTACTGGGGCAGCCATTCGGATCGCACCGGTGAACGCCGCTGGCACTGCGCGATTGGGCTGCTGGTCGTCATGGCGGGTCTGCTGCTGCTCGGCGTCGCCCCCAGGTCGCCGATATTGGCCATGGTCGCGCTCACGCTCATCACCGCCGGCTGGGCCGGTTGCGTGTGCACATTCTGGTCGTTGCCCACGGCCTTCCTCGCGGGCACCGCTGCGGCCGCGGGAATCGCTTTGATCAACTCGGTGGGCAACCTCGGTGGTTACTTCGGTCCCGATCTTATCGGCCGCATCCGCACCGCAGCAGGCGGAGCGGCGGAAGCGGCTTTCTTCACGCTAGCCGGGATCGCCCTGGTGGGGGCGCTCATCGTGATCTTCCTGCCGCGCACACAGCGCGCGGATGCGCGAATGGCTGCGCAGCGGGAGTGATGTCGCGGGTGGCCGGTTGTTACCCCGGCGCTGGTGTGCCGGCAGCACTTGTGCCGCGGCGGGATTAGCCTTTGATCCTGCTCAGCGCCATGTAAAGACCGGCCTCCTGCGGCTCAGCGCCGCAGCGCGCGGCGAGCTCGAACATCGCGCGAACGTTCGCGGCGATCTTCTCGCGCGTCATGCGCTTCGCCTCCGCCACTTTGTCGTCGCTGCCGGAAGTCAGTTCGACGAAGGCAGCGATCGCACCGCCTGGATTCGCGATGAAATCGGGTACGAGCGGAACGCCGCGCTGGTGCAATCGCGTGCGCGCGCTTTCCGTGACAGGCCCGTTCGCGCCTTCACAGACATGTGCCGCGCGGACGAAGTCGACGTTGCGTTCGGTGATAACGTTCTGGACTGCGCACGGAAACAAAATTTCGGTCGGATGGAACAACACGTCCCCGGCGTCGTCCGAGAGCCTGATTCCTTGCTGAGGCAGAAGACTGGCCGCGTTCGCGGTGTCCTGGCTCACGAGCGCCTGATACAGCTCATCCGAGAGCTGGCGATCGAATGCCCATGTGCCTCCGTAGCGCGGATCGCCCAGCGCTCCCAGCCGTGCGCCGCCTGCGCTGAAATAGCGCAGCACCGCTGCGCCCATCGCGCCCACGCCTTGCAACGCAAACGTCACTCGCGTGAGATCGGCACCCGTGATCTCGAGCATGGTAGTGCCGGCGACTGCGACACCGAGGCCGGCAATCCCTTCCCGGTCGTAGTCGGTGCCACCCATATGCAATGGCTTGCCGGTGAAAGAGCGCGTCGAGCCGAGCTCATCGCAAGCCCACAGCGCATGCTCGGGACGTGCACCGATATCGAAGCCGAAGCCACCGAACGGGCCGCCGTTCTCATGCAGGAACGGTGCGCACAGACGGACGAAGCGGCGATACTGGCGCTCGAACCCGGCCGCGGATGGATCGAGCTTGAGGCCCGACTTCGCGCCGCCGAGCGGCAGGTCGGCCGCCGCGTACTTGAGCGCCATCGTGCGCGCGAGCATCTTGATCTCGTCGAGCGAGACCTGCGGTGTGATGCGTGTTCCGCCTTTGCCGCAACCCGGCAGCGGGCCGGCGGCACTGATGCCGGTGTTCCAGACGACCACGTAGCCTTCCACACCGAGCGACGGGTCGCGCACAGTGACTTCGAGCTCCGGCTGCATCGAGTCGAAGTAATTGCGCAGAGCCTTGAGCCCGGCATGGAAAGATAGGTTATCGGGCGACACCTTCGTGCTCATTTTACAGGCTGCGTCCGTTCGCGCGGATTACGTCGCGGTACCACGCGAACGAGTCCTTCGGCGTGCGCTTCTGCGTCGCGAAGTCGCTGTGGACGAGGCCGAAGCGCTGGCGGTAGCCCTCGGCCCATTCGAAATTGTCGAGCAGGCTCCACGCGAAGTAGCCGCGTATGTCGACGCCCGCGTCGCGGCTTCGAACGAACTCGCGCAGATAGCGGCGCATGAAGTCGATGCGCTGCGGGTCGTGCACCCGACCGTCGGTCGCGACCCAGTCGTTGTTCGACATGCCGTTCTCCGTGATCACGACCGGCAGCCGATAGCGCTCCCAGCAGAA
>Ga0105239_10005321_pt1 | contig 15107 bp, 13 predicted proteins | sample KBSC44metaG_FD_92761 | JGI IMG/M metagenome (GOLD analysis project Ga0105239, IMG submission 92761) | Corn rhizosphere microbial communities from Kellogg Biological Station, Michigan, USA - KBS C4-4 metaG | ecosystem: Host-associated > Plants > Roots > Rhizosphere > Soil | place: Michigan, USA...
ACATCGACATCGTACCTTACGAGATCGTCAAAAAGGGCGATGGTGTCGCAGTACGCCTAGGCGATAAAGACTACTCTCCAGAAGAGATTAGCGCCTTTATTTTGAGCAAAATCAAAGCCGATGCCGAGGCATTCCTCGGCGAAAAAGTCACCGAAGCGGTTATTACCGTTCCTGCGTACTTCGATGACTCGCAGCGTCAAGCAACCAAAGACGCTGGGAAAATCGCTGGTCTTGAGGTAAAGCGAATCATTAACGAGCCAACAGCAGCAGCCCTTGCCTACGGACTTGATAGTAAAAAAGACGAAAAGATTGCTGTCTTTGACCTTGGTGGTGGAACGTTCGACGTTTCAGTCCTTGAACTTGGTGACGGCGTATTTGAAGTAAAAAGTACCAACGGTGATACGCACCTTGGTGGTGAAGATTTCGATAACCGTATCGTTAACCACTTCCTCGATGTCTTTAAACAAAACGAAGGTATCGATCTAAAGGCAGATAAAGCAGCCTTGCAACGCCTCAAAGATGAAGCAGAAAAGGCTAAAAAAGAGCTATCGACCACGAATGAAACAGAGATCAACCTGCCATTCCTGACTGCCGATGCCGATGGTCCAAAGCACTTCGAGTACAAACTAACTCGTTCTAAACTCGAAGAGCTGGTGGCAGACCTCATCGACCGCGTCGCAGAACCTGTCCAAAAGGCACTCAAAGACGCTGGTCTTAAGGCAAATGAAATCCATGAGATCGTGCTAGTTGGTGGTATGACTCGTATGCCAGCAGTGGTCGAAAAAGTGAAATCACTGTTTGGTAAAGAACCACTTAAGGGCGTGAACCCTGATGAAGTCGTTGCCATTGGCGCTGCGATTCAAGGCGGAGTACTCGCGGGTGACGTTAAAGACGTGCTGCTTCTCGACGTAACGCCGCTATCTCTTGGAATTGAAACCATGGGTGGCGTTGCGACGAAGCTGATTGAGCGTAACACGACTGTTCCAACCTCTAAGAGTGAGACGTTTAGTACGGCCGCTGATAATCAGCCACAGGTAGAAATTCACGTGACTCAAGGTGAGCGCGAACTCGCGGCAGACAATAAATCACTGGGCCGCTTCACCTTAGACGGTATTGCGCCTGCGCCTCGCGGGGTGCCACAGATCGAAGTTACCTTTAACATCGACGCCAACGGTATCCTGAATGTGAGCGCTAAAGATAAGGGAACTGGTAAAGAGCAAAGTATCACTATTTCTAACAGTGGTAACCTGTCTAAAGAAGACATCGAAAAAGCAGCTAAAGACGCTGAAGAGCACGCAGAGGACGACAAGAAACGTCGCGAAGCAATCGACGCCCGCAACGGCCTAGAGAGTGAGATTTACCAAGCAGAAAAAATGCCTGATGAATTCAAAGACAAGATCAGTGATGAGGATAAGAAAGTCATTACCGATGCTGTTGAGGAGGCAAAGAAGCACAAGGATAGTGATGACAAGGATGAGCTAGAGGCTGCCGCAAAGGCCCTAAACGATGCCATCATGCCAATTGGCGCCAAGATGTACGAAGCCGCATCCAAAGAGGAAGCACCTGCCTCTGAAGAGGGCGAAAAGAAAGACGATGAACCTGTTGAGGGTGAAGTCGTTGATGAAAAAGCTGAAAAATAAATCTTGTAAAAGATAACAAAGAATCCCACACACGGTAAATGTGTGGGATTCTTTTGCATCGAAGAGCGCGCTATAATAGTAAGCACAACAAGTATTAACCAAAGGGAGGAACACATATGGGAATCATCGGTTGGATAATATTAGGCGGACTTGCTGGGTGGATCGCATCAATGATCGCCGGAACAAACAGAGAACAAGGGTTACTAGGGAATATCATCGTCGGTATTATTGGGGCCTTTGTCGGCGGTTTCATCTTTAACTTATTTGGTGGAGTTGGCGTCACTGGGTTTAATCTTTGGAGCTTTATCGTTGCGCTCGTCGGCGCCGTCATTTTGCTATTTATCTGGAGAGCAATCACGGGACGTAGTTCTGAAGCATAAGCAACATACTGAATTGTTCAATAAGGCTATAACATAGTATAATTTTACTAATGGCCTTAACTATAAATAGGGATAAAAGCTGGAGGCGACACCGCGTTGCGATTGCGATATGGATTATCGGTTTGTTGGCATTCACCAGCGCTCCTTTTACTCAGGCATTAACTGCTCTCGCACCCCAAAGGAACAGTTCAAACATAGCTAAGTTTGCAAAAAATAGCCCGCAAAAAACGATAACAGGCTCATCCTTGCCTGCAACGAAAGGTGCTACCACTACGACCACAGTGACAACTGGTTCAAGTGCTTCCGCGAGCGTGCTACTAACCAGTTGTGTAGCGCCACTGGCGATTCCTTCGGGTCTCGCTGTTGCAAACTCCTCAGAGTTACGCAAACTCGCTGAATACGATCAGGTGTGTAACAGCGGTATTATTGGTACGCTTTCATTCTTTACGCCAATTCCAACAACTAACGCAGAGGCGAGATCGTACGCAAATGATGTCATTGCAGAGTTGAGCGAATTCTCGGCAAAGGGTATTCAAGCACTAGTCTTTTTAGAACCCACCACGGCATCAGGCGGTCTCATCGATATGAACATCTACAATTCCGGCGCCTATGACAGCGTCTTAGATACCTATTTTGCGGATATCAAAGCAGGTGGAATCAGCGATAGCATGATGGGGACGTGGGTGCCATTTCCCGAAGGTAACATTCCGGAATGGACTAGTGTTGATCCCAACGTATTTACGGCCGCGGTGACCAAGACAGTTACCTTTCAAAAGAAATACTTCCCAACCAGTAAAGCCAGTATTTTACTTGATAGCCAGTCCTACCCAACGGGGGCGAGTTGGGGTGGAGGAAGCCAAGTAAGTTTATTACCATATGTTCAGAATATGCCTGCAGGTTTACTGGATAGCTTTGGACTGCAGGGTTTTCCATGGGTACCTCCAGCAAATATGAACGAGTCGACTAATGGCGAGCCGCAAAGCTATCTTCGAGTTGATTTTGCCGCTCAAGCTGCAAGGAGTCTCAACGTACATACGATTTGGCTTAATACGGGAACTTTTGGTGTCGCTTATGCTGGCCAGGGAAGCAGCCAGGTAACGATTACACCTGCTAGACGCTCTCAACTATTAACTGAAGTAACCGCTCAAGCGTCAGTACTAAAAGGGCAAGGCTTTCAAGTAGCGGTTCATCTATTTGCTCAGGATAAATCATCTACGGATGAGGCAACGAACTGGTCTTATTGGTCAACGGGCCAGACAGCATCCAGCCCAGCCACTACCGTATTTAAATCATTTGTCCATCAACTTCAAGTTGCTGGTGTCTCTTTGTGGCTATTTGATTCAAATGATTAGATAGCTTCGTTCTACCTCTAGAGAGTATTGACACAAAACTATCAAAATGGTATAATACATACAAATGAGTGTTGTTTTGCGAGAGAGTAAAGCGCTAGGTATTAGTGCTCCTAAAAAGGACGCTATTATTACTCATTCTTCATCGTCAATTAGACACGGGCGCAAGCGCAAAATGGCGCTACTTTTGCCTGCACATAACGAAGAATTAATCATCAAAGCAACTATTCAGTCGGCTATCAAGGCGGGGCAGGCCAAAAGAGATATCTTTGTAGTGAATGACAATTCAATGGATAATACGCGTGCCATTGCGACAGCAATGCTAGGTAAAGCAAATGTGCTTAATGTGAAACGTAGCGGTAAAGCTCTAGCGGTTCGAAAAGCGATCAAGAAATTCGAGATTGAAAAACGATACGAGTGGATCCATATTGCAGATGCTGACAGTATTTTTTCAGCAAATTACTTTAAAGTATATAAATCAAAGCTTGACCCTAAAAAATACGCAGTTGCGATTGGTTTTGTACAAAGCCTAAAGGGAAACTGGATTGGTAGCTACCGAGCTTTATCGTATACATATGGCCAGAATATCGATCGTCGCATCCAAGCATCACTCAAGATGATAACTGTATTTCCTGGTCCGGTTACGTGTCTACGCACCGATATTATCTCAGAGCTTCAATTTGATGGCCCTAGCCTGACTGAGGATTTTGATATCACTTTACAGGTTCATCGTAAAAAACTAGGCGATATTATCTATATTCCGAGGGCTGTTAATTACACTCAAGATCCCCAGACGGTACGAGATTTTTGTAAGCAAAATATGCGTTGGATGCGAGGATATTTTCAGGGTGTCAAAAAATACAAAATAGGATTAGGTGGACAACGTATCGATATCAGTATCGGTTTTCAAATGCTACAGACCCTATTCTTTTTACTACAAGTTTTTGTTCTTGTGCCATATATCTTGATAGTGACTCATGGCAACTGGCTCGTTATTCTCAGTATGATATTGGTTGATTTTACGCTTAATGGATTTATTACATTAATTGTGGCAGGCGTTGCCAAACGATGGTCAATTATTGGTGTTATACCCTATTTTTACTTTTTGAGACTCATTGAAATAGGTGCCCATGTCATTGCTTTCATTGAGATATTTTTCTTAAAACGCTTCCAGGAAAAGACGGTAGGTTGGTCTACGGCTGGTCGTCGTTACAAAATCTCAAACGCCGCAATGCTTGAAGTTGTCAAATAGCTACGTCTTACTGTAAAGGGTAAGTGTAGGGGAGAACATTTGGCCTGTAATATAACAACAAAACGGCAACCACAAATAGAGTTGCCGTAGTTTTGTTGCGGAGTTATGACTTAGTTTGTGCTAGATTGGCGGTTTTTGCGAGCCAATATGACAGAAACTACGAATACGCTCGTACCTAGTACGATAAGACCTGCTGCCAAGATAAGCAAAAGATTACTACTTCCAGTAAATGGAAGGATCGCAACGCCTGCAATACCCGGAACGGCACCTTTGCCATATCCCATAGAATTCTCCTTATTTCTTTGACAAACACATAAAAACACGAACGTTGTTCGTGCCTACCCGTCTGTCCCTTGATATCTCCAATTGTCAGCTCTGCCCGACTTCGACTACTTACTTCATTGTAGAATAGTTAAGCGCGCTAAGTCTTCAATCCCCATAATAATACTACTTTAGTGTGAAAAAGTAAAGTATATAGTATACTATTTTTTATCATAAGCATCTTATGATGCTTTAAAGTTGGCTTTCAACCTCTGCAAGGGCTTGTTGTACAGTCTTAACACTGACGTTTGAAGCCTTTAGGGCAGCTAATTCTGCATTGAGGTTAGCTGGTGTCACTGAGTATTCATCACCACTATTATCCACTTGGTGATAGACCAAGACTAACCATGTGTTGGTTGCTTGTGCGTGCGCAACCCAAGTGGCAACTTGCGCCGGGGTCGTTGTTATATCAATGTTTTGAACGAGAATGTTGTATGGATTAAAACTATCCTTGCTGTTATATCCATCGTCAGTCGAACGGTGTGATTGGTAATAGAGTGCGATATTAGTCAGCACGTTTTTATTGTAAGCACCGTATGGGCTAGCAAAATCCTTTGCAACATCTGCTCCAAACGTTGCCTGAAGTGTTTGTAGAGATTGCGTAAGCTGATAGGTCAAGTTTGCTTGTGATAAGGTAGTTAGGTCTGGATGGTCAACAGTATGGCTACCAATTTCACTACCCTGAGTTTGAAACGCAGCAATCTCTGGGATTGTCATATACTCGGGCGCGCCTAGGTAGCCGCTAATGATATACTGTGTCGACACAAAACCGTATTGTTTTAACAGAGGAAGACCGTTTATATACGATGATTCCCATCCGTCATCAAAGGTGAGGCTGACAAGCGGCTCACTAAATCCAACTGGGACATACTGAGTGAGCGAAAAATTATCCGTTTGCAGTGTTCCAACGCCTGCAATGAGATGGAAAATTGTTACATTTTTTATACCAGCTGGGACAGTGAAGGTCGCACTAAATTGTTTCCATGCACTGCTTGCAGATGCCGTACCAATGTTCTGATAGCTATAAGTCCCAGTACCATTATCAAATTGAGCCACAATGTCACTTGTAAGAGTACTCTGATAGTAATCGGTGTAGGTGTACTGGGAGCCCGCGGTGACTGCAACTGGCGCAAAATACCATTTTGCATCACCACTTGTGTAAGCAGTCGTCTGAACTTTTAAGCTATGCGTACCATCTTCGGCACCCGTTCCTAGGTAAGTAAAAGCTGACGTGTTGGTTCCCCAGCCACCCTTTAACCATGATGAAGGTTGGGTACTTGTGGTAGGATCAAGTGTTTCGACAGATGGATTCGCTAAAAGGTTTGTGCTTGGTGTCACTGGCGGTGTCGGTGGGGTAACGACAGTGTTATTAACAGTCACGCTGACAGGGTTAGAAGTGGCCGAGGTACCTTGCGTGTTCGTTGCAACAGCCGTAATAGAGTGCGCGCCATTTGTGGTTGTCGTTGTATCCCAAGTCGTTTGGTAGGGAGAGCTAGTGAGTGCGCCTCCGAGTGGTGTTCCATCTATCTTGAACTGGACGCTCGCAATACCATTTGTATCAGCTGCACTGGCGACTAAACTGACCGTACCTGTTTCCGAAGTATTGCTGGTAGGGGTTATGACACTGACCACTGGAGTCGAAGGGATGACTACGGGAGTTGTCGGAGTGAGTGATGCATCATCAATGCTAAGTGTGCCAACTGCCTTAATGAGATGGAATATGGTGACGTTCTTCACGCCCGCTGGAACGGTGAACTTAGCAGTCACCTGTGTCCATGCAGTGCTACTTTTAGCAACTTTGGAATTCAAGGTAGCGTACGTATATACGCCTGCCCCGTTATCGTACTGAGCAACTAAACTGGTTACGGCCGTCGATTTGTAATAATCACTATAGGTATATGTACTTCCTGGCGTAACGGCCTGAGGAGTAAAGTACCATTTAGCATCACCGCTTGTGTATTTGGTGAGTTGTACTTTTAGACTATGAGTTCCAGTGTGACCAGTTGTATCATAAGTGAACACAGCCGTGTTGCTACCCCAGTTGCCTGTCAGCCAGCCGCTAGGTAGCGTTGAATCTGTTGAGGAAACAGTTTCGGCAGAGGGGTTTGGAACTTGGTTTGCAATCGCGGATACTGGGAGCGTAGTCAGACTAATAAAGCTTGAAAGGGTGACAAGCACTGCAAGAATTATAGGTGTAATACGTTTCATTCGGTTTCTCCAACGGATACTTATATTGAAGTTCCCACCAACATAACGATATGTTGCATTTTAAACCCTTTTTGCTTATTGCACAAGTATGTTAAACATGTACAATATGATTATGCTGAGACCAGCGGCGTGTAGGTAATTGATTTGATCATGTACATCCATGGCGCAGAGCTATCGTCGACGCCCTCTCTACCTGCCCACGTTCCCCCAATTGAGAGGTTAAGTATAAGGTAGTAGGATTGATTAAACGGCCAGCTAAGCGGACTGTTACTGGTCTTTGTACGCGTTGCATACACATTACCATCAAGGGTAAATTCGATCAAATCGGGGGTCTTGATGATGCCATACGTATGGTATTCATCATACGGATTGGCTGTAAACGCTGGAGTATATTGAGCTGGCTGTCCAAGCGAATTGTAGCTGTGGGCGGCAGGAATGTTTAGCCCCTGAATATAGCCTACTGACTCCAGGAAATCCAACTCGCCGTTAAGTGTGTAGAGGCGATTCTGATCGGTTGCGGACGGAAAATCGATGGCCTTATAGCGTGGATCCGATGGCATGAGCCACGCGGCTGGCCACGTACCAGCACCCCTCGGAAGCCTTGCACTAACTTCGAGCGTGCCATAAAGAAAATCGAATGAGCCACTTGTATCAATGCGTCCAGACGTATAGTTTTTGCCATCTTTACTTTGTGGTTTTGCTTCAAGAACGAGCGCATCATCTTGGACGCGAACATTCTCGGTATTTGTCGTATATGTCTCCAGCTCATTGTTATAATTTGCCGTCCTAGGACCGTTTTCGATATTGAAAATCCTTGTATCAATTGTGCCACTTGGCACCTTAGAAAAGTCATATGTCCAGGGATGAGAGGTATCAATTATCGTTCTAGCTGACGATTGATGAGTAGGCTGTGTCGTTGCAACCGTCCGAACCGTCTTAACTACTTCCGAGTGAGAATAAGTTCCTCCAGATAGAAGTATAAAAGCAACCGATATGACAACTGCAAAAATGACTCCGACAGAGAATTGCCAGCTTTTATATACAACGTTACCTAAGGTTAGGAAAAAGTTTCTGATGCCTTTAAGGACGCTAACAAGGTGTTTTTGATATTGAAAGTTCCGGTATCTCAAAGAGACGGTCACTATAAATAGAGCGCCGATTACAAAGGCAACCCATGGCTGCACCTCCGATTTTGACACAAGATCAAACATAAGCTATATTTTAACATAAATACATTATTTTGTAAATGTTTTAAGTAGCCTCACTGAGGATAGATTAGCACTCTAGACAGGCAAGTGCTAATTCGTTACAATTAGTATAGATGAATAAGCGCGATTATTACGAGGTCCTGGGCATCAAAAAAGATGCCTCGGCTGACGAAATTAAAAAGGCCTATCGTAAGGCTGCTGTTAAGTTTCACCCCGATAAAGAGGGTGGTGATGAGACGAAGTTCAAGGAAGCCTCTGAAGCATACGAGGTCTTAAAGGATAGCCAAAAGCGTCAGCGATATGATCAGTTCGGTCATGCCGGCGTTGGCGGTTCAGGTTCTGGTGGCGGTGCGGCTGGTGGTAATCCATTCGGTGGTTTCAATGGTCAGAATGTTAACTTTGACTTCGGCGGCGGCTTTGGTGATATTTTCAGTCAGTTCTTTGGTGGTGGCGCAGGCGGTAGCCAAGCGCCTCAACGAGGACGAGACGTCGAGGTCAGTCTGCAACTGACTTTTGAAGAAGCAATCTTTGGTGTTGAGGAAAAAATCGCACTTGATATGGACGACGAATGTTCCCACTGTCATGGAACGACTGTCGAGCCAGGCTACGAGATGAAAACGTGTCCTACCTGTAAGGGTGCTGGACAAGTAGGTCGTGTCATGAATACGATCTTTGGTCAGATCCAACAGAATGTGACCTGTGAAACCTGTGGCGGACGTGGCAAAGTTCCAGAAAAAGTCTGCACCGTTTGTCACGGTAAGGGTACCGAGCGACGCAAGCGCACAATTACTCTTAAGGTACCTGCAGGCATCGATGACGGTGCGACAATTCGTTTGACGGGTAGTGGCGAAGCGATTGGTAACGGTCAAAAAGGTGACTTGTATGTCCACATCCGTGTCAAAGCGCACAAACTATTCACTCGCGAAGGCGACATTATTCTCTCGGAAGCGCATGTCGGCATGGTAGAAGCAACGCTCGGGACTGAAATAGATGTTGAGACCGTTGATGGCAAGGTTCGTATGAAAGTACCTGCAGGTACCCAGAGCGGCACGGACTTTAAATTATCTGGTCACGGTGTACCGCATGTTAACAAAAGCAGTCGCGGGCCACACATCGTCAGTATTATCGTTGATACACCGACCAAACTTTCCAAAAAGCAAAAGCAATTGCTCGAAGACTTTTAGTTCCCAAGACCATAAGCACCATAACACCTTTAAACTATTGACTTTTTGCACATTTTGATCTATAATATAGTTTATGACATACGAACGAGAAGGTCTCCTTCTCCCAGTCCCAACTGAGCCAGCAGTAGACCGCGAATTATTCGGTTCTTTTGAGGCTGCTCATTCCTCGTCTCAAGAGGTATACAAACAGCTAGAACTGACTCCAGCAAAGAAAGCTGCAGCTCACGAAGCCTGGGCAAATGGACAGGACGCTGACTTAACAGCCGGTATCGTTGACGAGCAGGAACTACTCGATCGCCAAGCCAAACTAAAAGCTTGGAAACAAGAACTTATTGCTGACGAATCTGTTGATCCAGACGTAAAACAACTCTATAGATGGAGAGTTAACGAGGACATTGCAAATGTTAATATGCTCATTGCTTCGTCACGTGGTGATATGCGCAGCTTTCATCGTTGGAATGAATTTATTTACGGTAAGCCAGACGAAGATATTTATAGAGGCGCTCTAGACTGGGTTGCGCACGACGCAGACCAGCTGCTTATATCTCCCGATCAGCACCCAGCTATTATTGAAGCTGCTTCGAAAGTATTATCACTCATCGGAGACAAAAGAGGTTACCGTGAATTACTGGCTCCTGAACCGGAAACATTCGAGCGTGTTCGTGAAGATCATCTGCGAGCGAACGGCTACTACGGATTGTTACTTGCTGGCGTTGAAATTCCTGAGGGTAAAATCAAAAAAGAAGTCGGTGATCCGATACTAAAGCATATTATTAAATACAACTTGCAATCTGATTACGGGCTTGCCGATGCTCCTGGTACGTCTTGGGGCGTGTCCCACAGCAAGAGTGTTGTTGAGCGACCCGTTACGTATGACATGCCAGCTAAGCGTTTTGTTGGTCTTGCTATTGGCCACGAGATAGGTAGTCATGAACTAGAGCGTGTTAATGGATTAAGGGGTCCTATGGAGTTGGCTTCAGTAGGCTTCGATAGGTATGAAATCACTAATGAAGGGCGTGCTGTTATACGTGAGGCCGTACAATATGAAACTTTCGACGAGTTCGGAAAATTGGTACGCTTTAGGGATATTCTTCGCCGTCACATAGCAATCTCGTATGCGTCTGGTCTTGGTGAAGACGCGCCAAAAGCTTCAAGTGAAGTCTATGCTCTGATGCAGGCCATCGATATCATGTATCAAACCAAACTTACCCCAGATGATAGCGAAGCTACAGCCGAAAAAGCTCGTCAAAAGACTACTGATCTACTCGATCGAGTGCTTAAGGGTACGGATGGAAAGGGCGGAGCATACTTAAAAGACGAGGTATATTTAGAGGGCTTCGTTGCCGACTGGCTCGTCGCTGCGCTCAAGGGTCCAGAAGCTATCTTCCAAGGTGATCTTGGTAAATATGGCCTTAATAACCTACGCCATATTATCCCCTTGCAGAGGTTCGGACTACTACCGGATAATGAGGCATAATGATGAAATCTACATATACATTTCCTGTTGCCACTCATAGTTACTTTCGCGCAATCAATCGCGATGCGGAGCGCGCTCGTTTTGTTAGTTCAGCTGATAAGAGTTCACCGACATTTGTGTATCCCAAGTACTTTAATTTGGAGACGGTTGCTGCTAGACAGATGCAGGTGCATACTGACTCGGATGAGTATAAAGCACTTGAGATCGTTCTTTCTGGTGTACGTTTACAAAAAGACGTCAATGAACTGGCTCATTTTCGTGAGCTCAACACCGCAGCTTTTGGTACGCCAGATTCCAGCTATGCGAAAATGATTTTGACGAGAATTCTGAGCCATACGTCCTCAAAAACAGACGTATATGCCAAGGAGGTGCTTGAGTTACTCGGTAATCTACGGCTGAGCAATGAACGTATTGGTCCTAGTCATGCAACTTTTCAACTTTATAAAGATTATTTCTCAAAATACCGTGTTGCAAAGTCTGGAACTAAACTGAACACCGAAGATGCAATCAAAGCAGAACTTGTACACTCAGGCCTTGATCAAAAGGGTTGGGAACTCCAAATGCTAGTAGGCAACTCACATGCACGCGTCAATCATAATGCGAAGAAAGTGAGAATTGGCGAGCATTACGTTCCGCGTTCACCCCGTGCTGCTGAAAGAATTGCAGTCCATGAAGTATATGGACATGCGCTCCGTGGTTGCCAAGTATCTACTGGAGAGAGCGAAGGCTTTGCGATCTTACTGGAGCAACTTCTTGATGATGTATTTAAACCTCGTCGTTCATATCGTTATCTAGCTGCTTGCATTGGTTGGGGTATCTTCGGCACGCCTAAGTCATTCGCTGAAACCTTTGAAGTTATGTGGAGACTGATGGTGATCGGGAGTGGGTATAGTAAGAGAGGTGCGCGAATGCATGCATTCGACGAGTGCTACAGAGTCTACAGAGGTGGTCGTCCTGATCTAGCTGGCGCTGTATATCTCAAGGATACTGTTTATTTCGCGTCCAATATTGCAATGTGGAAGTTACTCAGTAATCAGAAACTTAGCTATAATGAGTTTGTAGACATTATTGAAGGGAGGAGGGCACTCTTGATATGAAAAAGATCCTAATTATCGGTTCAAGCCAAAGCAGCCAGAAGAATAACCCTTCTATACTTGCAGATGCAATACGTAGCGAAGAGCTTGAAGCTCAGGTTGTGTACTGGGAGGAAATGGTTTTTAGTATTGCCAAGGATAACGTGTCTATTACCTTTCGTGGTGAAAACTTAAATACTAACAAGCCAGATCTTGTAATTGCTTTGGGATGGTATAAAAATGGCAAAAACAGCATCTACCGCGACGTCGCGTTCAGTCTTGCCTTGTTTTTGAAACATCACGAAATTCGTTTTTGGAATAGCGAGATGGGCGCACAGCGTTCTGTCACGAAGCTGTCTGCCATGATGCAACTGGCGCTTGAGGGTATTTCAGTACCTGCAACTCACTTTAGTCTGACTGAAGAAAAAGTTGTTCATAGTATCGATATGCCTTACGTTGCAAAAGCTGCAGCTGCAAGTAGGGGAGTATCTAATTTTCTTATCCGAAGCGATGATGATTTGAAGCAAGTGTATGAATCAGATGCGAAATTTATTATCCAGCCATACTTAGAAAATGACCACGACTTAAGAATCATTTGCTTTGGCGGGAAACCAGCGCTCGTGCTGAAGCGTTCACGCCAGACAGATGCGGCAACACATTTAAATAACACTTCTCAAGGGGCAACTGCAGTGTGGCTAGAACTCTCTGAAATTGACCCACGTCTATTGACATTATCAGAGAAAATATGTAAAATAACTAATAGAGAAATGGCGGGCATCGACTTTATTCCTGATGTGTCATCCGATCTCGGTTACAGCTGTCTTGAAGTTAACCCTGTCCCCCAGCTTACGTCTGGAACAGACTTTGATAAAAAACTAGAAACCTTTGCGCATATCGTGCGTGATATTTAAAGGAGAATGACTGTATGAAAATAGGAATTATTACCCGAGTACCCGGTTATACAGTTCGACGACTACGTGAAGAAGCCACTAAACGTGGTCACGAAGTTCAGACTATTCGATTTCCTGAATGTTATGTTGAGATTCAACAGGACAAGCCAAGTGTTCGTTACCGAGGCGAAGATCTTACAAGCTTTGATGCAATCATTCCTCGTATTCTTCCAGGTATGACGACCTATGGAGCGGCCATTGTACGACAGTTTGAGATGATGGGTACCTATACGCCCGCTAAATCAATTGCGATCAGCCGTTCACGCGACAAACTGAGATCAATTCAGCTTATGAGCAAGGCTGGAATTGGAATTCCTAAAACAGTTTTTTCTCGGGAGACGAGCGATGTCGATGACCTCTTGGATCATGTGGGCACACCCGTGATTATTAAGCTAGCTTCTGGAACACAAGGTAACGGAGTCGTACTAGCGGAAACTCGTAAAGTAGCCCGCTCGGTAATCCAAGCGTTTTACGTTAATGATACTGCCTTTTTAATCCAAGAGTTTATTGAAGAGTCTGCCGGTACCGATATTCGTGTATTTGTTGTTGGTAACCAGGTGGTTGCTAGCATGCAACGAAAGAGCCTTGATGATGATTTTCGTTCGAATATTCACCAAGGTGGAAGTGGCACTGTCATCAAGCTTACCGATGAAGAAAAGAAAGTAGCTCTAAAAGCTGCTAAAGCGATGGGACTCGCCATCTGTGGTGTTGATCTTATGCGCTCCAGTCGCGGGCCACTTGTTCTTGAGGTAAATTCAGCACCAGGGCTTGAAGGAATTGAGGCTGTTACCGGCCGTAACATTGCTGGCAAGATTATCGAATATATAGAAAATAACGCAAAGCGTAACAACAAAAAAGACAAAGTTGGTGCCTAGTCACTAGTGGTATAATGGGCTTATGGTTAAACCACAAGCTCCTGCCGGTAAGCGTACCCATAAAAGCAACCTCATAATAATTGCTGCTATCGTGATACTTGTGGCGCTTGCAGGCGTACTTGTCATAGCTCCGTTCACACAATCTCAGACCACGCTTCAGGTAGGTCGCGGCGTTTTTAGTGCACAACTTGCTTTGAATGATGCGGACCGCGAAAAGGGCCTGGCGGGTGTGACGGCTCTACCTGCTAACAAGGCACTACTGCTCGCTTTCACGTCCGATAGCAAATGGCAGATTTGGATGAAGGATATGAAAATTCCGATCGATATTGTCTGGCTCAATAGTAATAAGCAAGTTGTTTATATTGTTAAAGATGCGCCTGTTTCAGGCGGGACAAATGTGATTTATACACCGCAAGCAGACGCTCGATACGTTGCTGAGTTTGCCACAGGAACTGTTGATAATGACGCGATTAAACTAGGCCAAACTGCCACATTCGATCTAAATGCACAGGAGATTCGGTAGTGAATGTTGTTATAGTATTTGCCGCGTTAGCCATTGTATTCTTTGTTTCGGCCTACCTTACGAAACGTCGCTTCGGACTACTCGGTTTAGCGCTCGCCGCTGGTTCAATCCTAAGCAGCCTATGGAGTTACGAAGCAGGACTGCTGGTTGGTGCGATTGGCGTATTTCCCTCAGGGCCAGTAACGACTGCGGCGACCTTATCGGCGGTCGTGATTTTGCCTGCCGTGGTGCTACTGTTTCATGGCTATACCTACAAGCATATGTTGGGGCGGATTGTCGGGGCGGCGATGTTTACGCTACTTGCTCTGGCGTTTTTGGTTGATCCACTGGGCCATGCCTTTGTGCTTGAGGGGACGGGTGCCAATGTCTATTCTTGGCTGACACATAACAAGGATACGATTATTAGTCTGGGTATGATTGCGGCGGTTGTTGACCTCTTCTTTACGCGCCCTGCACACCTCGCCGAGAAACGCTCCAAACATTGACAAACCACCTCTATTAGTGGTACATTTTCAAGAGTCGTTTTAACGCGATTTCAATAATTATGGGACCATAGCTCAGCTGGTTAGAGCACCTGCCTTTTAAGCAGGGTGTCGTGGGTTCAAGCCCCACTGGTCCCTCCAAGAAAATACACTCATCATTTGATGAGTGTATTTTCGTAGAATAT
>Ga0105239_10005322_pt1 | contig 15102 bp, 11 predicted proteins | sample KBSC44metaG_FD_92761 | JGI IMG/M metagenome (GOLD analysis project Ga0105239, IMG submission 92761) | Corn rhizosphere microbial communities from Kellogg Biological Station, Michigan, USA - KBS C4-4 metaG | ecosystem: Host-associated > Plants > Roots > Rhizosphere > Soil | place: Michigan, USA...
CGATTGATGCCTATGATGAGGCGACGCCATCAAATGTCAGAATGTAAGAAGCTCGAGAGGCGACAGTGGCGAGGGCAACTCGGTGCAGAATTGGGACCACAATCTTGCCGGTTTTATTGGGCAAGGTTAAAGAGTTGGAGCTAATTTACTTGGCAGCATAAGCGAGTCAATGAAATCGATGAATGACGCCTCTGTCTCTTGCCATTTTATATGCAACCTGGCGATGATTCGAGGACGGTAATGTAGTAGCATGGCTAGGTGCACGTGGAGTGGGCTCAGGGCGGCGTCACCTTCGTTTCCGAACGGGGTGAGCAGGCTGTGGATTTATTACTTTGTTTGCGCTTCGGTGCGGCAGAGTTTCTCTGGGGAATATCTAGAAGTCCTGCGCAGGACAGAATCTTGTCACACTCCTTCTCCCTTCCAGTACTCCTTCTAACGCAGAGAACCGTCAGTTTTCTTTCCATGGGATCCTCTCACCCTACGCCAAACCACTGTTCTACCAGGACCCTATGAACCCAGCCGTTTTGCCATCTCATGCAAGATGATCCGACCTTACCAGTTGTTTCGACCTCCGGTCTTCGGTGGATAGGGGCTGGAGTCTCCGGTATTGTATACCCTCTTGACGAGGACACTGTCGTCAAGATCGCCCCTACTTACGACAACGAGTATGCCACCAACGAATGCCTTCAAGACCTCTTGATCGAGAGGTCCATCTACGAACGTCGAGGTCCATCTACGAACGTCTGGGATCTCATGCCCGAATATGCCGATACATCTCCTCAGTCCAACGAGGTATCCTTCTGGAAAGATTCGGTGAACCGCTCCGCAAGCATCTGCTAGAGCTCCACGAGCAGGGAAAGACTCCATCACATCCTCAGGCTTTGAAGTGGACCAGCCAAATTGCAGAGGGGCTGGCCTACATCCACCGAAAAGGCATCGTGCAAGGAGACGCCGGCTGTCACAACATCCTTCTAAAACACGATGAGGTCAAACTGTGCGACTTTGGTGGCTCCTCCATTCATGGCGAGCCTGCCAAAGCTGGGTACGAATGCCGATCCCAACGCTGGGACAGTACTTTTGAAAATCCTTCCATTCCAAACGAACTATTTGCCCTAGGATCAACCATCTATGAAATCTGGACAACAACACGGCCTTACCAGAATGAACCCGACGACATGGTAGAGCAAAATTATAAATGCCTGCGCTTTCCAGACCTCGGATCCCTTCCAGTTGCTGAAACCATCCACAAATGTTGGCACGGCACTTATACCTCTGCAGATGAAGTTATCATGGACCTCAAGTCACTCGAGATTGAACTAAAGGAGACGCACAAATACACCAATGTCAACTACGCAGCAATCCTTGCTGCTTTTGTCAGCGTCATGCTCGCCGCTATTTTAGCTGCATGGCTCCCACCAAGGTTCACAGTAACCACCTTTCTCCATAGTTAAATTATGGTAAGACTGGCCAGGGCACATTAGACTCATTTCTACCTACGATGAACTTGGACAACCTCACCACAATCAATTCAGGCCGGTCGCCCTTACATACCGGGCACTGTTGGTTCCGTCGTGTGGAACCCAGTGCCACTTTTGGATCAGGAGAAGCATCTCGGCAGTGGCGATACGTTCCCCTGGGGTTCGGATTGGAACAGAGGGAATAAGCTCGGTTGATTACTCTGTGTTTGCTCGTGCAAGGGGAGTAGACAAAAACCGTGTCGACGTAAACACGCATGGTCCGTTCTGCAACGATTCAAGGCTTGGTGATGCTTGCTGGGGTGAAGACTCAATGCTAAACGGGTTAAGGCTTTAAACTCTGAGAGACATGGCACGGTTTTGGGAGTAGTGGAAAGGCAAGCAAGCGCGCTTGGAGATAGAGCGTAGAAATTCCCGCGACCTCTATTTGTCAACGTGGACGCATATGTTTGGATTCCCAGCTCCGCACTCTGCCCGCCGTGTTCATAGGTCAGTGGCTTGCCGGCCATTTGGTGTGGGAATTTCATGTCGCCTTCTCGCTTTGGAACTCTGCCACTACATTGATATGATGTATCTCCGAAGGTGTCGATGTCTTTTGGGTTGATGGTTCCGGGCGTTGTAGAGGCCACCTAGTTGAACTGCTGAACTGCTGAACCTTCTTCAGCCATCCCTTCAATCTATACTCCATTTCTTTGCAACCATGGGATGTCTTTGAAGAAGGCACGGGTTTCCCATGATGAATTTATCGACTCTCCGGCGCCACTGGTTTCAGGTTGGACCAGCAACCCCCCAGCACACTTCATAGGCGGCTGGAAACACCTCCGGGTAAACTCCTTTCTGGTGTAGAGATAATGGCTTGATCTCGGCTGTATGAGGGTCTGTGGCATTTCGTAAGTAAGTGGCATTTGCAGTGCTGTGCTGGATGAACATGGAGCTTTCTCATAATGTAAATGATGGGTTCGCGGCGCGGGATGGCCGGTAAACGGAACGGTTCGGCTGGCCAGGCTACAGATAATAATTAATTCCAACTAACCAGAGAGGAGGGATTAGCCTGGCAATAAGGCCAACAGGCAGGGGTTATACTGGTGGTTGGGGTGGTTTTTGTGGGCGGTGGCTGAAGTTGATTGCAGCCACTCGTCACTCTTTAGCCACGAGTAGACGCGTCAATTCTCACTGCCCAGGGTCGCCTGGGCTAACTGGCTACTCATCGTACGAGTGAGTAGGTTCACCACACCTCCAACTCCTGGTAACTTCAATTAAGCGGGTCATCCAGAGGTCAGGAGAATTCGTCTGCCTATTACGCAGTATTATGTCACTGACAGTTGGACAGATCCACAAAGCTCTACCCGTCTGCATTCGTGCCCCCCCAGTCTTCCGTACGCAGGCAGTCCTTGACAGAAACTGTAATCCAAAACCCTGATACATCCCGTCCCACCGTCATCCTGGCGTACATTGTTCCCTCACCCCACGACTCGGTGGGTAGGAGGAAAACGACCTCACGAGCAGATGCTGTTTACGACGGCTTTGGAAGAACCGAAGTCGATCCCACCTCTCACGTCCACTCATCATCCAGCATGGCCTACAACGACGGCACTGGCCGTAATGTCAACATGTCCAAGTCTGAAACCGACCTGGCCATCAACATCCGCAAAGCCACCAGCATCGAAGAAACTGCCCCCAAGCGCAAGCACGTCCGAAGCTGTATCGTCTACACCTGGGATCATAAGTCCTCTCTCTCCTTCTGGGCCGGCCTGAAGATCCAGCCCATCCTCGCCGACGAGGTCCAGTCCTTCAAGGCTTTGATTACCGTCCACAAGGTCCTTCAAGAGGGTCACCCGGTCACCGTGAAAGAGGCGCAACAAAATGTCAATTGGGTTGAGACCGTCGCAAGAGGTGTCAATGGCGAAGGCCTCCGAGGCTATGGCCCTCTCATCCGGGAATACGTCTTCTTTCTGCTTGCCAAACTCGCCTTCCATCGTCAGCACGTCGAGTTCAATGGCTTGTTTGAGTACGAAGAATACATCAGCTTGAAGTCCATCAACGACCCCAATGAAGGCTACGAGACCATCTCCGATCTCATGACCTTGCAAGATCAGATTGATACCTTCCAAAAGCTGATCTTCTCCCACTTCCGTGGTGGCGCCAACAATGAGTGCAGGATAGCTGCTCTCGTCCCTCTCGTCCAGGAAAGCTATGGTATCTACAAATTCATCACCAGCATGCTACGAGCAATGCACACCACCACCGGTGACGACGACGCCCTCGAGCCATTGCGCACTCGATACGACGGTCAACATTATCGACTGGTCAAGTTCTACTACGAATGCTCCAATCTTCGCTATCTGACCTCCCTGATCACCGTCCCGAAACTTCCTCAAGATCCTCCCAATCTACTCGCCGAAGACGAAGAGAAACCTGCCTTGCCGAGGCGTCCTGCCAAAGAGATCGAGAAGCCTCCCTCCCCGGTTGCGAAGAATGGAACACCCGATCCAAAGGACATGGAGGATTTCTGGTCCAAAGAAGCTCAAAGACAACAGGAAGAATATGAGAACGAGCAAAGACGTCTGCAACAGCAATGGGAGGATCAGCAGCGACAACAGTTGCTCGCTCAACAGGAGGCACAACGCGCGTTTGAAGATCAACAAAGGATGCAGGCTGAACAGCAGCGTCTTGCACAAGAGCAACTCCTGCGAGACCAATACGCTGCTCAAACTCAAGGCCGTCTCGCGGAGTTGGAACGAGAGAATCTCAATGCTCGAGCCCAGTACGAAAGAGACCAGCTCATGCTACAACAGTACGATCAAAGAATGAAGGCTCTCGAGGAGCAACTCCAACAGCTCAATAACAACTACCAGCTCCAATCTCAATCAAAGGATGACCAGATTTCCTCTCTACAGGAGCAGGTCAACACCTGGCGATCCAAGTATGAAGCCCTCGCGAAACTATACTCGCAACTTCGTCAGGAGCACCTGGATCTTCTGCAGACCACCAAATCTCTGAAATTGAAGGCTGCGTCCGCACAAGAGGCGATTGAGCGACGAGAACGTCTGGAGCGCGAGATGAAGACCAAGAATCTAGAATTGGCAGACATGATCCGAGAGCGAGATCGTGCTCTCCATGAAAAGGACCGCAGCCAAGGAGGCCATCGTGAAGAACTCGAGAAACTGAAGCGAGAATTGCGATTTGCCCTCGAGCGGGCTGAGAATGCGGAGAAAGCCAAAGGCTCCGAGTTGTCGTCCATGCTCGCAAAATATAACCGCGAAATGGCCGATCTCGAGGAAGCGGTGCGCTCTAAGACCAGGCAGCTCGATGATATCCGATCCAAGCATGGGGAGCGCAACATCGACCACGAAGCTGCCTTGCGCGAGAAGGATGACGAGATTGAAATCTACAAGTCCGGCATGGAGCAGGCGCTCGAAGAACTGGAAGAGCTCAAGTTAGGCGGCGGCGAAGCGGATGGTGCCCTCGATGGTGCGATCGACGAAGTGATCAAGAGTAACGTCACCAAAATCAACGACATCATCGACTCGGTGCTGCAGAGCGGAGTGCAGCGAGTGGACGACGCGATGTACGAGCTCGACTCGCCCATGCAAGCCGGTAACCAGAACGCGACGGCACCATATGTGCTCTCACAGATCGAGAAGGCGTCCGCCAGCGCAACCGAGTTCTCCACCGCATTCAACAACTTCGTCGCCGACGGACCCAACAGCCCGCACGCCGACATCATCCGCACCGTCTCGGTCTTCGCCGCGTCCATCGCAGACGTGCTATCCAACACCAAAGGTCTAACCCGCTTCGCGACCGAGGACAAGAAGGGCGACCAGCTGATCGAGTCTGCGCGACAGTCTGCACTTTCAACCATCAACTTCTTCCGCAGCCTGCAGTCTTTCCGCCTCGAAGGCCTCGAGCCCATGCAGAAGAGCGACGTTGTCATCAATAGCAACCATGACGTGCTGATGAAGCTGCAGCGACTGTCGAAACTTGCCGACGCATTCGCCCCCAAGGGCACCAAGCTCTCCACCTCGGGCGATCTAGGTGACCTCGTGGACTCGGAGTTGACCAAGGCTGCCAACGCCATCGAGGCCGCAGCTGCACGCCTCGCGAAACTAAAGAACAAGCCTCGCGACGGCTACTCAACATACGAGCTGAAGATCAACGACGCGATCCTCGAGGCCGCGCTGGCAGTGACGACCGCGATCGCCGCGCTGATCAAGGCCGCGACAGACTCGCAGAACGAGATCGTCAAGGAAGGTCGTGGCTCCAGCTCACGCACAGCCTTCTACAAGAAAAACAACCGCTGGACCGAAGGATTGATTTCGGCCGCGAAGGCTGTCGCGACATCGACGAACACGCTGATCGAGACGGCCGACGGCGTCATTTCCGGCCGCAACAGTCCCGAGCAGTTGATCGTGGCGTCGAATGATGTGGCGGCCTCGACGGCCCAGCTAGTCGCCGCCAGCAGGGTCAAGGCCAGTTTCATGTCCAAGACTCAGGATAGGCTCGAGCAGGCTTCCCGTGCTGTTGGCACCGCTTGTCGGAGCTTGGTCCGACAGGTTCAGGATATCATCAAACAGCGCCAGAAGGATGATGGGGATAGTGTCGATTATGCCGCGCTGAATCCCCATGAGTTCAAGGTTCGCGAGATGGAGCAGCAGGTATGTTTTTTTTGTTGTTTTTTACGTTTTCAGTTCGGCTACTCCACGTTTTCTCGATTTCCTCTTGTGGAACTCAATTCTCCCTCTTGCTACCACATGCACATATATCCATCCCCCCGCCCCTCTTCCCCTCCTTAACCTACCATTACGACCTCTCCCGATCCAAACCTCACCCACTAACCACGCCCATCTCCCCAACCCACAGGTCGAAATCCTTCAACTCCGCAACGCCCTCGACGCCGCGAATTCCCGACTCAGCGAGATGCGCAAGATCTCGTACCGCGATGACTAAATAGTCCATTCACATACAAACATGCCTGCAAACAAACAAAGACCGAGGGTAGGGAGGGAGAGAAATCGAAAATCCCACTTCTCTATGGTACAACCCCAGGTGGAGCGGGTAAACAGTGGTGTTTTAGTCGTGGTTGACTGCCATCTTTAGCCTTTCAAGTTCGTCGTTCGAGCGTTCCTCATTGGTGGCAAAATCGTGCGGTGGGGTGGTGGGCTTGGACAAGGCTGACCCGGCGAAGCAATCAACCAAGAAAGGAGGGTTCCGCTATCAAGTCTGCTTGCGATATATGTATGTACGTAAATAGTGGTAAGTTGGGATGGGGTGAAATCCAAGGGGTACTGCTATATGGGTTGATCAGACACTCAAACACTCAATCAATTAATCAATCAAGCACCTAGTACACCACCTTGCACTGCACTGCACCACACAATCTCCTTTTCCTTTCCATACTATCGTCATATTTAATCGATCAATCAAGCTTGAAGCAACCAAGCAACCACCTACTTACTAGGGACGTACACTAGCCTGCACTGCACAGCACCACACGATCTCCTTTTCCTTCCCATACTATGGTCACATTTAGTCAATTAATTAAGCAACTAATCAATCAATCACCTACACATAATACACCTATACCTACACCCACATCTGCACTGCGCTGCACTGCACCGGACCACACGATCTCTTTTCCTTTGCATACTACTATAGCCTGACGCCCCTGACTCCTGAAGCATAACAGACGCTTGTAACTACAGCAGCTCAGCTTACCGTCTAGTATCCACTATCTCGCACCTAGTATCTACCACCTACTATCCAGCATCTAGCAAGAATATATAGTAATATAATCCCCCCCCCCTCTCTCTCTCTAACTACCACTCTCCCACTCTCTCCCCTACTCTCTCCCCTACTCTCTCCCCTACTCTCTCCCCTACTCTCCCATCGTAGATTCATAGATTCGTAGATTTATAGCTTACAACAATACCTACCTACCTTCCTACCTACCTACTTATTGTACACACTGTTGGTGCCGCGGGACCAACTATCAGCCACAACCATTGGTCTATCTTTCTTCTGCTTCACGATGGGAAATCGATTCGGATCAACATGGCAGCAGAACCTGGCTCTATCGATGGCGAACTGGGATGGAGCCAGCACGATTACCAGCTCTCGAACTCTGCACTTAGACACTGGTATTTCCAAGTTAAAGGAACTGTTCGAGTGTGCGATATTGTAAGTCTCCTCTACCACAATCGACGTCATATATACGACATGTCAGGAGGGGGTGTACGTGATATCGGTTGGGTCCGTGATTTCCATGACTGACCTACCCAGCTGAAGCAGCGCTGCACAAAATTCTGCCGGTCAGGATTAGGGGATGCAAGTCCTTCCTTTCTGAATGTTGAAGATTTTCTCTCTTTATGTTGAGGCGTGCCTGGATGAGGTTGAGTAGATACAGGATATATAAACGTCTGGGTGATTGCTTGCCACCCACGAGCGCCATAAAGCTGCTCGAGCCATCCTTGTTGAAAGACCTTGGCGATCCGTACTAAGAGAGCATTGGGGTACTTCTTCGCACGTGAAATCTTGATTGAGTCGGTTCTCAAGACTGACCATAATACAACCGCTTGGGGTGATGGACACACTCTCTCATTGGCCGAGCTTGAGTAAAGACGGGGATTAGAGAATCTTGCCGCCTTTAATTTATTCAATTATCAGTGAGAATGAAACTTGGTTAAGAAGATGGAAGACGCTTAACTTGCCGAATCATATAGGCTAGCGCTAGACAATGTCAGCGACGTTTCTTGTAAAAGACATGGGTGTTGATCATTATTTCACCCACGCACTTATGACTACACGTTAATTTCCCATCGACAACTAAACACCAGGTATCCTTTACAGTACAGATACAGTATTGTGAGATATAACCTCTCCAAGTGTTCGATCCACCTTTCCTGTTAAGCGACGTCTCTGCCCATGTCTAGACGAGTCTGGAACTCCAGGTTCCGGGTTTTGTCCCGGCATTGGATAATTACGGACAGAGGTCAAGTTATTGGTCGAGCTTTCGGCGGTCGGCTGTGAGGAAACCGGCGAATCGGTGGACATATTCACGGTTGAGTCTTGACAATACTACGATCCAATGCGGCTTCAGAAGGGTGGTTGCAAATAAAAGAGTGTTCCAGCTAGAAGACAGTTCTGATTGATTGGTCAATTGAGCACCGGTCCGCAGATTTGTCGGCTTTGTGCAGCAAATAGGACGGTGTAACGCCGCTCTCAAAGATTTGTCGATTTAAATATGGGAAGTCATAACAAGTAGTTTCAAGTTCCTAGTTAGTAGACATCATCATCAACGATATTCGCAGTATTGCGACAGTTCACGTTACAATGGCTCCTCAACTCAAGCACGCATTTACCCTACGATGTTATATGGACCCATCCACAGTCACAACTGTCGGATCCAGGTCAGATGGCCACGTTCGAATAATCGCCCCATTGACCTTTGGGTACATTCGGTTCATCGACTCTGGTGTTGAGGGAAAGATCCACCCTCCAGCCGCAGATTGGCTTTTGCATAATCCCGAAGCCAACCAGGCAGAGTTTGATACCCGGCTCCGAGCCAGCACGGACTCTGGAGAAGTGTATATACACTACAGGGGACGCATAGGCCTTGACGACGCAGCAAAGAAGTTTCTGACATTTTCGCCAGAGGCCAGCACAACGGAATTTGGTGACGCCTACTGGGTGATGACGCCCAGTTTGGAGACCAGCGACGAAAGATTAAAGACGTTCGAAGATGTGCAACTACTCGGACAAGGAAGGTGGATCGTTGACAATAATGGAAAAGGGGTCGAGTACGAAGTTTTTGCTGTAAAGGTCGGAGGCCTAACGAAGCCTTGAAGGATGTGGACTGTGTATTTACTCTGCATTGATACCATGAGCATACGTGCATGCTCGAGAAAATGGACCGGTCATTGTGTGGTCTATGTGAGCTGATGCAAGATGATGGGCACCATGTAGTAGATTGAAAGGATTTGAGAGCGGAGGAACATTAAGGAGCAATAATATTGAGCAAGATGAGAAAAGGGAAATTTACTTAGGTACAGTATGGTAGACTGAGACAACTATATTATAAGCGAGGGACGTGCCATAGATACCTATCCAAATGGACATGTCATGCAAAATAGACCTAAAGATTGGGAGAAATGAAACGAGAAAACAGGGATTTTGACATAGAAATCAGCCAAAGGGGTAAATGAAGTTTTTGAGAGCTCCTTCGCTCTTAGGGCTCAAGAACTCGCTCTTGAAACCCAAGTTATAGATGGTGAGGTGCTTGAACAGGTTGGTTGGCACCCCATTAGGTGGCCGTAAACCCTTAATGATGTAAAATAGCCTCCCATGCTGCTCCATATACCTGCAAAATTGGTGATACTATATCTTATAACCCCTTGATAGCCGAGTCGATCTGTCACTTCATTAGCCCCAAACCGGTTTCTCTCATGTTAAAGACTCACGGCCATCTCATAAGTTCCACTAGACTTGATCCTGGCCGATAGATCACCTAGCAACGTGCCTGGTTTGTCGTCGTCTTCGAGATCAACATAACCCCTGACGCCAAAGCTTCGAGGCACAATGCCCAGAGATCGACCTATCAAGACGATAGTGAGAGGGAAAGAAAGTTCGCAAATTGGAGTCACATGTACCTGAGATAGTCGTGTCCGACAATATCTTCATAAGTGCATCCGCACCGTCTTCAACAGTAGCAAACTCTGTTCTACCCTGCTTGAGAAACTCGGTCACCTCATCGCTAAGAAGCCTGGTTGCCGTAAACCACGGTGCGATATGAACCACACGAGTCCCGAACGCCGATTCTGAGTGACGAAGAGTTCGGAAAATGGCTCGAAGGGCCCACTTTGACGCAGCATATTGTATTCCTCCAGGAATATCGACGTAGCCAGCTAGACTTCCCTGCAGAAGCAGAACGTGATCTCGAGCCGGTCCTTTGTTAAACAACTTCTGCCGTCGGAAATAGTGAAGCGCAAGCTTAGTAGTATACATGGCACTTGTCAAATTTACGTCAAGAATGTTCAAGCGTGGGTGTTCCGGTTCTTCTGCTGTCGCTGTGTGCGAAGGCCTGGGTCAGTAACTTCTTTCATCACAAAATTTGATACGTACTGTCGTTGGCGAACACAGAGTCTGCACCAATAATTCCTGCATTAACAAGCACGAAGTCAATGTTTCCTGACGGTGAACACTCGATAGCGGTTTTGAAGACTTTCAGCTGATCTTCCCAGCTGGTGACGTCGCATCTCACAAATTTAACCAGCCTACGTGGTTAGCTCTGCTACAACGTGCAAAAAGTATTGAAATGCTTACTTCCCAAGTTCAACAGTAATCTGGTCACCCTGATCCTGATTGAGGTCGGCGATTACGACAATGGCACTGTAATTGTTCAACAACGGCAACATGTAAGTGTCATGACCCGTTAGTACCCAGCCTCGACAAGTCGACGAGCATATGCTTTCCCAAATCCACCAGCTCCTGGAGCAAATGTCAGACAGCTTCACATGTAAGGATATATCGAGCTCACCGCCAGTGATTACAGCAGTTCTGCCTTTCAAGTCGACTACTTGGAAGTCCGCGTCGCACTGCACTGGTTTGCTGCCCTGATAAGCTGCCATTATCATACAGCTGTTGGATGCGTAGCAAGTTTGGGACTGTCTGACACTTGTGGTACAACGAGATAATCCTTTAGCATGACTATCCATTTAGCCGCAACGTGTCTCTGGCTGTATATATAAAGCCCTTGGGCCATGTTTGTTAGCGATCTTGGAAACTCGAAAGAGCTATGGGCTAATTCGGGGCGACTCAGTCTAGGATGTTTCGGTGAACATGGCTGGAGACTCTACTCGGTAACGAAACCGATTGCATCTGGTTAATGGAGCTAATGGACTCTGGTATCTGGTTTTGCCGGGGTGAAGCTGTCTTGTGTCGGTCCGGTGTACTTGTGCGGTTGAATGGAGGCGGGGCGCGAGACATGGCCCATTTCTCCCAAGTGGCGAATAGATAACCCTTGCGGCTTTCGAAATGGAGTTGAGAGAAAGCAACTCGTGAGATGCATGGGTTTTTCACCTTCCTCACGCTTGCAAAACCGATCCCGCAGCAATCATGCCAATTACTTGGTCATACGCAGTCATACGCGGCATTTAGTCGTTTCTGGTAGGCTACAACACGGTAAGAGACCAACTCAACAGACCGTTATGGACAAATGGGAAAACTCTTTTACTTGCAACACTGCTCACCTCACTTCTCTGGCGAGCATTACTACGACATGATTCATCCTAGCATGTCCAACCTAGACTCCGGCTACATCACCAATGGTCGAGAAGCTCTCCCTAGCAGATTTGATGACAACTACTGCCATATTATTCGATACAATGAAATGTTTTCGCCGTCGCATAAGTTGCATTGAGCTCATGCAAACCACCCAACTCTTGGCGGCTAATGAAATTGTAGATTTAATCCAGGATAGAGGCTGATCTGATACTACGACCCTCATCGCCGATGTCGCCGGACTATTAGATATTGCGGCACTAGGTACACCAAAAAGGCAATGTATGTCAAGTTGTTCCAGGCGTTGGGAGATGCTGTCGAACAGGAATGGTAGTTGCAATGCTCGATGCCGCGAGAATTGGCAGTCGAATCAAGGCTCTCAGACCACGGTTTGTGTATGCCTGGTTGAGCTTCTACATATGAAACGTTGACCTCGAACTTGAGTAGACTTTGTCCTTGTGAATCTCCCCTGGTTTTCGAAGTCAACGATCTTATCTAAAGATGGCGTTGAGCGTTTAGTATCCCTGTGGACAAACAACGAGATAGCATATAGGTTAAATGGAAATCCTGTCTGTGAGGGACTTTAATTGAAGCGGTGTGCGATCGTTAAGGAGAGCCATAGTTTCATAGCTGAGTCCCAGACTGAGGATTTCTCTCGCTAGAGGCTGTTATTAAGAGCGTCACTTGGAGCCAATCGGTTCGGTGACTCTCCCGGCCCGACCGCTTAGTCCAATCATAAACGCGGAGGCCCTCTTCACTTGAATGAAGACATCGTGATACTTATGGGGTGCAAATTGAAGGACTTGCACCACCTTTACTGTTGTTCAGCAGAAGTCCAACCTTGTCCGAACTGGCAACATATCCGCTTGATAAACTACTGACGGTAGGGGAGAGACAGCAGTACGAGGCAATCTGGAGAGCAACAACAAGAGCCACGGTCCATCCATTTCATCCGCCCATTCAAACGCTGCACGTCTCCCTTAATCGATTGTGCAGGTAACCATTGACGAGTAATGGGCGGAACACATCTGATGGATCTACTTATCTATTTCGAAATTTACAAGGATTAAGCGGTAATATATTTTCTAGATGTGCTCCCTATAAAGTGGCTAGTAGGGCGACTATCAACCGTGGCCACATTCTGTTGCTAGGCATCAAGGCAAAATGTGCGAAAATGATTCAGATTTGCCCCCACTCAATTGATGAGCTCGTTAAAGGTGCATGCTAATCGACCATGATAATTGATCCTGGAAAGTCAATCCTCGGTACATGACACTAAAACCGACATGAATGTTCGCAACAGTCACGGTAGCGGCCGCATGTGTGTAGTCTCAGGTAATGATTCGGATTGTGTTAAACCACGCCCAGAGTATAATTGACTCCCAGCGATTGGAATCTCCTGGGTCTAGTGTTCAAGTAGAATTAGTGGAAACATGGTCAACGAGCTTTTGAGACGAATTGGGGTCATATCCCACCTTCAAGCGTTTCGGATTTAACGAACCCTGCTAGGCAACAGTCTTAACGACAGCGACGTTATGGAAAAATCCGAATTCTCTGCTAACAACCCTGTCGGCCCGAAAGAGAGAGTGCCCAATCAGTTACCCGGTGATTAAGGTTTTGAATCGCTCAATGTTCGACCAATTGCGTACAATCAAGCTGGCCCTATCCCCGAGCAGCCTTGTCCCGATCCCGTCGCCCTGCTTTGGACTTATGCTCGGTAGCGTCGGCCAAAATGGAGAGACACCAGCAAATCCATACATCAAATGCATGCCGAAGCCTGGTGAGAATTGTCCGATGGCGGGCATTAATCCCCCACCCATTCATAGGCTTCGACAACGAACTTTGAAAACTGGGATATGTCGATCCTTTGCCCCTCATTTGATATCGCACGCAGTAGTGGGGCCATGTTGGCTGTTTCGTTTGCTCAAGCACAGGCTATACAGTTGCGAGCTTGCGAGAAGTTCAGTTAGATTAGAAAAGCAGTTAAACATCCTCAGTTTTCAAAACTACCACGCCCTCTTTCTGGTGCCATTACCATCCATAATCATAACCATAAATATGCCATCCACATCGACTCCAATCAGGAAAGTCATCGTAGTGGGCGGAACCGGCTTGACAGGTGCCACCGTTGTCCGGGACCTGGTGCAGAGAGGCTTCGAGGTATCAATCCTAAGCCGCGAATCATCTACTGCTGCAGAGCGGGCGAAGACTCTTTCAGGGTTTGTGCTCCCTGCTCCTGATGCCAGCAAACTATCCGATGATCACTATGGGGCACAAATCATCAAGACAGACTATTCTCACGAGTCTCTGGTGTCTTCCTTGCAAGGACAGGATGCAGTAGTCTCCTGCATCCAGCATTTTCACCTGGATAAACAGTACTCAGTGATAGATGCTGCTATCGAAGCTGGTGTGCGGCGTTTCATCCCTTCGGAATATGGATGCGACACTTCCGAGGAGCGCATTGTGGAGATTGTTCCACAAACAGAAATCAAACGAGGTGTTGTCAAGTACCTTCAATCCAAAGAGGACACAGGTCTTTCCTGGACAGGAGTGATTGTTGGAGGCTATCTTGACTCGATGTATGACATTCCAGGGGTATTTGGCGTCGATCTGCCTTCAAAGACTCTGACTGTTTATGATGGTGGCGATGGGGTGTTCGACGTCACGACCATGAAGCAAATCGGCCGGGCAATCGGCGCAGTACTCTCCCATGAACACTTGGACGAAACAATGAACAAGTATGTCCATGTCAACAGCTCCGCCGTGACTCAAAATCAGATTTTCAAAATTCTACAAGATGCCACCGGCAATATGTTCGACATTAAGCATGGAACCAAAAAGGCCATTCATGATGCAGCCCGAGAGAAGTGGCGATCTGACCCTGGGAAAGGCCCAACTTACCAAATGGCTATGTTCGAGGCTATCATGGTAATGATGATGGATTATGGCGGGTTCTGTGCATTCTCTGAGAGAAAGGAACTGTGGAATTCAAGACTTGATTTGCCCAAGGAGGACATTGAACAGACTCTCTGTGACGTGCTCCGGTCTAGGGGCCTCCTGGAGGCCAGATGAGAACGTATTCCAGAGGGAGTATCAAGATTCACAGGCAATAGGCTTGGCTCGCAAACCACTATATGAAAGTTAACATTGAATCTACAAGCTGCATAAGATATCAATAGTTCCTTTCTTGTATATTTCCCATTCAGGTGTCTGAGTCATGGCCATTAGCAGAGGCGAGAAAGAGCGAACCTTTGGTTCAAGCAGATGATAACCTGAGCCCCACATCACTGGATACTCTTTTCTTCTCTTCTCAGATCCGACGTGTCGCGAATCTAAAACGATAGCAGGTCCC
>Ga0105239_10005324_pt1 | contig 15100 bp, 10 predicted proteins | sample KBSC44metaG_FD_92761 | JGI IMG/M metagenome (GOLD analysis project Ga0105239, IMG submission 92761) | Corn rhizosphere microbial communities from Kellogg Biological Station, Michigan, USA - KBS C4-4 metaG | ecosystem: Host-associated > Plants > Roots > Rhizosphere > Soil | place: Michigan, USA...
CCGGCGCACATATCCCTTCACCATCGTCGTGGTAGTGCTGACGGTGCGGATGCCAAAGACAAAGCTGGTGTCGTCGGAGACGCCGGCCTGGTCAGTAAAGCGGAGCCTTATACGATAAAGGTCGGGATTGCCATAGCCATTTGGCCACCATAAGTGGGGGTTGTGGATGGTGAGGGCGGGGATTTCATCAGCGGAAAGAGGGAGAGTGGCAGTGGAAAAATGCATGCCGGTGGAAGCTACTGTGAGGTCTTTGGAAAAAGTAACTGAAGAGCCGCTGAAATTCTCAGGACTAATAGTCGCGGTCAGGCGTCCTTTCCGCGGGCCATTGGTGAAATTGCTGAGATCGAGGTCTAAGGCCAGCTTTGCCACATCAGTATTTGGCAATAGCGTGACGACTCGTGGATGGGCAATGACGACCTGCCCCGTTGTCCGGAGATATACCGGCTGCCAGATCCCCATATTACGATCCCTGACCTCGGGTATCCAGTCCCATCCTACAGAACAGAGCATGGTCACGTTCTTCCCAATGTCGCCGGAAGGTCCTCCATTCTCAAAAAAGTCGTCCATGGCTTTTAACTGTGGCTCGGCGGGCAGACCGGGATAGTCCAGGGGATAGATCTTTACGGCCAGCGCATTTTCTTCTCCTGCACGGATAGCCTTGTCGGCATCCAGATAGAACTCTTCGAACATGCCTACCATCCGGGAAGAGTCGGCGATCAGCTGCCCATTGAGCCAGACGTCGGCGCGATAATTAATGCCTTTGAAGATCAGCTGGAAATGCCGGCCTTTGTCCCCGGCGGGAACGGAAAAAGTGGTGCGGTACCAATAAGGTTTTTTCCATGGATTGGGTACACCGGGCAGATGGCTGTATTGATCCAAATGATACTGAAGATTGAATGTATCGTCTGCGTCGGGGATAAGCATATTGTTCATGCCTGTATAAGGATCGGGATAGACCTTATTGGCAACAAGCCCTGTGAGTACGGTGGAGGGAACCTTTACGGGATACCAATAATCCCGGGACCGCCAGGTGGGTGAAGAGAGTGCGGCTCCGTCCGCGCCGACGATGGCAGAGGATTGCAACGCAAAATTTGAAAGTTGGACCTGCCGGATGGGCTGGGCCGTGAGCGTCAAAGAAAAAAAACTTACGATGCCGATGATGCTGAACTTACGAGCCTTCTTCATTTTCTATTTAGTTGCTGTTGCTGACAAATGCAATCCTCTTCCCGTCCGGAGACCAGGAGGGAGTATTGATGGAACCCTGGCCGCCATATACATAGGCCAGGACCCTGGGTTCGCCCTTTCCATCGATGGGCAGCAGCCGGATATAGACATGCTTGTAGGGCGGATGGATGCCGGCAGGGGTTTCTTCCTTCAGGAAAGAAAGGTAAACAAACCACTTGCCGTCGGGTGAGATATGCGCAAACCAATTATTGTATTCATCATTGGTGATCTGTTCCTGCTGACTGCCATCGGGACGCATTCTCCATATCTGCATTGTGCCAGTCCGGACGGAGTTGAAATAAATATATTTTCCGTCGGGTGTATATTCAGGACCATCGTCCAGTCCCTTGGTGGTGGTCAGCTTTATCTCTTTTCCTCCCGCGGCGGGCACTTTGTATACATCGAACTCTCCGTCACGCTCTCCGCAGAATACGAGGTCCTTGCCATCAGGCGACCAGCCATGCAGATAAGAAGGTCCTTTGGGTGTCACCTGCCTGGGTGTGCCGCCTTCTATCGGTACGGTATATATGATGGACCCGCCCAGCTCCTTTACCCAATTGCTCAGCCCCAGCATCTTCCCGTCGAAAGAAATAACATGGTCATTGTTGTTGTGTGTGATGGAACCTGTGTTTATCGGCGTGGGTGTCCGGCTGGCGAGGTCGAATTTGTAGATCATTCCCTTGGCGTCGTTGAAGATAAGGTCCTTTCCGTCGGGTGTCCAGTTGGGGGCCTGGATGGAATAAGGCACGGAGTAAATGATATCTCTCCGGCCGGAGGCCAGCTCGAGGAGCTCGAGGTTGCTGCCCATGGTCATCTGGGTATTGCCATCGGACTCGCCGGCATGGGGTATGGTGATACGGACATTGCTAAAGACGCCGGTTTCCAGCCTGTCGGCATCGTGTGATCCTACGAACAGACCGACATACACTTCGTCACCCAGGTCGATGCCTGAGATGGTGTCGGTCTGAAAAGGCTGCCCATATTCGGCGGCGCGCATGATGTATTGATTACCCTTTCGTTCCAGCTGAAGGATATTGGCCTTGGTGATCTTGAATTTATGTTCTTCTGTCTGGGCGCCCTCGGTGCGGCGGAACTGGAGGGAAGTAAGACCGTCGCCATGCTCCACGGCATTGACATGAGGGGATCTGCCATCGAGGTTTTTTCGAACCATCCAGCCTACTTTGCGATGATAGTTTACCCAGGAGCCCAGGAATTCCGCGCGGGTATAAAGGATGAAGTCGCCGTGCATTTTTTTCCAGACAAACTGGAATTCATCATGGTCGCCCCAGATATTGTATCCGGCGCCGGAAATGACGTACTGACCGGTGGCAGGAATAAAGACGGCTGATCCGGGTATAACACCCGTGCCGACGTCGCCGTGTCCTTCGAAGACGCCGATAGGGTCGTTCTGGGACCAGGCGGAAATGCTGATGGCCAGCGATAGCAGGAGCGTGTTGGTTTTTTTACTCACGTTTATAATGATTTTTTAAGGAGTTCGTGCTTCTTCGAGGTCATGAGTTATCCCACAACAAGGTTTTTCTTTATATAGGCTATGCTCGTTGTAATGCTGTCGAAGGGCGATCCAGGGCATTTATCCTGCTCTACAAAAAAGTACTTCATCCCTGCGTGGCGGGCGTGGGAAAAGATCTTTTTAAAGTCGATGGTCCCATTGCCAACCTCGGTAAATGAATGCTCGGGAGTAGCGTCCATGTCCTTCAAATGCCATAGGGGAAATCGCCCCGGATTTTTGGCGAACAGGGCGATAGGGTCCTGTCCGGCCTTGGTGACCCAGTAAAGGTCCATTTCCATTTTTACCAGGTCTTTATCGGTGTTTTCCAGCAGGACATCGTAAGGATATTTGCCGTCCTGTTGATCAAATTCAAAATCATGGTTGTGATAGCAGAATTGGATACCGGCCTTTTTGCATCTTTCCGCGGCCTTATTAAACTCTCCTGCCATCCACTTGTAGTGATCCAGGTCTTTTCTCTCGGCGGGGGATAACCATGCACAAACCATATATTGCAGACCCAGCGCGGCAGCATCATCCACGGCCCTGCTCCAGTCATCGAGGATGGTGCCCTTCATTTCCTGCTCTTTTCCCTTGTCCTCACCCAACCGGTAGTGACAGCTGCGCATCACGAGCCCATTGCTTTTCAATACATCCTTAAAACCTTTCGGGTCCATGCCATAAAATTTTTCGGTGCCTGTATAGGTAGCTCCTTCCAGGGAGTTGTATCCTATCCTGGCGACCTTCGCCAGGGTACCGGCAGGATCACTCTGCATGGCGTCCCGTACGGTGTAAAGCTGGAGGCCAATGGCGGGCTGGCCGGCCCCATTGCCGGAAGGAGAGGCATTGGCTAAGAAAGAAGCAAAGGCAGGAACTGCTGCCAAAGCTCCGGCAGAAGAAAGTGAGGCGGTGCGGAGGAAAGACCTTCTTGTGTACATGATTGGAGGTTTTATATGGAAGTTTTCGTTAACTTCTCACAAATTACGCCATATGAGATTGCGAACGCTGTTCTTGCTACTCATTATTTGGGGAGCAACCGGGACAAGGGCGGCTGATGACCACCCAACTCTTCCTATTGGGGCGGCAGCGCCTGATTTTTCCCTCACAGGTGTAGATGGAAAGACCTATACGCTCTCCTCTTTCCGGGAGGCCCGGGTCCTGGTCATCGTCTTTACCTGTAATCACTGTCCCACGGCGCAGGCTTATGAGGACCGGCTGATCGGCCTGACGGATGACTACCGTGGCAAAGGCGTCGCGGTGGTGGCGATCATGCCCAATGACCCCCGGAGTGTCCAGCTAAGCGAGCTGGGATATACAGACATGGGAGACAGCTTCGAAGAAATGAAGCGAAGGGCAGCCGAAAAACACTTTAATTTCCCTTACCTGTATGACGGGGCGACGGAAGAGGTTGCTAAAAAATACGGGCCGGTGGCGACCCCGCATGTTTTTATTTTCGACAAGGACCGGAAATTGCGATATGCAGGCCGGGTAGATGACGTGGAGAAGCCGGGAAAGATACCGCACACACAGGATGCCCGTAATGCTATCGAAGCTTTGTTGAAAGGCGAGATGCCTTCTGTCACAACTACCAAGGTGTTTGGCTGCAGTATCAAGTGGGCGGAGAAAAGTGATTGGAGGGTGAAGGTGAGAGAGGAATGGGCTAAGGAGCCCGTTAAGCTGGACACCATCGATGTAGCGGGCTTGCAGGCATTGGTAAAAAACAATTCGGATAAATTACGGCTGATCAATGTTTGGGCTACCTGGTGCGGCCCCTGTGTCACGGAGTTCCCCGACCTGGTAGATATCAACCGAATGTACCGGCGCAGGGATTTCGAATTCATCACGGTCAGTGCAGATGATCCTTCGAAAAAGGACAAGGCGCTGAAATTCCTCCAGGGCCAGATGGCATCGGGCGTCAATTATATCTTCTCCATCGATGACAAGTACAAGCTGATCGAAGCCATCGATCCCAATTGGCAGGGCGCCCTACCCTATACATTGGTAGTACAGCCGGGAGGAAAGATCATCTATGCCAAGGAGGGTCCTATCGACCCGGCGGTATTGAAGAAGGTCATCGTGGATGATCCGGCTATCGGGAGGTACTATTGAACGGGGTCGGATGCGGCTCAGAATTTCGGCAGAAGAACTTCGGCAGAGCTCCATGTATTCGCTCTTTCTCGTTCGTACCCTTCGTACCTCGGGTACTGCGAAAGGTCTGACTCATTCGAGGCCTTCGCCTTGCTCGGCCTCGTCTTTGTCTTCTGTCTCTTCCAGCTGATCGCCTTTCTTGGTGTGGCCGGCCCGGACCTTTGGATTTTCCTGTGTGCCGGTGATCTTTACCGGGATGCCAATGAGCCCAAAAGGCGGGAGACCCACCCGGAACTGGAGGTTGAGCCGTCCATCCAGGGATGCCTGCCCCTCCATACGAAGCCGGAAGGAGGAGACCTTCATGCGGGTGCGGGGCAGCGTAATGATATTGTTGTTGATCGTTGTCTTGATATCGACCTTGGACAGATCGGGGTCTGTCACATCCTTGTTTGTCTCCTTGCTGACAGCGCTGAAGATCTTCAAGCCTTTGACCTTCACTTTGGCGATGGACAGCACACCGCCACCTTTTAGGGACGGATAGACGGGCCGCATATTGCCATCGAGCTTGCCGGCCAGCTGATAGTCCAGCGAGATAATACCCTGCGCCTTGGCAGCGGAGGCAGCCAGGTCATGAAAGATCTTTACTTCTCTATAGGCCCGCTGCACATCGAAATCCTTAGCCTTGATCTTATAGTCGAACTGGGCCCGCGCGGGGGACTGCGGTTTGTAAAAAGCGCTCATCTCCACAGGTGCGCCAACAAGGGTAAACTTTGTCGTATCCAGTCTGAGCATGCCGCTGTCGATGGTCATGCCGCCGGCAAAATCATTCAGATCTATGCCATTGTACTGTACTTTCTTCACTTTTGCGTTGAAGCTGATGGAGATACCGGCGGGGACCAGCACGACGCCCACTTGGCCGGCGGGGAGAGAAGGGTTGGAGCCGGAGCTGAATGCCGTCAGACCAGTCGTGGCTGTCTTGTAAGATGCATAGTTTACATTGCTGGGTGGCGCTGGGCTGGCACCATTTGCAAAGGCCATAAACTCGTCGGCAAATACATAGTCGCTGTTGAGATCAAAATGACCCGTGACGGGCTGGCCTTTGTCTGTCATATAACCCATGATATTGGACAACCATCCATTGAGAGAAGCATTGGTCTTTCCATAACGTACGTCAAACTGATCGAACCACATCTTGTCCTGGTCAAATCTGAAAAGGCCTTTCTTTATGAGAAAGGGCAAGGGGAAGAGCTCGGAGCTCAGCTGCAGCTCCCTGACTTTTAAGGTACCCGAATTATACAGTCTGTCGTAGTGACCGGTCTGCGCATCGCTCTGTCTGCCTTTTAATGAAAGATTAGTTTGGACGAAGCCTTTTACGTCGTAACCTTTAATGGCAAATATCTGATAGATTTTGCCCAGGTCGAGTAAGCCCCGGGAAGTAATGTCGAATCTAATGTCCTGAAAATTCTGCAGGTCGGCCCGCAGCATAAAAGGCTGACCTTCCAGCAGGAAAGAAAGAGGTGTCACGGACACTTGTGTACTTTTCAGCGTGCCGGTGGAATTGGAGATACGGGCGCTGACCTGTATATTTTCAAGGGGGTGCGGATAGTATTTTGTCTTGAGGCTGCCGTCCGTCAGCTTCAGGTCGGCGACGGTGATAGGGAATAATTTACGGGCAGGGAGATAATTGCCATATGTCGATATATTGACCGCCAGATCTCCACCCAGCTCCAGGCTGTCCATGGGGATCGCCTTTTTCAGGTCGGCCAGGTGGAATACGGATCGCAGGCTGGCGTCGATGGGAAAATCACGGGCATTGCCCAGTTTCAGGAAGCCTCTTATATAATTCCCCAACAGGGCGGCATTGATATTCCGGAGGTCGACGCGGGTATTCCTGTAATCGTTGTCGGGGCATGAAGCGTCCAGCTTGAAGCTGATGTCATTCACGGCTTCGGGCAGGGAGGCATATTTGAAGTAGCCATTGCTCAGCGCGCTGTGTATCGTAAATTGGGGTATACTTGTCACAACCGTATCATAGGTGGTTTTTCTGAGCCCAACATGGCTGACAACCTTAGTACTATACTGGCCTTCGACATCGGCCTGGATATCATATCGGCCGCGCAGGTCGACTGTCTTTAAACCGACGATCTTATTTAATTCTGCCAGGTCCATTTCAGAAAAAACATGCGCTTTTACCCAAGGCTGACTAAGCCCTTTCCACTGCAGGGAGCCGCTGACGTAATCCTTTCCCATGTTGAAAAAGACGGTGTCCACGATGGCGGACAGGCTGTCAGGATTGAGGCCGGGCAGGCGGGAGCGAAAGCCAAGCAACAGATTTTGTATAGGGGCAGGCGTCTGGGAGTTGCTTATATACCCATCCCGCACCATCATATTCAGGATAAGGTCAGGCATGACGCCAGACGAGCTCATGTATTTTCCCTTTAGCTCCGCATAGATATTACCTCTTCCTTTTATCTCCATTTTGCTGATCCATTCCAGCATGGTTGGAGGCATGGCGGTAAGGATATCGTGCAGCTGGGAATTCTCCGACTTGAGCTTGAAGTCCATATCATAGCCGTCCTTCAGGAATTCAAATCTCCCAACGAAATCTACGGGAAGCTGGTTGATGGTCAGCTCGTTCTTTTCAAAGAACAGGGCCAGGGAGTTCGTGTTGATCTTCGTGATGAGGTCGGCATTTATCTTTTTGGAGACAAAATAACTTTGCCGATTGTAATACAGGTCCATCGATGCCACTTCCATATGTGTTTGCAGATCGAAGATGGCCTGGCTTAGATCGCCGCTGCCTGTATAATCGATGTCCCGCATATTGATAAGAATGGGCAGGGAGCGGTCGTTGTAAACCATCTTACTTTTCTCGATGATGATCTTTTTGATCTTAAGAGAGGCGCTGGAGGAGTCGGAGGATTGGGAGGTATTCTTACCCTTCGACGCATATACGTTATAATTCGCCTTGCCAGCCGTATCTACCTGGATATTAATAAAGGCTTTTGTGAGAAATATCTTGTCGATCTTCAGTTCGGAGAATATGCTGGTCAGATCTACGCCGAGTGCAACTTCATCGGCTTCGAGGAGTGTCTCTTTTTCGAAAGGAGCCGAGCCTTTCAACTTGAAGTCATAGAGTGTCAATGTCAATGCGGGAAAATGGCGGAAGAAAGACAGACGGGCGGATGAGAAGCTTAATTCACTATTTACACTGCCTTTTGCCCACTGACGGATCCTGGTGGACACGAAGCCGGGAAAAAGATAAGGCAGTAAAAATAGTAACAGGATAATTACGCCTGTAACTATGCCGGCGATCTTCAGGGTCTTAAAGATCATCCGGGGGAAAGGTCGTCTCATAAAAATATAGCGGTTGTGCACAGCCAGCGAGCCACGTAGCCCACTTTTGTACGGCTAAGAGTATATAATTAGGTGCAAAAGTACTAATATTATAAAAGTTGTCTATTTTTAATCCATGTCATGGCCCCGCGGCGGGACAAAACTTGATCTTATGAATGCCTCTATCACTGGGACAACAAATGCGATAAGCCCTGCCGGGCTGGCGGCCGGAATGGACAAGCCGGCAGTAGATAAGGAGGCCAGCCTGGACGCCATCGTGGAGAATTTTGATGGATTCGTCTGGAGTATTAATCGTGATCTTCAATACATTGTCCTCAATTCAGCCTTACGGAAAAAGATAAAAGAGCTGGTAGGAATAGAAGCCCGGGCAGGGGATAAGATGACGGACCTGCTGGGGGTTCTGGACCCGTCCAAGGCCTTGACCTGGGAAAATATCTGTCAGCGGGGGTTTGCGGGGGAAAGGCAGCGGGTGGTGGAAGAGTTTTCCGTAGGCGGGCGGGTAGTCTTTTACGAAATATCCATCAATCCGATATGTGAACGCCCTTCAGGCGAACAGCTGGTCCGTTCTGAAGGCGGGGAGGTGGTGGGGTTATCCTGTTTTGCAAGGGATCTGACGGAGGAAAAGCTCACCGAACAAAAGCTCCGCAGCAGCGAGATACGGTTCCGCTCGTTGATCGAAAAAGGAACGGACATCATCGTCGTCCTCAACAATGAGGGCAAGATCGTCTATACAAGCCCTTCGATCGAACATTATTTTGGGATTGCCGATGCGGAAAGCTTTGGGCAAAATGCCTTTGAATATATCCATCCGGAAGATCTGCCCCGGCTGGCGGAGACCTTTATGGAAGTGCTAAGCAGTCCGGGCAAGCCCATATTTGTACAGTCCAGGGCGCAGTCAAAGGAAGGCAAGCCCATTTGGGTCGAAGGGACGGTCACCAATCTTTTGGGTATAGAAGGGATCAATGGCATTGTATGCAATTTCAAGGATGTCACGGAACGGAAGGAGATGGAAAAAAAGATATTGCAGGCATCCATCGATGCGCAGGAGCAGGAAAGGGAGGAGATCGGCCGGGAGCTGCACGACAACGTAAACCAGATACTCACCACCGCCCGTCTGTACCTGGACTGTATCCATGAGACCACTTCCGATCAGGGACCAGGGACCTCTGGTCCGTCCAGAACCGAAGGTTCCGACCCAGGAGGAGCGAGTGCCCGGAGTTCCGACGAAGACCGACAAACATTAGCGCCCAGCGAGAGATGGGCTACTTTTCCCACAGCGCATCACTCGCACATCATCCGGCGCAGCAGCGAGATCATTACGACAGCCATCGAAGAGATCCGTAAGCTGTCACGGAGCATGACACATTCTTTTGATAAGGAGATAGGATTGAAGCTTTCCATAGAGGACCTGCTGGCGGGTATCCGTATGTTGTCGGAAGGCATCCGGGTGAGCTTCGACTTCTCCCTGCCTGGGGAGCAGCTGCTGGACGACAAGCTGAAAATCACCATTTTCCGCATCGTACAGGAGCAATTGAACAATGTGCTGAAACATGCTGCGGCCAGCGCTATCCATGTTTCGGTACGGGAAGAGGGCGCCCTGCTCCTGTTGCGTATCACGGACAATGGACAGGGGTTCGATACGCGTAAAAAGCGGGAAGGCATCGGCATCAATAATATCACTAGCAGGGCTGGGCTTTTTAACGGACAGGCAGCCATCGAATCATCACCCGGCAAAGGATGCAGCTTGTCCGTAACTTTCCGGATCGGTTGAAACCTGGCAGGCGACGTCGGGTCGGCTGACAGGCATGGTTGTTTCCGGCTGCCTGGGAAGGTAAGACATGGTGACGGGGTATTCGGGACAACTTGTGTAACAAAGTGCCCATTAGATGGAAAAGATTTTTGGCTCTTAAGAAAAATCGGCACCTTCGTCTTCTCAACGACATGCTTATGAAGTTCTAATTCTTCTGCGGGTTCTATTCCACTTATTACAGCTGGCCCCTGATCGGGCAGCTTATTTTCATTTTTCTTTTTTAAAACCGGATCATCATGTCTAATGATCAAACTACGTCTTCGAAGACTAACAATAATTCTGTCTATTCTATTATAAAACAAGCGCTTTCAGGCGAGCATCGCGATTATACCACGGGCAGCATCCGCCGGGCCGTTATCTTTCTTTCCATACCTATGATCCTGGAAATGTGTATGGAGTCGGTGTTCGCGGTGGTGGACATCTTTTTTGTCGGACGTGTCGGCAGTAATGCAGTCGCAACCGTCGGACTTACGGAATCTGTCCTTACCCTCGTATATTCCATGGCCATCGGTCTCAGTATGGCGGCAACGGCACTTGTGGCCCGCCGTACAGGTGAGAAGGATCCTGAAGGAGCAGCGCATGCAGGGGCACAGGCGATCAACCTTGCGCTGGGCGTGACGGTGGTCGTCAGCCTGGTGGGTGCGTACTTCGCCGAGGATATACTGAGGGTGATGGGAGGTTCTCCGGAGACTGCGGCTTCGGGCGCCAGCTATACCCGTATCCTTTTTGGCGGCAGCGTGGTGATCATGCTGCTGTATCTTATCAATGGTATTTTCCGCGGCGCGGGTAATGCCTCCATGGCTATGTGGTCCCTGTGGATCGCCAATGGCTGTAATATCATTCTCTGTCCCATCCTGATCCATTATTTCGGATTGAAGGGAGCGGCTATCGCCACCACCATCGGCCGGGGTGTGGGTGTCCTTTATCAGCTGTATCATTTGTTCAATGGTAAGGGTCTTATCCGAATGGCCCGGAAGTCCTTTCGCCTGGATCTTCCTGTCCTGGGGTCTCTTATAAAGGTGGCCTCGACGGGAACCCTGCAATTCCTGATCGGATCGGCCAGCTGGATCGCCCTGGTACGGATCATAGCGCAATTTGATACTTCAGCCATTGCAGGCTACCAGGTGGCGGTCAGGATCTTCCTTTTCTTCCTTCTGCCGGCCTGGGGTATGAGCAATGCAGCGGCAACGCTGGTAGGTCAGAACCTGGGTGCACAAAAGCCGGACAGGGCGGAGCAGTCGGTATGGACGGCGGCGAGATACAACGGTATCTTTATGCTGGTGGTGACCCTGCTGTTCCTTTTTGGCTCGGAAGCCATCGTCGACTTTATGAATAATGATCCGGCGGTGAGGAAAGTGGCGATACTTTGTCTGCGGGTCGTCAGCCTGGGATACATTATATATGGTGTGGGCATGGTGCTGACCAATGCCTTTAATGGGGCGGGTGATACCCTGACCCCGACGCTGATCAACCTGGGCTGTTTCTGGGCCTTCCAGATCCCGCTGGCATATATACTAGCCATCGTCTACAAGCTGGGACCGTTGGGCGTCTTTGTCGCGATCCCTATTACGGAGGCAGCAGTTATCATTACCAGCTACCTGTTATTTAGAAAAGGCAGATGGAAAAAGGTAAAAATTTAGCCTTTTACGACCGCGAAATCATTTGCATTGATAAAAACCGACCACGGGTCGGTTGCCCGTAACCAAGCGTAGCGAAGGTTACGACCGAGGAGGACCGTGTCGAAGCAGGTCCGACGAAGGCCTCCATCATTAGACATTTTCAGCCCGAAGGTACTTTTCCCCAATCCGAAGGGCTGAAAATTAATCCCTTACACATTGTAGGGGGTTTTTCTTATCCGACCAAAAAAGGAGGGGGCCGCACAATAAAATCTTTCTCTAAAAGGCTCTTGCACAATCAAGAATAAGATAATATTTTAGTTCTCCCTCCGTTTGATTACAGGAATTGTGCTTCCAAAAAAACAGGGGGGCGGTCACCTTTAAAACCTTTGAAACACATGTGTCGTATTCTTTTCATCCCGGTATGGTTAGTTGTGCTCGCTGCTGTGGCGCCGGTGAATGTGCTGAGAGCAGATGGAGGTAGTGGCGGCCACGCTAAAGTGCGCAAGCATGTTGTCAGCGCCAGGATCTCGGCTAAAACGGCTGCTTTTGCTGCAGAGGCGGATGCAATGTATGAAGAGATCAATCTTAAAGAAATAGGTTTGTCGAAGAAGGCATTTGAATATGCCCTGAAGGGATATCATTATATGATGGATCACCATTGGCTGGGCAAGTCGAATATCATTTCCATCTGCGATCTTAGCCAGTCTTCCCGTAACAAGCGTTTGTATGTGCTGGACCTGGACCAGAAGACGGTGCTGGTAAATACCTATGTGGCGCATGGACGGAATTCGGGGATGGAATATGCACGGAGCTTTTCCAACAATCCGTCCTCGCATAAGACGAGCCTGGGATTTTATGTGACACAGGATACATATTATGGAGGGAATGGGTTGTCCCTGAAGATAAGGGGTGTGGAAAGAGGGTTTAATGACAAGGCATGCGGACGGAATATCGTAGTGCATGGATCGGAGTATGTAGGACCGGATTTTTTGCAGATGAATGGCGTGAGTGGAAGGAGCTATGGGTGTCCGGCAATTCCTGCTGATGAGACGGAAGAAGTTATTGATCTTATAAAAGACGGAACTTGTTTATTCATTTACCATCCAACAAAGAAATATATCAGCCGATCGAAGATACTTAACGACTAGCATGGACGCAACTTCAGATGGTTTGAAGGTGAAAAAGCTCAATATAGGTTCGTACCCTATGATTGGGCTTTTCTTTTAAAACTGCCACCCAATATACTGTCCCAGCATACCAATAAAGATCGCTGAATACACCTCAAAAGCGTTATGATCACCCGTGATCAGGCGGGAACTAGCTACCAGACCGGTGGCCAGTGTCGCAAGCGCGAGATAAAGTCCGGAAGCATATGCATCATGGAAAGAAAAGAGTATAAAGAACATCAGCGCTCCGCCCATGGCGAGACCGTGCATGCTGACCTTGAAATAGATATTGCATAACCAGCCGCCGCACAAGGCCAGGAAAGCCCCTAATAAAAAATGAATGGAGATGGGCGGACTATCGGAGAGGTTCTTAAATACATTCCATGTCCACCAGTAAAATATCATGGCGATGATATAGGGTATGATCCTTTCCTTTTCCGTACGCAGATGCATAGACTTTATAAAGCCCAGCCGCCATAAGAGGAAGACTGCGAAAGTGGGAAAAAACGCATTGCAGAGAAATATGTTTACGAACCGGAAGGCCTTTACTCTTTGATCGAATCCAGTGAATGCATAGGGGTGTAAAAAGATCAGAAAACCCATCACATAGCTGGTGATGAACAGGGGATGGAAGACATAGGACACTATCTGTGCGAGAATGCGAACGACAGGGCTCTTTACTTCGGAACGACTGGCAGTATATGTCGGTGCATGGGTCATCGTCATATTTGTCATATATGCCGGCAAGTTACAGCTCTTTCCTCAGACGGGCGACAGGGATGTTCAATTGCTCACGATATTTGGCCACGGTGCGGCGAGCGATGTTATAGCCCTTCTCCTGCAGGAGCTCGGTCAGCTTCTCATCACTGAGTGGTTTTTTCTTGCTCTCCCCTTCGATGAGATCACTGAGTATCTTTTTTACTTCCCGGGTGGAGACTTCTTCCCCACTCTCGGTGCTGAGCGATTCACTAAAGAAAAATTTTAACCGATAGGTACCAAATTCCGTCTGCACGAACTTGCTGTTGGCTACCCGGCTGACGGTGGAAATATCCAGGGCTGTCCTTTCGGCGATGTCTTTCAGGATCATGGGTCGCAGCGTGGTCTCGTCCCCTGTGAGGAAGAACTCGTGCTGATAGTCCATGATGGTGTGCATGGTATTGTAGAGAGTCTGCTGCCGCTGCTTGATGGCGTCGATGAACCATTTGGCGGCGTCGATCTTCTGTTTGATAAAAAGAACGGCTTCTTTTTGACGCTTGTCCTTCTTGCTGCCCCGATCGTATTCTTTCAACATCTCCTTATATCCTTCGCTGATACGGAGGTCGGGTGCATTTTTCGAGTTCAGCGATAGTTCCAGTTTTCCGCCGGTGTTGGCAATAAAGAAGTCGGGGATCACATAGCTCTCGGCTTTGTTGACCTCGCTGATATCGCCGCCGGGCTTGGGGTTCAGCTTGACGATCTGGTTGATCACATCTTTCAGCTGTTCGTCGGTCAGGTTCAATCCCCTCTGTATCTTGTCGTAATGCTTCTTGGTGAACTCGTCGAAATAATAGGTGAGTACCTCGATGGCCATCTCCACGGCCTTGCCTTCGCCCTTTTTGCGGTGCAGCTGGTTAAGAAGACATTCCTGTAAGTCCCTTGCGGCTACTCCGGGGGGGTCGAACTGTTGGATCTTTTTGATCAGGGATTCGATCTCCTGCTCGGAAGTCTCGATATTCTGCCGGAAGGCGAGGTCATCGGCAATGGAGGCGGTCTCTCTCCGCAGATAGCCGTCGTCGTCGATGCTGCCTACGATCTGCTCGGCGATCTTACGGGTCCTGTCATCTACTACGAGCATACCCAGCTGGTCCAGGAGCAGTTCATGAAAAGAGGTCTCTACTCTATGCGGCATGGTCCTGTCTTCATCGGCATCGGGATAGTTGTCATCTCTCAATTTATAATCGGCAACGTCGTCGTCGTATTCGTTGACATACTCGCTGATATCGATGTTCTCATATTCATCCTCGCTGCCATCCTTCTCTTCATATTCGTCGGTATTTTCGAACTCATCCTTTGTTTCCTCCGATCCGTCATCGTGATCATCTTCTGTCACTTCCAGGGCAGGGTTCTCCTCCAGCTCTTCCTTGATCCTTTCCTCCAAATTAGCTGTGGGCACCTGTAGCAATTTCATAAGCTGAATTTGCTGCGGCGACAGTTTTTGTAGTAACTTTTGTTGTAAAGATTGACTTAACGACATTTATAATCAGGGGTTTTGCTATGCCGTCCTGTCCCAGTTTTGGAAAAGGAGCGGCGGGAACCACAAAAATCAGGCCGTAAATCTACATAAAAAGGA
>Ga0105239_10005325_pt1 | contig 15100 bp, 18 predicted proteins | sample KBSC44metaG_FD_92761 | JGI IMG/M metagenome (GOLD analysis project Ga0105239, IMG submission 92761) | Corn rhizosphere microbial communities from Kellogg Biological Station, Michigan, USA - KBS C4-4 metaG | ecosystem: Host-associated > Plants > Roots > Rhizosphere > Soil | place: Michigan, USA...
AGGGTCGCCTGGGCATCGTCCACCACAATGTATTGGTTAAAGACATGATTACACGGTAACAGTTGACCCAAGGGGGCGGCAAATCCAACGCTGAACTTGGTCTTATCCGTGCTATACCGGTCGTAATTGATCCGGGGTCCACACAATCCGGGCAGGTCTTCCACATCCGCTAGGGTGAAAAGCTGGCAATGAAGGCTTCCGATCCTCAAGTCCGGACCAATCTCTATATCCCGGATCAGGGGCTTGTCCTGAGGGTGCAGCAAGTAGCAATATCGCTCTAGCAGGCCCGACATATCCTCCGTTCCTGTCAGCTGGTCGCTCGTTAGGCGGCGGAGGCGGGTATAGCCGCTATCCTCCAATATCCGGATGAACTGTCCAACCTTTTCCAGGAAGAGGTCCAACCCTTTACGCTGTACCGTCAACGCTGGAACGAGGTTCGGACGAATCAAGTTCGATAGTAGTGCTGAAGAGGGCTTGCGGCCATCTGGCTTTTTGGTCAGCATTACATAACAGGTATGATCCAGGTAAGGCCGTTCGTGAAAATACCGTTCACTGCTCCGAGACAAAAAGGACGCTTCCGGATTGGCAAAATCGCCCCTGTATGTTGCTTCCACAAACCAATCCTGTTTGTGCATGACGGTCTGTGGCGGCAATACCCGGATCGCCTTTACCCATGCCTGATGCAGGGCTTCAAAATCGTCCATTGACAGGGTAAAAATCTCCGGCAATGTCATTTCAAAAGCCAGGGTGACGTCCCCTTGCCTGGACAAAATATAATCGTCTTCGACCTTATAGATGGGAAGGAGTTCTTCCAATGTGCGTTTCTTTCTCATGGTCATTCTGCTTCAATTGGGTGAACACTGTCCGGGATCGGGATTGAATACAAAGGGGTAGTTTCCGGTTTGCTGCCTTCTTTAGCAGGCCATGCTGTCCGTACTTTTTGCTGTATCGCTGAACGGTCATGAACAGTCCGCCGCCGGAAGGGAGAATGATTCCCAGACAGACGTACATATTAATGCCAATAACATACAGGATGGCAAATATTATCAGCAGTCCTACCAATCCTGCCGCGAGATAAACAATGTATTGTGCCTTGATGCCTTTGAATTCAATGCTACGATTGATCCCTTTATTAATATCGTATACGGATGCCATTGTTTGCTTTTGCGCGTTTGTCGAACAGCATTACGGGACGATGAAAGGAGCGTCGCAACGGCCGCCGCTGGCAGCACCTCCGCTTGCCCCCAAATACCCCTATACCCCGAAGAAACTTTTGAGGACCGTGGCGACGACTACCAGAAAAATGCAACTGCCAAACCACGCGGCGGCGGTCTTGGAGGTGTCGGGTTCCCCGGAATTCCATTTGTTAAAGACCTTGACCGCCCCGACCAGCCCCACAACCGCCCCCACCGCATAAAGTAAGGTAGTAGCTGTAGCAAAATAGCCTTTGACTAAGTTGGTGGCCTCAGTGATACCGGCATTGCCGTCACCGGTTTGGGCCATCATGACCCCGCTTGATAGCAGCAATAAGGTAGCTGCCAGCACCCTCCTTCGGGATTTACCCTTCACATTCACTCTGCACATAACCAATGATATTTATGGTGAAAAATAGTTCCCCAACTGAAACAAAGCCCGCCTGCACTTTCTGCACTGCTCTCACTCCCCGCAGGCGGGCATTTGTTATCATCCCTCTATGAACCGACACCTCAGTTCCATAAGGCCAATAGCTCCGGTTCCGTCCATTCCAAATGGCAGTCCCTGCTTACTGCGAGGGCAATAAACCGGTTTATCGGCTCAAAATATTCTGTATTTTGAAAAATCTGGTAGTTGCGCACGATGGCGTTGATCTTTGTATATACCTCTTCCGGGTTCGGGGGATTAGATGCAATATGATTTAGCGTTTCCTGGATTTCTTCTACTACCTTCTCTGCCTCCTTCCCCAGGATCGTATCCTTGTCTTCCACCCGCTCTATGGTGTCAGGGTCTTCTTCTTCCTCCCGGAGCACCTCGAATGCCGACGACAAGTGGTTCATCGGACGCCCAATGAGTTCCGAACTTTTCATTGTAGCAGATATAACCGCTGCGCGGGATATGGTTTTACTAGTGAATAGTTGCCCCATTCTTTTCCGAAACGATAAGCCAATAATGGTATAGTAAATGGCAATGAGGGCGGCGCTGCATAGCAAAAATTGCTGGCCTGTAATACTGCTGAACATGATCTACCGCTTTAAGGTGAAAAAATCCGGTGTTGTCTTGTTCAGCAAAAGTAGAATGACTAGGAGGGGAACTTTGAGAGTGTGGTAGGAGGCTCCTAGAAATTAATCGTATCTATAGACTCTGTCATTCGATAATTTCTTTCACCTATAAATCAAAGTTATTTGCCCGAAAGGGAAGGAGAACGCCGCAAATCTCTTTCCGTTAGTAGTGAAAAAAGGTGTTTTCACTCTTTGGACATAAAGCAAAGGAGGTTATATTAGACCATCAATATATTTATATATGAATAGATTAAATTATTTTAACCCTTATCAGTCGATATCAGATACGCATGAAGATCATTTGACTAGAGCATATCTGGTGTTGTTAAAGCATTCATTCCATGCTTTTTCTATATTCTTTGAGTATTGTAAACACTCACATACAATAGATTCAAGCAAGGAGGAAAAGCCAATTCTACTGTATCCACTACTAGAAAATGGTTGGGATATATCTACCCAGGTAGGAAATCCGGTTATTACCACTGAGAGGGTACTTTCCGTGCTTATAACAGATACTGCTTTAGGGAAGAATAGCAACACTACACCTAGCGAGAGGAATGCCCGATATGATGGAATTATTACATTCGGAACCCAACTAACGATCATAATTGAGAATAAACCACGTTCGGGTAACGTCTGGCTAGAGCAATTAAATCCATCCCGCGACGGGCTATCAGAAGATGCTAAGATCTATAGCCATGCTTCTCAACTGGAGTGGAAGGCAATAATAAGACAATTAAATGATTTGCTTACGGTGCCAACTATCACAGGGTATGAAAAAATGTTGATTGAAGATTTTCTTGCACTAATAGATCAAAACTATCCTTACCTAAACCCATATGACAGTTTTCATTTGTGCAAAGGATATGCGGAGCTAATTCAAAGAAGGATACAAAATATTCTAAAGGCCCTTGTCGTTAATGAAGACATTATAAAATATCACAATGGTTGGGGATTCTACATTGAAACGCCTTATGCCGAGATAAGAAAAATAGGATTAATTTATAACAGCGACGAAGCCGAAAAAGATTGGTGGCTGGAGCTTTCGCTTTACTTTGGTGATACACAAAAGCAATCAATAGCACTTTACCAGTCTTCGCCTACACTAGATCACTTATCAGACAATTGGTGGTGTATATCTAATTTTCACTTTGCCTACCAGTCGACAAATTTGGTCTGGCTTCGAAATAAAAATGACATTAAAAATTATATTAACTTCTGGCAAGCCAATATGAATAAAATACAGCAACAAAAAAAAGAACGCATGCCAGCATATATTCAATGGCTAAAGGATGAAAATGTAGTTCCTATCCTTCCGAAAGATGAGGATATCCTTAAAGAAAAGTTCTATAATACAGGTATCCCGACCTTGAATATCTGCCCAGGATTTGGCGCCGTATATGAAATCGAGAGTAAAGACGCCGAAATATTTGACAGAAAAGGAATACTAAAACAAATTCTACTCGATAGAATAAAAGAAGGCCTTAAAATAATTGGTAAAGACGGCAGCGAATTTTTAAAGCTACGAATTTGACCTTATTTTATGCCGTATTAAATAGTTCTGACATGGCCACCATAGTTTTGATTTAGGAAGGGAGATTCTATTTCCGTGCAGATTAATAGTTAGTAGTTTGTCATAAACCTGGTAGGGCCCCTCGTATTCCTCAAAGTCATAATATACAATTCTATAGTCCTCGTCGATGGTTATCCAGCCTGTATCGAAAAGACGATGATGTACGCCACATAATAATATACCGTTTCTTACATCTAGTCGTTGGTCCTTCGATGCAGACGCCCAAGGTATAATATGGGAAGCCTCTAAAGCAAATGGGAAACTAAATCCGCAGAAAGCACATTTCTCTTCATAAGCCTTTAAAAGCGCCTTCCGGAATATTGATTGAGCTGAACCTCTGGATAGTATTATTGAATAAATTTCCCTGGATTCATCGGGCTTATCGAGAAGTCACTTAACTATTTTTTCCTCCGTAAATCCGCTCTTAGCGTATTCAAATGGATTCGGGACTGACTCCCAAATAAATTCGTATACTTCATCCAATCCCTCTTCAATGTGATCAACATCCCAGGCAATAAACCCAGATCCTGGACGCCCATTACCGTTAACTATTAAGATAGTCAAAGGGGGGAGATTATCTTCCAGACAGTAGTTCTGTATATAGCCTAAAACGTACCTTAATGGGCGATGGTGAGACATCCCGATTGCATCTGAAAGTTCACGGTACCTGATTGTCTCCCGTCTTCGGGCTATATCAGTCAAAATGTCCCACGCATATGCTGCTCTTTGTTCCTGATTTGGCACATTTCCATTTTTCAATTACTTGAAGCCGCGCTAGAACCGTGAAAATATCAGAGAATAACCTGTAGTCAAAGTTTAGAGCAACTTCACATGTCGATATTGGCGACTTTAAAGGTCTTGATTGTTTGTTCTTATTGCTTAAAGATTAAAAATAGTTTGTTCTTATATAAAAAACAACGTGAAAAACACCCAAAAATTCCCATTCTCAAAACTTGAGCAATCCGACACGTTCCTAAGGTTGAATTACTCACCCAATTGTTTGTATTTATATTACTTACACATTACCTTCGTCTTCTATTCGTTTCAAAAGAGCCGATTTAAGTCGGTCAAGAAAGGCAGTATCTCCTTTCTTCCTTGCAAGGATTGCCTGAAAGGTCCGGGACGTATTGCCCAGGTCAATGTGGAAAGCTGTCTGCAAAAATGCAATAGTCTGCTTCAGGGTTGCCTTTCCATTGTTAAGAGCACCGGCAGCATGTAACGCATAAGCAAGCTCTATAAGGCCAGCCTTCGTGTCCGTCCATTCGATAGCGGACTCCTGGACTGCAATTGTCGGATTATCGGTCGTCTCTATTTCCAACATCGAATTTTGCAGGTATTCCTTTACCTGTTCAAAACCTAAGATAACTGCCAGGTTAATGCTTTGGGGAGTACAGAAATCTCTGTCAATAACGGGAGTGACTATATCTATTGTATCATCTTTGAACGCCTTCCCCCTTACAAAGTATTCGCTGTCCATATGCGTTTTGCCCGATCGGTAATACTTGTATAGCTCCAGGTGATGATAAAAAAAATTATCAATTCTTTTCAGCTCATTCTGAAAGTACCGCCTGCGAGACTTTTTGCTTCCAATTGGCTTGTCGGATTCTATGTTGAATAGCGTAGCATGATAGACATATAGCGCATGAAATTTGGGCTTGACAAATTTATAGAACTGAATTTCTTCTTCTGCGTTCAGAAATCCCTGATGTTTTATAAGGCTTCTCAGGTCCGACAGCACACCCGTTATCAATGCAACGGATTGGGCGGAACGAATAAGAAGGTCCTTTTCTGTCGCAATAGTATTTAAGTTTGCGACGAGTTCGTTGAATAAGGCTTCGGCAGAGGGTATCATATTGACAGCTTTATGGCTACACAAAATCAAACGTTCACTTGTCGTTATGCTTTGTTCAATTCGTCAGCCGTTGTCATGTGTACCGGATTATACTTCTTTCAAAGCCTTTAAAGTAAAATTGTCTCACAAAGCAGTAACGTCATGCCATATCGCAAGACTCGTTATCGAAGTGTCATTTGGTGGGGACGGTAGATTTCTTGATTAAAAATAATGAGGTTTGCATGCAATGTCAATACAGCAATTTGAGATGATGCCTTTTTTAACAATTCCCTAACGGTTACATACCACGAAGTATTTTTGTTAGATTATCCGAAATGTCTTAAATTAATAAAAACCTTGTCAATCTTATATTATGAAATATCTTTTCGCCCTCGGTTCCCTCTTCCTACTTTTCGGATGTAGCGGCAAAAAGCTCTCCAGGGATCAAGCTCTTACGCTTATCAAACAAGCCTACCATTACCCAGAAGTATGGGATTATGAGATCTTCACGGCTGACCCAGATCAAGTATCCAAGATGACTGCGGCAGGTCTCGAAGAGCAAGGATTTGTCACTATTAATCATCATCCTCGCCTATTGGACATGGGAAAGCCATTAATTCAATTGACGACTAAGGCGTCCCCATACGTGTTACCAGCGGAAAAGAATGATAATGACAGCAAAATCGTTCGTGTAAAAGCAGGAGAGGTGGATTTTGTGGAGGTGACTGGAATCAAATTATTATCCAGTGGAAAAAGCGCTATCGTTGAATACTCTACTATATACAAGAATCTGACCCCATTTTCCGGCCTTCTGGGAGCGACAGCCAATAAACAGAAACTACAAAAGGCATATTTCTCCCTTTTTGATGATGGCTGGCGGGTGGAAAAGAAGCCAGGAATTGAATTTCTATCGAATTAAAAGAATCCGGCGTGAAGACGCCGGATTGCAGGCTAATCAAACCTTCCCAATTACAGATGAGCCTTTGGTAAAACCTCAGACGATGAACTATTTACTTCACGCGCAGACATTCGGATACTTTTTCATCGGTTGAGGTGTCTTCTCGTAGTACGACATAGGGAATGGTAAACGGGCCGAAATAAAATCTTAAGACAGCCAAATCCCAGGCTTGTTATTTGAAAATCCGACTCTTACTGGTAGTCTTTATTATGTCGATTAAAAATTTGTGGATAGTGTCGTATGTTACTCCAAAAAGCGCGGCCATACGCATCATATCATCAATGGAGAATCGACCCGGGCTTTGCCAATTTTTTCGAAAGGTATAAAACGAAAGCCCAAGCTCGCTTGATATTTTCGTCTCCGAAATAATAGCGAACATCTGGTTGAACGATGACATATTACCAGATTCAAGTTCATGCTTTATGGAATTGAGCCTATTACGTCTCTGTGTTTCCTTTCTTGTGATGTAAATATTGTCAGACGTCTTAATCCCATTTGATCTGTCCATATTCTATAATTTATTGGCAGAACGATACCAAATCAGCTTATAATGTTACTCCTCACAAGATTGATCATCGATCATGTATGACATTTTCTTCATATTAATCATCTCATTCATTACGCTAACCGCCTCGATTAACTTTATTATATCAAAAACCATCCCTACAGTGTGACCTATTTCGGACGGACTGTCATAAGCCAAGATTGGTGATTGTATAGACTCTTCAAGCATTTGGCATAGCCTTAGTCTGATGTTTATTAGCGGATATGCGCAAATTATTGTGCACATAGCTTTCACGGGTTCAACTCTATCCTCTATCCTTAAAAAAGCTATTTCTTCTTCCCAATCAGCCGCGATCTTCTTCATTTTTAGTGTTTTGACTTAGGAGTATGGGTTGCATGTATTAAAGCCTCTGTATAAATAGAGATCGTTTTGAATTGTGGGCAGGCTGCGATGACTTTCTTTTCACTCTTACCCGATTTTTCAAAAGTAACCAGATGAAGGTTACCCTTTTTCAAGCTAATCAATAGGTTCATCTTTAGCGCATCCTCTTTCAATTCCCGAATAGGATATGCGTTTATCACTCTTTCAAGATCATAACGATACTCTGGCCCAAACTTCCGAAATCTATAATTACTGTTATCGTGTGTCCTCTCACCAAAAGAGAGTTGTATCCACGCGCAATATTTTGTTTCGTCCGCATCCCCAAAGGTCTTATATACTGACCTCCCTTCTAAAAGATTGAAAGACTCTCTGAGCGTTATACCGGCGTCCCCTTTTACGTGGAAGGTTTGAGTTCTATCCACCCTTGTGGCAACATCGTAGATCAGATGCGCATCATATTTGACGAAAGTATATGTGTCCGAACCGGGGGATTTCCGAAAATATAATGTCGCCTTTAGACTACTTATTTCATTGTAGTTCTCCGTGACATTTAGCTGGAATTCAGGCTCACCCTTTAACATTGCCGCCTCCAACTGCCCGGTTGAAGACAGCATTTCGCCGAATCCCAGGAACCTGAGATTGTGCTTTAACAGCATAAGGTTGTCAATATTCATAGAAGTATATTTTATTTGGGAAGTCAGACATCCGAACTTTGACTGGACATGCCGGAACGACTTATCTGGCATTGGTCTATAAGCGCACAAGCGTCCGTCATACGAATCAGCATTTTATAAATTTCTAAATACCTAGCTCTTATATGAGCGGGTAAACCGTCAGCGGCGGGAGAGGTTGTAGCATAGTATAGAAGGTCCCACAGACCAGCTTGCAGGTCATTTGCGGAATAGCTGTCCAAAATACCGTGGATGACTTCTAAAGGCTGCTTTGCCTGCTCAAGAGATGGCGGGGAGGTTGGGAAGCATTGATAGCTCCCACTATTGCGATCTTCTTTCATGGCTAGGTTATTTACGCTTGGATTGCGATTTACCTCCACAGATACCAATCTTGTCCTTGAACTTAGTCTTGATAGCATTCGCTGACTCTGCGATTACGAGGAATCGCTCATAATACCGTAGAACTTCTCGGCGCTCCAACATTTTTGTTAGTTCGCCTTCATAAATAATTACAGCCTCCAGCATGATCCAAAGCAAAGACCTCGTGCATTCGATGTTGAAATGCTTAAAAAAGAACTTCGGAAAAGAGAAAGGCCCGATTATCTCCTCTGTACTAGCTTCCCGATCATAATAATTTTTAAGATATTCGCTGATAGCGTCAGTGAACTCCAGGCCCTGTTGTTCGCATTTAAAGGAAATTCCGATGCAATACATTGCATCTAGTAGCGGATGAAATAGGGAACAGAACTCCTCTATCAATAGTCTCTCTTCTTGGGTATGATATGCTGGTGTTTCAACAGACAAAGCCATTTGACACCAAACGGTCAATTGGCGCTTAAGGGCTGATCGTTCAATCTTGTCGCAGGCGCGAACCAGAAAAGCATCGGGATTTTTCTTGGGAAAGTCTTTGAGACGAGGATAATCAAAAAGTTGGGTATGCATTACACACAGATTGGAATGGTGAACAATGTGATTTGCCGGCCATTCCTGGCAATCTGTTATCGAATTGTGCCGTAGAACCGGGATGGTTATTATTCGCTCCTCCCGCGTTCTACTGCAAAGTACCATCGATTTCCCGTCGTATAGCACTGATCTATTTTGTATTCCACCAGATTTTTTATTTTATTTATACGTTGGAGAAATTCTATCTTTGTGGTATATTAAAACCGAATCACTATGTCGGAAAAGACTGCACATATTGGCCGCAATATCAAGCGAATCCGGGAATTGCTGGGAGTTAAACAGGACGCCCTGGCAATTACTCTTGGAGATGATTGGAATCAGCAAAAAATCTCCTATTTGGAGGCAAAGGAGGAGATTGACGGACCATTGCTCGACCAGGTCGCCAAGGCACTTAAAGTAACGCCCGATGCTATCAAAAATTTCAATGAAGAGGCAGCGACGAACTATATAAATACTTTTAATGACCACAGTACTGGCGCGTTCAATAACTTCAATTGCACTTTCAACCCTATAGACAAAGTAATAGAGTTATACGAGCGTATGTTAAAGGACAAAGACGCGCTTATCGAAAAGCTCCTTGGTGAAAAGAATGGGAAATAGGCAAAAAAAATACCGGGCGGTCCCGGTATTCATGTATCAATTAGCCTACCTTCTTTTTTAGTTCCTTTTCCGGCTTTGGATCATTTATCTTTTCCATCAGCTTTTTTGTACTGTCGGGCAACTCTTTCTTTTCCTCTTCAAGCACTTGTATTTTGCTATTGGAAAAGTTGATCTTCTCCATCTGGCTGTTGAAAACAAGGATTCTATTATACACAGGGTCAGCCTGTAAATTGACTTTTTCCGGTCGCCCGTTCACCCGTAGCATAACCTCCATGATATTTCCCTGCTGCAAACCTTTTAGGATATTTTCTTTTTCGTCCTGGGCAAGGGTTTGAGTCGGCAAATTGTTGAGCGATTTCACCAGACTAAAATTAAGATCTGCTTCGCGTGGATTTCGGAAAACAATGTTTCCCTTTTCATTCCTGGGTGCTTTGAGGTCCAGATATGTCCAACGAGTTATCTCTTGTCCCTCTTTCCGGATACTATTCCGAACGGCCCGCCCTTTCATCAGGTTATAGGTCTCGTCGTTATTGAAGCCGGTTTGATTAAAAAAGGGGAATCGCTGCTTCAATTCTTCCTTATTTTCGTTGATCAACGTGACATTCTGGCTTTGGAGAAAATAGTAGCCGGAATCCTTCTTTTTTTCAAACTGCAACTCATGGACCATATCCTCCTTTCCATGACTAATCTTGGCCTTCAATTCAAATGAAGGCTGCCCCTCTTCCATTTTCCTTCGAAGAGCGCCGTTCAAGGTATCCTCAAACCCCAATTTACCCAACGAGCGCGCCAGGAACGAATAATTCTCTTCAAACATAACATGATTGTTTAATGATTAGAAAATGATTAATGACTAACGTTCGAACTTTTTTTAGGCTTTTTCTTTTCCATTAGTTTCTTAAGAGATGGATTATTTTCGATCTTAGCCATCTCTGTTTCTACGATCTTTCTTATATCCTTTTTTATTTGGTAGAAGTTTTGCATCACTTCTTTATTATCAATTTCCCTTAGTACTGGCAATTCTTTATATTGACTTTCTTCCTCCCGGATCGCCTCATGATCGTTGATAATAGAGGCATGGAAGGTTTTGAGCTTAATACGCTGCTCTGGGTCATCGGCTACGGCACCTACGAATTCTCCCGAACTCAGATTAGCAATTCTGCTAGGGGGCATGGCTGCATCCAACTGCATAGAGCGACTGAGGGACGTGTCGCTAGAATTGATGGACACGGATTCGCGTTCCTGCATAATTTTCCCTATTCGCTCGCTTAATAGCTTGGCAGTATCGGCAATGACCTGACCCGCTATTATGTTCCCCGATACGTTCATAATAACTTCAGCCTGTTCTTTGCCGTAATCTTTACGGAGTTGGGAAAAATCCTGAACGCCCAACGTGGTAGCTACTTTATTACTTCGGGCAGTAGCAATCAGGTTGTCCATGTTATTGACATAAATAGTGGGGAACTCATCGAAAACCAGGCTGGACTTCATTTGGCCTTTTCGATTCACCAGCTTTAGCATGCGCTCGACACAAAGAGAAAGGACAGCTCCATAGATTTGCTGCTTGCTCGGATTGTTACCCGCACAGACGATCTTGGGGTGGGTAGGGTTGTTAATATCCAGGGTAAAGTCACTACCCGACAAAATATAGTATAGTTGAGGTGAAGCCAGCCGGGCCATTCCGATCTTCGCGCTGGCTATCTGCCCCTCCAATTGCTCCAGCGCTCCGTTGACGTAGGCAGATATAAACGGGTTGATCAAAACCTCTATTTCTGTTTCCAAACTGAGAACAGGAAAGAGCTTTTCGTATTCGATCTGGGCCAGCTCTACGCTATGGGGGAGGGTGCAATACTTGCCATTATCGTATTTCTTTAAATACCAAAAGATGGCGGTGGTGAAGTTAATAGGAGATTCGACGAAGAAGTCGCCAGTCTTTTTGATCCACTCGCGGTTGAGCGCTAAAAGGATGGTCCGGCTCGATTCTGTGGCGTCCGTTATATCGAGCATGCTTTCAGGGCTAAGGAGGTTAACCCGGTGGGAGCGGGAAAGATCGTCAAAATTGATCACATATAATTTAGGAGGGATGGGATATTTATCGAGGTTTTGCAGGGCAATATTGTACGTAATACGGGTTAGGTCGGGAAATTTATAGTCATAGACAAAAAAGGTAAAGCCTTTTTCAATATGCTGTTTGATCACATGGCGGATCACAAAATAGCTTTTACCTGCGCCGGGCGTCCCCAGGACCAACAAAGCCCGGAAGGGGTTTATAATATTGATCCAGGATTTCCGGGTCTTTCCTTTGAGTTGATATTGCGCGGGCAAGTTCACCGAATATTCGTTCGTCAGCTTTCTTTCCTCTTGGGGAAAGGCCTCGTTCATCTCGTTGAAGATGTCGTTCCTATACCGGAGATATAGAATACGACTCAACCGTACCCCTCCCGCCAGGATGGATAGATAGCCTATAGAAGTGACGGATATGTACAACTGGGCAAGGGTCGTTTCAGCCATTGAAAGGCCAAGGAATAGGGAAGATAGAAAGAACAATATAACCCCAGATAAAATATAGAACAAGGCGGGTGGCAAGGTGAGTTTGTCGCTTTTCTTACCCCTTACCCCTATGAGGGAAATAATCAGTAAAAGCAGTGCGGCAACCTTGGGAGCGTTAATGCCAGTCAAAAAGAAGAGACCACGGGTTAAGTTGTAAATAAGAGCATCCAATAGGGATAATGTCAATCCCCAGATTTTAAATGCTGGATAGCAGGCACTATAAAAATGTACCAGCAGGAGGACGATGCTGAAAAACCTTGTTAGGTCCAGAATCTTGCGTAGGGCCTGTGTATTCTCACCCGTTTGCATAATGTATTCATTTTACCGTTTGCTATGGTTTCCTTCTCTTTTTCCGTTTCTTCTTTAAGAAGCCAGGGTCCAGCTCCGGACCGCCCTGATCAGCAGATAGAAGATTTTTCAGGATTTCGAGGGAGATTTCGATTTTAAAGCGTTCCAGGTTATCGGCGTTTTTCAGATCATTGTCGGTACCATTCGGCGATTTGCTGTCCCTAGTCGTGGCATTGTATTTCAAATTGCTAAATAGGGATTCGAGCGAATATCCTAGCTCTCCGGCCTCATATATAGTCCGGTTAAATGGATCAATGAGGTAGATGGAGCGAATTTCTCCGCCATCATTGCGCTGGAAATGGCATTGTATGTTTTTCTGCTGCAATCCACTGATTAGCCCTTCAAAACTGCTGGTGCGGCGGATGACGGCATCCAGCTTACCCTGGACATATTTCTTGTAGGGTATCTTCTTAATCCTGTTCCGGTCGAATTTCTTTTCCAGGTTGTTAAGGGTGGGTTTGCCATAAATAGAACTGGCTTTGATGGGAACACCGATCCGGTAGCCACCCTTGTCCAGAATGCTATAAGTCAATCCACGGTTAACATACTGTCTGCTCCCAACGGCTCCCCGGTAGGCAGTCACATTGTATTGCCGAAGGATGGCATTTAATTCCTCCAGGGAAGTAAACTTGTAGTTTTCGGTGACCTCCCGGACAATATTGGAAATAGTCTGTTTAGTCTCCGTCTTGCCGTATTCTGCCGCCTCCGGCCCAATTGGGTCACGGGCAAATATTTTGGCGGACTTCCTTCCGTCAGCTGGTGTCAGGCCATATTCCTGCTCAATGGCTTTCCTGGCTGGTTCGGACTTTTCTTTGCCGATTTTATGTAGGTTGATCGCACGGCCTTTTGCCCTGATAGGAGTGCTAACGATATGGATATGGGAATGGTGGGCGTCCTTGTGCTGGTAGACCAGATAAGGCTGGTCCCCAAATCCGATCCTTTTCATGTAGTCGGCGGCTATCTTCTGCAAAGTCTCCGTATCGGGGTGTTCGCCGGGTGGAAAGTTAAGGGAGATATGTACGGCATTGGTTTTGATCCTGTCGTTCCGTTGGATCAGCTTTTCGAAACGGCGGAGTTTTTGTGAAAATGTGAGATCCTCCGCTTCCGTAGAAAAACCGGACGCCAGGATCAGGTCCGCATTTCCTGCTCGGACTTTCGACTCATTGTAGTTGAGTATACCCTTTATTGATCTTCCTATTTTGATTCGGGCAACCATCTTTTTGCCAGTTTTGAAATTATCGTAAGTAGCCGTTCGATCTTCGGTTGGAGGGCCTGATATTCTGAAAAGGCTGTTTTGGCGTAAAATTCCTTACGCGAGGATTCCGGATAGGTATGGAACTTTTTGGTGATTTGGTTGATGTTGACCCCGATGGCTTTGATCTCCATCCGGAGGCTGGCCAGCTCTTCCATCAGGTTATCCAGAGTTAGGTCATGGGTAAAGATTTTGATGGGCAGGTTTTCTAAAAAATCCCTCAGCAAACCGCTCATGTCCATATTAGGGTTCAGGGAAAGAATGCGCTGCAATTCAGCGTACTTTCGGGTGGTCACTCGGGTTTTCAATTCATGCAGCAACGCTTTATCTTCCGGCACTTTTTGTCTCCCCATATCCTTTGCTTTAATGATTCCAAAAAAATGATCTCCCATAGTCTTCGTTCAAGGCAAGCAATCCCATAGTTGTGCACAACTATACATCTTGCTCCGTGCGTACAAGGCACGGTGGTACTCTCCCGTAAGGGGAGGGCTGTTATCCTCTTACTAGTGATTAAAAATGTGTCTGGTCTTTCCAGCTTCTCTTTTGGCCAGGTAGGAGACCAACGTCAATGGATAAGATTACATCTGTGAAGACTGTTCGCAGGTCCTCATCGGCAAGCGCCGGAAACTCCTTTGTTAATGCTATTATCTCTTTTAAGCTCAATGGCCGGCTGGCGCCGCTATCGTCATCATGAATGGCCCAACAGTTGGAATATTTACGGATAAAGAACATAGGATAATTCTTTTATAAATTAGGAATTCGATCTGTCGCCGGCTGATCACCTACTTTCTACCGGCCGCTGGAATTTCTGGATTGATCAATTGATCGAGCTTTCCAGGTTTAACACTGGAAACTTGTATCGCTATCAGAATTTTACCGGAATCGCTGGTTAATCCAGGAAACAGGTTCTTCAGGCAGTCGATCTCCTCCCGGATCAGCTGGCGGCTAGTGTTCTTTTTTCCGTCATAAATGGACCAGGAATCGGAGAATTTACAGATGTAGTACATAATTTAGCTTTTTGCATTCCAGGGTAGTCTTATAGGCTCCGCTGGAATCGGTCAATGAATGTTCCTATTAAATAACCATGGCTTGGCGCTCAAAACCGAAGTAATCCAGCTCCGGGCTATATTCTTCCAACTTTTGAGGGGTTCGCCTCTTTTGCTCTTCCACTCCTTTTTTTCATAGAACAGGAAAAAATGATCCGCTTCCAGGTCCG
>Ga0105239_10005328_pt1 | contig 15087 bp, 20 predicted proteins | sample KBSC44metaG_FD_92761 | JGI IMG/M metagenome (GOLD analysis project Ga0105239, IMG submission 92761) | Corn rhizosphere microbial communities from Kellogg Biological Station, Michigan, USA - KBS C4-4 metaG | ecosystem: Host-associated > Plants > Roots > Rhizosphere > Soil | place: Michigan, USA...
CAGGAAACAGCTCAACCGTACTGGAGGTATTCGCATAAACCGGTGTCACACCCGCCTCGATCAGGGCAGGCAGGCTGACAAACGAGCCGCCTCCGGCTAATGCATTCATCGCACCAGCCACCAATCCAGCAAGAAAAATCAGAAAAAGTGATTCCATGGCGGTAATGCTATGGCACTCGACCCTCTATCCGCAATCTGGCATTTCCAGTGCTAGACTTCGGAAAAAACGAAACCAGATAGAGGACCCGTGTCGTGCGCTTCGACCTGACCGATATGCGGCTGTTCCTGACTGTCGTGGAATGCGGCAGCCTGACGCAAGGTGCGCGGGAACTGCACCTGGCGCTGGCGTCGGTCAGTGAGCGCATCGCTGGCATGGAGTCGGCGCTTGGCGCACCGTTGCTCGAGCGCAACCGTCGCGGCGTGCGCGCAACCGCGGCCGGCGAGGCCTTGATCCGGCATGCGCGTTCGATCCTCGGCCAAGTCGAACAGATGCGCGGGGAGTTGCGTACCTACGCAACGGGACTGAAAGGACGCATTCGGCTGCTGTCCAACACCGCCGCGCTGGCGGCATTCCTGCCGCCCCGGCTATGTCAGTTCCTGGCGGCGCATCCCGACCTTGCCGTCGATCTCGAAGAACGGCCTAGTTCCGAGATCGTACAGGCGCTGGTGGACCGGCGCGCGGACCTTGGCATCGTGGCCGACACTACCGACCTCGCGAACCTGCAGACGCATCTGGTTGCAGAGGACGAACTCGTAGTAGTGGCCAGCCGCGCGCATCGCGTGGCGACGCAAGCGTCCGTTGGATTCACGGAAGTTCTTGGCGAACCGATTGTCGGCATGGCGGATACCGCGCTCGAAACATACCTTGCGGAACGCGCGTCGCGTCTTGGTCGTCAGCTCTACTACCGCGTCCAGTTGCGCAGCGTCGAGCATGTGGCGATGTTGGTCGAGGCAGGCGTCGGCGTATCGATCCTATCCAAGGTATTGGCGAGCACGCTGCGTCGGGACCTTGCCATCCTGCCACTGTCGGAGGCATGGGCTGCGCGGCGGCTTTACCTTTGCGCGCGCGACTTTCTCGCGCTGGCGCCGCATGCCGATCTGCTCGCGCGGCAGTTGAAGGCAGGCGCGCCATAGCCTTTGCGCTGACAGAGCCCTCGTTGGTTGCCCTACCGGGCCGACGCCGGCTCCGCTAGCAGGTCCTTGCAGTGAACGAGCGCATTGCGAACGGCCGCTCCGCCCGCATAGAACATCAATTGCAGAATCGCTTCGATCACCTGCTCGCGCGTCGCGCCAGCTGCGAGTGCGGCGTGGACGTGCGCGCGCAACTGCGTAACGGGGTGCCCGAGCGTCACGCAAGACGAGATGACGACGAGCTCGCGCGTCACGAGATCGAGGCCCGGCCGCGCCATGACGCCGCCGAGCGCCCATTCGATCGACATATCGACAAAGTCGGGGCACAGCCCTTCCATGTCGGCCCTCAAAGCGTCGGCAGCACCGCTGCCATGCAGTTGCTGGAGCAATGCCGCGCCGCGTTCGCGAAGCGTGGGTTGCGATAGCATGACGAATTCTCCTGTATTGGTCTGCGAGGTCGCACCGGTTTCGATTCGGGCGATCAATGGCATTGTTGCGACGCAGCCAGCCGGGAAAAAGATGAAACTGCTTCGAACATAACGAAAGGACGCTTCGCAATTGGATCGACTGGAAAGCATGGCGATTTTCGTGCGGGTCGTGGAACGGGGCAGTTTCTCGGCCGCAGCAGAGGAATTCCGACTGACGGGAACCATGGTGGGCCATCACGTCCGAGCACTCGAAGCGCGGCTGGGCGGGCGCTTGTTGAACCGCACGACGCGCCGTCAGAGCCTGACTGAGCTCGGCGCCGAATACTATGAACGTTGCCGGCGCATCCTGACGGACGTTCGCGATGCGGAATCGCTCGGCGTCGAACTGCGAGGCGAAGCACGCGGACGGCTACGCGTGGTGGCGCCGGTATCGTTCGGTGTCCATGCGCTGGCGCCCGCGTGCATCGATTATCGCGTAGCGCATCCGGCCGTCGACATCGACTTCGTATTGAGCGATCGCGCAGTCGATCTCGTCGACGAAGGCTTCGATGTCGCGGTGCGGGTGGGCGAATTACCCGATTCCTCGCTCGTTGCACGACGATTGCGCCCATATCGCTCAGACGTGTGCGCCGCGCCTGCCTATCTGGAGCGGCACGGGACGCCTTCCGTGCCGGCGGATCTGACGGCCCATCGATGTCTGGGCTTTGCGCATCCGGTGGCGGGCCGCCGCTGGCGCTTGGCGGGACCCGACGGGAAAGTTGTCGTGCCCGTTTCGCTCGTGCTGACGGCCAACAACGGCGAAGCACTGAAAATGGCGGCGCTCGGCGGGCTCGGCATCATCATGCAGCCCGAGGTTCTCCTCGCCGACGATTTGCACGCTGGCCGACTCGTACGGATATTGCCCGACTACGCGCCTGCGTCGCGGTCGATGCATCTGCTGTTCGCGGCGGACCGGCGGCCGCCGGCGAAGATTCGTACGTTTGTCGACTTCTTGATCGAACGGTTTGGAGACGTTACTTCAGGTAAATGAGGACTGATCCTTCCAATATTTCGGGCGCGCCCACGCCCGTGTTTGCGGCGTTTTTCGCGATCCAGTCCTTCGCTTTTTGCACGCTTTCATCGGTGCCTGCCTTGTCTTGGCAAACGGTTACCGAGAATCCGCCATCTCCACTGCGTGCTAGGGTGTAGCTGACAAAGCCCTTGACCGAACGCATCAGCTCCTCCACCTCAGTCGTTCGTTTCTCGAGCAGATCGTATAACTCCTTTGCACCCTTTCCGGAAAATTTCCTTATAACAGTTTGCATGATCGATGCTCCTTGACGGACCAACGAGACGAGCAAGCCGCACAAACAATGCGTGCGTCCCCTCACTGCTCCCTCCGACAGCGTGCAGTGCGCACAACTGATGGAGAAGGTCGCGCGGTCTGATATCCGCGACCCGTTAGCAGTGTAGTAACTGTGCCGTCGTAGTAAACCTCGCAAGGGGCGAAAAATCTAGGCGCTTTCAGCCAACGTGCGCCACTGGCCGATGGCACTTCGATCGGCTAATTGGGCATTCTTCCTGCAATGCAAAGACCTCGCAAATATGCTGCCGGATCAAGTCGGCAGGTGCGGGAGAGGAGCCCCTGTGCTTCCAATCGCTGAGGGGTACGGAGACGCACGCCTTCCGGCGCGCGTCATCTCACCCCTATTAGCAGCCGTATCCCCAGCGGTTGCAGTTCGGGCCCGGGTCGCTATACCCACCGCGCACGCCTTGGATTTCCTCGGCGGTCAGCGTCCGCAGCGACGACGAGCGACCTTCACGAAGCGTCATCGGCGTGCGGATCTTTTCGCGCGTGAGCGATTCAGCTGCCTGGCGCTCGACCTGGTTCTTTTCATTCATGGTGAATATCCTCGTAAATCCCGCAATTAAAGGCTTCAGTGCCTTCGATCGTGCGGGTTTCGATCGAAGTCATACAATCGCGATGCCGTGTGCCTCCACATCGGGGCGTTCCCAGAAATTGAACGACTCCAGATGCGCGAACATATCGGGCGGCAAGACCGTCTCACGCGGCTCGAACGACACGCCGCGCCGCACCCGATGCAGCCCCGGCGTATTCACGGCGAGATCGAAGCTCTCGGCGTCGTATTGAACGTTTGCCGTGTCGTGTTCGAAAGGCACTTCATCAAGATGCGCATAAATGCGAGCGAGCACCCGGGTGGGCTCGCGGCACAACGTTTCGTAGCGCACCAACAGCACGCGTCCGGCTTCGGCGCCATAGCAAGCCTGCTTCAGTGCATCGAGCGCGTAGCCCACCATGCCGTTGCTCGCGCAAAGCGCCTCGACGCGCTCGTACACCGTCACGTCCGCCCGGTTGCCGAACAATGCGGACAATCGATGGGGATGCTTGCGCGCGAGCCGCTCGAGGCTGTCGACCACCCAGCCGACATTCCGGACGCAGCAAATCGCCCGTGTCGCCGGAAACAGATCGACCAATCCCGGCAGCATGCAGCTCCATGAGCGATGCGTATCGATCACAACCGGCCGTCCGTCCGCATCGCCGTAGTAGGCATCGAAAACCGCCCGCAACAGCCGTCGCCGTCGTGCCGTATCAAAATGACGGTGCATCTCGACCGATGCATTCATCGCCTGTAACTGCGCAATGTAGAGCTGGGCGACGGGGCTCGTCATATCCGCGTGGATACGAGGATTCTGCCGAAGCAGCGCCGCCAGCAGCGTCGATCCCGAGCGCGGCAATCCCGACAGAACGTGATAGGTCATCAGGCGGTCTCCCTATGAGCGTGGTGGGTGCCGACCGCGCCGGCATCCTGGCCCCGGTGTGCCTCGTCATCGTCGACAAGATCTACGCGGCCGTGCTCGAGCCGGAACACGCGCTCGGCCGACGCAATCGTCTGGGGCCGATGGGCAATGACGATGCGAGTCAGTTGCATCGCGCGCACGGCCGCATTGATGGCGGTTTCATTCGCGGTATCCAGATGGCTCGTGGCTTCGTCGAGCAGCAGCAGGCGGGGTTGTTTGTAGAGCGCACGCGCCAGCAGCAGGCGCTGCTTCTGGCCTCCCGACAGCAAACATCCGCCCGCGCCCACGAGGCTGTCGTAACCCATCGGCATGCGATCGATTTCCGCATGGAGCCCGGCGAGCGCGGCACAGGCTTCGATGCGCGCAATATCGACGTCCGCGGCAAAGAAGCTGATGTTCTCGGCAATCGTGCCGCCGAACACGGTGTCGTCCTGCATCACGGTACCGACGAGACGACGAAAAGGTGTCAATCCGATCTCGTCGATACGCCGGCCGCCAAACAGCACTTCTCCCTCCACGGGTTCGAGCAGCCCTAACAGGATTTTTGCCAACGTCGATTTACCGCCCCCGGATGGGCCGGTAATGGCGACGCTTTCGCCGGGCTCGATGCGCAGATCGACGCGCTTCAATACCCATGGCTCGGACGGCGCATATCGGAAACTGACGCCGCGCAGCTCGACGCTCGCCTCCAGACGATCGTGGTCGATCGGCGACAAGCAGCCCGCCACTGCTTCGTTGGGTTCGGGCGCGTGATCGGTAATGTCGGTTACCCGTTCCACGTGCACGACAAGCATTCTCAAATCGATGACGCAATCGATCAGCCCGGCAACACGGGTTGAGAATTGCTCCCGGTAGGCGACAAGCGCGAACAGCATCCCCACCGTCAAGCGGCTATCGATGACTGCGAGCGCGCCGATCCAGACGGCCGCAATGCGCTCCAGCCCGAACAGCAATGTGCTGATCGCGCGTTGAACGGCGACAATGCGTTCACCGCGCAGACCGGCGTTGAACTGACTGACCAGCAGATTCAGCCAATGCATTGTCCGCAGCGGCACTTGGCCATACAGACGCACGGTCTGAATGCCGCGTAGCGTTTCGAGAAAATGATTGTTCTGCTTGCTGCCGAACGCGATCTCTTCCGCCTTGACGTCGCGCATTGCACGAAACGACAGCCATCGGGAGGCGAGGTACAGCGACGCGGCACCGACCGATACGACGCTGACGGCAGTGCTATACGACAGCATCATGGCCAGCGTGCCGACGACCATGACGCCATCGACGATCGTTTGCGCAAATCGCGTACTTAGCATGTGCTGGATCTGCTCGACCGATCCGAAGTTCGACTGAACGGCGCCCGGGTGACGCCGTTCGAACCACGCGAGCGGGAGCCGAATCAAATGCGAAAAGACATTCGATAGCCAGCGGAAATTCAGGTGTGCGCTGATCGCGGCGACTAGCCACCCACGAACCGCGGAGATCGCCGCCTGCACGACGACCAGCAGCGCGAATCCTATCGACAGCACGGCCAGCGTACGCGCGTGAGACGACGACACGAGCCCCCGGTCGATTGCCCATCGCAGGTGAAACGGCATGGCAATGGACAACGCCTCGAGCGCGAATGCCGATAGCAAAATCCAGCTAAGTTCGGATTTCGCATCGAGACAATATTTGGCGATCGGCGCGAAGCGCGAGAGATCTCGTTTTTCGCTGTGGCGCACGAATTCGCTCGATGGCCACAATTCCAGCGCCACGCCGGTGAAATGCCCATCGAATTCGCGCCACGAAATTCGCCGCAAGCCCGCAGCCGGGTCGTGTATCGTGACGCCGCTTCGGCTCAGCGACTTAAGCACGACAAAATGATTCATGTTCCAGTGCAGAATACACGGCAGCCGCAGCTCGCTGAGATCTTCGATCTCGACGCGTAACGCTCGCGACGACAACGCCAAAGCGGAGGCAATATCGATGAGATCCGCAAGCGTTGCACCTTTGCTGGACAACACAATGTGCTGTCTGGCTTCGCGCATCGAAATCGGTTTTCCGTGGAAGGCGGCCATCATGGCCACGCACGCGAGACCGCATTCGGTCAACTCGGCCTGGAGCAAAACGGGAAGTTTCCCGCGCAGCCCGATCATTGCGTTTGCGCCATGTACGCAAAGATCGTCACGGCGGCCACGAGCGAGCCTGCCAGTGCCCACGACGCCCACGCAGGCCATGCCCGGCGGATCAGAACCGTGCCGGCCATTGTGCGTTGCCGGTAATTCAGTGCAGCTGTCCGAAAGATCCGGTTTTGCGCCATAAGAAAACCATTTTTAGATGCTTCATCTCAATGAGAAAGCTGCGGGCGTGCCGCATCGATTTACATTGAAAGCCGGTCGATCGGCGAGCGCTTACAGTCTCGCATAGTTATTGATAATCAAATGTGAGGAATTCATTGAATTTCGTGTCAGATAATCCTTATTGATTCGCTGGTGCGTAATTGAATTCGCACTGCTCCGTTGACACCGCACAGGCGCTGTCAACTCGATAGTTAAAGCCGCTTCGCGATGATGAGAATTTTTGAGAATAAGTAGGATATTTCTTGTTTTACGTCATTCGCTTCTGATGGATTCGAGGCTGCGCATTTACTTCATGCAGCACTGGTTCAATCTGTCCGATCCGGGCATGGAAGACGCGCTGTATGCCGTGCCCTGCAAAGCGAGCCCGCAGTACAAGCTGACCGAAGCGAACAAGCGGTTCAATCGAAAGATGTCGTCGATTCGCAGCCGCGTGGAGCAGGTGTTTCGCGGAGCGCCTCTTGCTGATGCCGAGATAACTACGAGAGCTTCAACGCGGCGCCGACAAAGGCTTGGTGTTTCTTGAAGCGCAGCACGACCGAAGAGCCAAGCAGTACACCGTCCCCGGCGCGCGCATACGCGCGATCGGCCGACTTTACATGCTCTGAACACTTGCTCGCTTATTAGACCTCTGGCGAGCAAGGGCTTGCTTGAGCGTCGCACACACTGCTATAGCGAGTCCGATTCCGCCTGCACTGACAAACGTGATTTCAAGCCCCAAGTGCTGAGCCACCCACGACCCTATGATGGGTCCGACGACTAAGGCAGCAAGTTGCATGCTTCGGGCCGAGGCCGACACGACGCCAAGCCAGTCCGGCGGTGCTTCTCTCTGTAGAGCGATAGCGTAAGCCATCACTCCGCCTCCGTAACAAAATCCGTTGATGCACCAAAGCAGGCACAGCACTCCCAAGCTCAATTTGGTGACGGTGAGCGCAAGAACCCCCGCCACAAGAACGGTTGCACTGAATCCTACGAGAAACCAAGTCATCGATTTAGACTCGCTGACATGCGTCAGTATGTTTTTAAGAAAGACTCCGCAACCTATCGCCCCAAGAGCTGTGCAACTGACGATCGAGCCGAACGAACTGGCTGGCTGGCCATGATCCCGAAGTAGTACAACCACGAGCGAATCGTAGAGACCTAAAATCGCCGAGAAAGTGACCACGAGCCCAAGGGCGGACGCCAGTGCAGGGCGCTCCACGATCAGTCGCCAAAACAATGCGAAATCGGGGTAGCGCGGCCGGTGAGACTCGTTCGAATGTCGCCATCCGACGGCACCAGCCACACCGATAGCGCACCCCATGGAAAAAACGGCAAGTATCGCGGTCAACGCAAAGCCGCCCTGCGAATGAAGCGCAAAAGAGAGCGCAGCCCCCAGCAGAGGCGACAGAATCTTCGTACATTGATCGACTATCGAAGTGAGCGCCACCGTGGAAACGATTTGCGCGTCAGACAGCAAGCGCCGAATTACAATTTGTTCCGCCGGAATGGTCCCAAGATTGCTGACGCCCTTTGCAAAAACCCATACCGCAAAGACGCCTTCATTCGGGGCGAACGCAAGTCCCAAAGAGGTTACAAAACGCGCAAATGCGCCGCACAGCAGGACAAGTGCGGGCGACTTCCTATCCGCGAGAGCGCCTATGAACGGCCCTGCCAATAACCCCGGCAATCCATATAGCGCCGCAGTCATCCCCAAAACGCTAGGACTAGCATCAAAATTAAACGAAAGAAGAGAGAATATTATCGTGAAATCCACCCAAATAGAAATCGAATTAAAAGTTCTGCTTCAAAAAAAAGACGGATACCCGCGGATCCCGAACAGAGAAATAGTTGCGCTCATGGCATCGGTTTTGCGATTCTGGTAGAGAGCGACAACACGGCCGCGATCTTGCTGATGCGCAGCGCGGGCGGCCCTGCGGCGCTGACCCGGTTCGTTCGCGGCCTCGGCGATACGGTCACGCGCTCGGACCGCTACGAGCCGGACTCGAACCGCTCCGCCGGCGTGCTCGATACCACATCGCCGAAGGCCATCGCCACCACGGCGCAGCGTCTGCTGCTCGGCGATGTCCTAAGCGCCGGAGCGCGCGCGCAACTGGAGCGCGGCATGACCGACTGTAAGCCGGGCCTCAACCGCCTTCGCGCCGTGTTGCCCGTGAGTTGGCAGGCCGCCGACCGGCCTGGAACCAGCGTCGAGAGCAAGACCAACGACTACGCGCTCGTGCGCCCGCCTCGACGCGCGCCGTTAATCGTGGCTGTCTACTACGATGCGCCCGACGTCGGCCTGGACGCGCGCGAGGCCGTTTTGCGCGAAGCGGGCACGGCGTTCGTGCAGTGGGCCGAATTTCATGGTCCGGTTACGGGTAGCACCCGCTAGGCTGCGTGACGTCGGTATAGGGCCAGCGACGCGCGATGGCGATGAGGCGTGCTTCCAGGTCGGTTGACGTTCGCGACAGAGTCCCCGAAATGCTCTGACAGCACATAGAGCTTCATGTCGTAGCTGCTTACCGATTATGATTGGCGTATTCGGCCCATGCTGACGTGATCATGGCCACCGCATTTTCGCCCGACTCCTATCCCGGCACGTCTTTGATAAACATCAGCAATTTGTCGGCGAACGTTTCCCGCGAGAGGTTGCTTCCAAAGACTTCGCGGATCGAGGCAGCCAAGTCGCGAATCTGCTCGATGGTCAGCGGCGGAAAATTGTCGGGGTGTCGGATGTCGTCCATGCGGCGACTATCCATCGCCACATCGACAACGCTAGCTCATCCGCCTGTCGCCTTCACGAAGGCGTGAGATCCGCTATCTGACGATGGCGGCATTTCACGCGTAGCTCCCCGGCGTTGTGAATCGCAGCGCCAAATGTGGCTGCAGTATCCCCGCAGCGGCCCCATTCATCAGATGGATCGACCGTCGCCTCAGCTTTTTGATACGATCCAGCCTACGAACAGGCGACGTCTCGTCCGCTGTCCGTAGGCTTGTATCCGAGCCTAGACAAATACAAACGTGAGGGCCGCATGAACAACACGTATAACTACGGATCCCACAAAGATCTGGAGCCGACCGAGCTTTTCTTATTCATCGCTGTTGAGCAGACCTGCGAGCAGCTCGGGATCGATGACGTGGAATACGTCATCCTGATTTTTTCCGGTCTGCCGATTTTGCCAACCCGGGCCAAGCCATTAGGAGCAACGAAGGGAACGTCTATCGCCTCTGTTATGTCTCGTTCGCTGTTCCGCTACGAGCTGAAAAAGAAGGTCTTGCCGACCTTCACGCTGAACAGCATAAAGCGGCTTCGTTGGATTTTGACTCACAAGCTCAGCACGTTTGTCGGTCGAACGCTGCCGGGCGTCGGTTGGGTTCTCTTGGCAAACGATGTTGCCCAGATCGGATATCACACCGTCATTCAATACAACCGCATCGTTTCGCCTGATGATAGGGTGTTTTAATGGCAAACCATACCTGGGAAGACCTCGAATCGTTTGTCAGAAAGGAAGCGTGCGTATCACCGAAGAAGGCCATAACGCCCGAATCGACGATCGAAACCGATTTGGGGCAACAGGGCGACGATGCTGACGAGTTCATGCAGCACTTCTTCGATGCGTTCCATTTGGATAGGGGCGACTACGATTTTCATCGCTACTTTCTTATGGAAGGCGAAGGGATTCTATATCACGTGATGATGAAGCTACTGAGAAAGCCGCACTCGCTTAAGCGAGAAACGCTGACCGTCGGCATGCTTCATCAAGCACTGATCGATGGCAGATGGGACTCAAAAGCGCTGTCTCAACGGCAGCTTCACGGAGGCACCTAGAATTCAGCCGGCCCCGCGGTGCTCACCGACGCGCCGTTGCGACGACCACTTACGACCGCCCCGAAGGGGCCATTTGTCTGCCGCGCGGCGAATGCCGCGATGTCGATCCTCACCGGACATTCGCGAACGCGTCGTAACGCACATGAACCGCCCCGTTGATGGCCCTCGATTCGGGATCTTGCCCAAGCGATCTCATGTTCCACTCGCCACAGTTCCGCGGAACGACCGTGTCCGGCGGGGTTAAAGCAGCGCGCTCCTGATGCCGATAATGCGTAATAAAACAAGAAGCACGGCTGCACGAACGCCTCGTCCGGCAGCCTCACGTTGACGAAGCCGGGAGAAACGCGGTGCAAACAACTTATGAACTCAGCGTTGGCGATCACATTTACGTGCCCCGCCGGGGCTACAACGGTCGCGAGCACGAGACGTCAATGACTGGCTTCCGAAGCGCTTCGGACGCCCGTTGACCCACCAATCGCCAAACTCAATTCAATAAGTCGACCCTGTTCCAACTGGGATTTAAAACCTTGAAAGCGGCGTAAGGTTTAGGCCCGAGCCATAGAACCGGCGGCGAGCCGCTTGCGCCAGGCAATCCAGCCGACAACAATCGATAGCGTCGCCACGATAAGCGGCGCAACGCCATGTCCGTATTCGCCGTGTACTGTGACTGTTGACAGCGCAGCCAACATCACGGTGCAACCGAGTGCCGAGCCCCACAGTCGCGTCCGCGCTCGCGCCAGCAGTACTGCGGTCGTGAGCTCCACGGCACCTGTCACGAAATGGAACCAGTGCGGATATCCCCACCTCAGGTATTCCTCAAAGATGGATCGCGGGGCCACGATGTTACTGAGCGAGCCCACGACGAAAAAAGCGGCGAGCACCGAAGGCAATACCCGGCGCCAGGAAATCTTGGACATTCGTTCCACCTGTTCGGATGAGGGCGGTGTCGAGGACAGATGTGCCCACCTGATCCACGAGCCGGCTGATTTCGGCTGTTTACGCCGCAGTGGCCTTGTGGGCCGCCATAAATGCATCGCGAGGGGACGTCGTGCCCGCGACGTGCTCCGTACCCGCGACGCCGAGGTCCATCCAGCCCGCGTTGATGGCATCGAACATCGCTTCGGCCGGCCCGGTCTGGCCCTTCGGGATGCCGAACTGTTCGAACGCTGCTGGCCACTCGGCCCGCGGGATAGCAAAGGCCTTGACGTCGCGCTGCAAGACTTCGCCCAGTTGGGCTGCGACTTCATCCGCGCTGACCATCGAGCCAAGCTCGACCACGCGATGCCCGGACCACGCCGGCCCGGTCAGCAGCATTGCCACCTCAGCGCCGACATCGTCGGCCGCGACCATGGTCGACTTCCGACTGGTCGGGTCGTAGTAGACCGGTAGCGTCCCGCCCTGGGCGACCTGCAAGCCGTAAAGGAAGTTTTCGAAAAACCCGCCGGCTCGCACATAGGTGATCGGCAATGTCAGATGGCGCAGTCCTTGTTCCAGAAGCGAGAGGGCCGTGATCATTCCCAACTCGCTGGTTCTGTTCGCACCCATCGACGACAGCACGACCACCCGCGGCGGTGCTGCCCGGGTCAGCGCCTCGACATAGTTTGCGATTACGCTCTTTGCTTCCCTGAAATCAGACGAGGGCGTCCAGACAGGCGGCAGCATGACGAACGCGCCTTCGACCCCTTCGAGCGCCCTCTCTACGGCAGCCGCATCATTCCAGTCGCCTTCGACCAGGTCCACACCTTGGTCCGCCCAGTTCGTCGCCTTCTCGCGGTTGCGAACCATCGCGCGTGCTTTCTTACCCTGCGCCAGCAGATGTTGGCCCGTGGCGCCGCCTACACGTCCCGTAATTCCCATTACCAAAAACATGTGTTTCTCCTGAGATTAGTATTGCCCTCAAATGCCAACATTCCTTCGGCTGCGGCTGGATGCGCTGATATTGCAAATCTTCGGCTTCGACCTGCGACTCCTCCACGCGCCGGCCCAGATGTCCGCCGGCGTCTGGTACCGAAGGCGGGCCGGAACTGGGTTTGACATCCGAACTCCCTGACAAACGGTCTTTGTTTGAGAGCAGGTCTATCATAGAGACCTATGCCCCGCGCCGTAAGGAGGCAGTTTTTTGTTACCAGAAGAGTTCAAGGGAACCCGAATGAGCACTGCCCAGAATGCGATCGAGAGGTTCGGCCGATATCAACGTGAGTTGGGTGACGCCCAGCCCGCGCACTGCGCGGTTCGCGACGTGCTCGACCGCATCGGCGACAAATGGAGCATGCTCATGATCATGGAGCTCGCCACGCGATCGCAGCGCTTCAGCGAGCTTCACCGGGCCATCCCGGACATTTCCAAGCGCATGCTTACCCAGACACTCCGCGATCTGGAACGCGACGGACTCATCACCCGTCATGTTTTTCCCACCAGCCCGCCAAGCGTCGAATATCGTCTGGCCCCGCTAGGCCAATCCCTGTTGGACCCGATGGCGGCCCTCATCGATTGGGCCGATCGTCGTTATCCCGAGATCCATGCCGCGCGGGTGCGCTTTGACGGCGTATCCGGCGATGTCCCGCGCTAGATGCTCAGCCCGATGTGAGGGTGGTGGCGAAAGCCTGAACCGGCCAGTTTATGTCCTGCTTTGCACATGGCGTGGAAGAACGTATCACGCGTTCCGCGCTCGTCGCCTCCGCGGAAGGAGCACCGACTTACTACCCAAAAGACCGCCGTGAATATCGTGTTCAAATATTCACCAACGACCATAGCCCGCCGCACGTGCACGTCGAAAAGACGCGAGGCCCGTCATGCGTGTTCGAGCTGAACTGTCCGCGCGGCCCGCTCAGGTTGCGGACAGTCAACGGGCGCATGTCGGATCGACATAATCGCCCGGCTTGCCGAACTGATCGAGCCCGAAATCGAGCGCCTTTGCAGGGAATGGAGAAACATACATGGCTAACATCACTGCTGCCGAAATTGCCGCCGCACGCAAGCGCGGTGCACAGGAGCCGGCCATCGTATCGGCCCGCTTAATTATTTCGCTCGGGAAAACGCCCGCTCGAGGCGGGCTGTAGGACACAACAGGTTCGGTTACGCAGCAAGTTCGGCAGTCAACTCAGGATGCCGGGTAATCAAGCGCAGCAGGCACAGGACAGCTCCCGAGGGAGCAAAGCGACCTTGCTCCCAATCGCGCAGCGTGGCCACGGGCGTACCGATCCGCTCGGCGAAAGCAGGTTGAGTCATCCCCGCCGCCTCGCGCGCCTGACGCACAAGCATCTGCTCGGGAGTGGTTACGCGACCGACGCGCGCCTTGGCTTCCTCAAGCGCCTGACGCAGATCCGGCAGCGACTCACCGGCGTCGGCCTCAATGGCCTTGGCGATTTTCTCGATGTCCATCACAGCACCTTTCGGATGTCCTTGGGGAGCATGTTCTCGCGCTCGGCCTTGGCATAAACCACCACGAGCAACACAATCTCCTCATCGGTCAGATTGAAGTAGATTACGCGCGCACCGCCGGACTTGCCGGTACCTGCGCGCTTCCAGCGAACCTTACGAGCGCCGTCGGCGCCAGGAACCACATCCTTTGCATCCGGATTGGCGGCGATCCAGCCGATGAAGTCTAAACGTTCGGCATCTGACCAAATGCGCTCGGCTTGCTTCTGGAAGGTCGGGTTTCAATCACGGTCCGCATAGACGCGCATTATACGGGATTCCCGTACAACATCAAGCTCTGGGACCTCTCGCCGTTTACTAGGCCGCCGGATCGACACTCTTGGCTCGAACCGTACAGTGTTAGCTCACCGTGAGTGGTATGAGCCATCTCAAAATGTGTCCATTACTCACAACAAACGAACCGGCCAGCCCTTCGGCGTCGATCCGATCCACCGAACGGACAATGCCAGCAAGAACGTCTGGAGTGGATACACTTTTCACGCCAGCGACCGCGACACCCCACTCCCCAATCCACCCCAAACCCTGTACAATCATTGGCTCTGCGGGCGTCGTATAATGGCCATTACCCTAGCTTCCCAAGCTAGAGACGTGGGTTCGATTCCCATCGCCCGCTCCAGCATCTCCTCTTCCTGCAAAGACTTCCGCGCAATGTGATCTGCGCCCAGTTCCCGGATTACCCCCCTTTCGTGAATATCGCGATACGCGGTCGAGCCTCGCCCGGAGGGAAGCGGCGGCACCCTGCATCGCCCGCCGCATTGCACCGCCTAATGCAGCAACCCGAACACAGCGACGCCATTCGTCGCACCCACGTACACCCTGCCCAGCGCAATCATCGGCGTGATGAACTTGTTGCCACTACCCCACTGATCGCGCGTACCGGCCTGATTGCTGTTGTAAAGCTCGTTGCCGAGATTGCCCGCGTCGTACGCATGCAGCACGCCGGTGCTGCCGTTTTCCGCGGCCCATACGATGCCGTTCGTCGCGCCGTTGGCTGAGATCGCCGGCGTCGTGCCCGGATAGGGAAAGGTCGTCGGACTCCTCGAAGCTGCGGTCGATGCGAGCAGTGCGTTCGTGATCGGCAAGGCCTTGAGATTGTCGTTGAGCCCGCCGTAGTACACCACACCGTTGTAGTACGCCGGCGAGCCCC
>Ga0105239_10005330_pt1 | contig 15085 bp, 17 predicted proteins | sample KBSC44metaG_FD_92761 | JGI IMG/M metagenome (GOLD analysis project Ga0105239, IMG submission 92761) | Corn rhizosphere microbial communities from Kellogg Biological Station, Michigan, USA - KBS C4-4 metaG | ecosystem: Host-associated > Plants > Roots > Rhizosphere > Soil | place: Michigan, USA...
ATTATTTAAAGCAAAACGAGTCCGTGCAAAAAGGCTCGGTGCAATATCTGTATACCTCCGGCAATGTGATGGATGCCTTGCAGCGCGGTAAAATCCAGATTGGGCAATGCGCCATCTACAATTCCGTGGGCGGATATGTGGAGGAAACCACGCAAGCCTTGGAAAAAGCGCCGGTGAAAATCTTGCGGGAATTTGAGATTAAGATCGCTCATGCGCTGATGATTCGCTCGGATCAGGATTTTGCCAAAATTGACACCATTATGTGTCATCCCCAGGTTTTAGCCCAGTGCCAGTCCAATTTAAAAAAGAAATATCCGCACCTGAAGCAAACCTCCGGCGAAGGGGAATTCGTGGACAATGCCAAAACCGCCGAAGCCCTGGCCCTGAAAATTCTACCGGATAACACCGCCATTATGGGCAGTAAGGTGCTGGCCTCCATTTACGGCTTACAGGTGGTGGAAGATAATCTACAGGACGCCGAGCAAAACTTCACCCGCTTTATCCATGTCGTTTTGAAGTGAACTTAGCGCAGTGACGTACACCCGAAAAATAGGGTTAGTTAAATATAAAGATTTTCCAATAAGCGATTAAAAGAGCTGGAACAGGAAAAACAACGGATAGTTGCCAATTTTATACTGAAAATGAAACGGTAAAAGAAGTCGTAATTAGTTTTACAGAAAATACAGAAACTCTGCTATAATCGGCATGGTTATAAGCTTGCTGGGTATACATTTAAGGTGAAGCCTCAACTAATAAGATTATTGATTACCCTCTTTGGGGTTATGGTCCTTATAATTCATCTGGTACTCCCAAGCCTAAAGTTTGATGTTCCTACTATCTTTTGCATGGTTATCATGATTGTGCCTTGGTTGACTCCTATTGTTGAATCAGTGGAAGTTGCAGGCGTAAAGTTAAGTTTCAAAGCATTAGAAGCAGCTAAAGGCAAAGCTGATGAGGCGGGCCTACTTTCCCCGATTGAGGAAGTAGAATATCCCAAATACTCATTTCAAAGTATTGCCAAAGAAGACCCTAACTTAGCATTAGCAGCACTACGTCTCGAAATTGAGAAAAGATTAAACCTATTAGCAGAAACACAGGGGCTATCTATCAGGGGAAATAAAGGGATAGGCTCTCTAATGAAGTCACTTCAACGAGAAGGCATCATTACAAATGAACAACAGAGTGTCTTGGCTGACATGATTGGCCTTTTAAATGGGGCTGTGCATGGTGCAAAGGTTGATGAGAGAGCTGCAGAATGGGCAGTTGAGGTTGGACCCAGACTTTTACAGTCTCTTGATAATAGGATTGATTCAAAAGCCCCAATTAGATGACCTATGGGGGGAATGCCTACTTCTCGCCTTTTGGCGTAAGGGCCTCAGATTTTTTAATCATTTAGCCGGAATTTTAGGATTGTAGAGATGAGTAATAGCCCTATTTTTTCACCAGATAAACCAATATCAAGACCAAAGGATGACCTTTTAAAGAGAGCAAACTTCTCAAAGGCTCTTGCAAAAGCTCTCAGAAATTGGAGTGAAGACAATAGTTTGGTGACAGCACTTTATGGTGACTGGGGTTCTGGAAAGTCCTCTGTAAAAAACATGATTAGACATTACCTTTGGGAAGAACAGGCAACTTGCCCTATAATCCTTGGCTCTATAGTAATCAGAATTCTTTAGTTGATGGCTTTTTCAGAGAACTCAGTATTGCAATTGGTAAAACTGGAGCTAAAGAGAAAGAGGCTACCGCAAAAAATTTACTTTTGTACGGAAAGCTATCCTCGACAGGCTCAAATATAGTCAAATATTTAAAGGAGTTTATTCCAGTTCCCTTGTTAGGAACTGCATTAGAGAAAGCGTTATCCACGTTAGGTCAGGAGTTCAAAGACTATTCTGAGCTATTGCAAGCAGAACTTGAGGCCAATGATAAAACATTAGAAGAGCTTAAAGAACAACTATCAGGCAATTTAAGAGCTTTACCAAAACCCATACTTGTCATCATAGATGATGTTGATAGATTAACTGTTGAGGAAACTAGACTTCTCTTTCAACTAATAAAAGCTAATGCTGATTTTCCGAAGTTAATATATCTGGTTCTTTTTCAAAGAGACATTGTCGAGAAAAGCTTAACCATAAATGACCAAATTGAAGGTAAAGATTTTCTTGAAAAAATAATACAGGTTGGTTTTCATATTCCTAAAATTGATAAGGATGGCCTCAAAAATTTTGTCAACCAAGAAATAAGAGGCATTCTTGAGCAACGAGGTATAAATCACTACTTTGATTTTGAATGCTGGAACCAACTATATGACAAAGGACTTAATACCTATTTTAGAAATATACGTGCGACCTACAGATTACTAAATTCCTATAATTTTCATTTAGGTGTTTTTAACCCTGATAGTGGAGCCTGTGATATTAATCCTCAAGATTTACTTATACTGGAAATATTTAGGGTATTCAACGAAAAACTGTATAACAAAATTTATAGTATGAAAAAATTTATATCAGCCTCTCCAAATGAGGATTTTCGTGGTGGATACGGTAAGATATTGCAAGAAGTTATGCCACCTGGAGGTGCTGCAAATTCTTCAAAAGAGGTTCATTTAGAATTAAAATCTTTAGAGGAATACAATGCATTCCAGGTAGGCTTTAAATATCTTTTCAATAATGCGTCTGGGGAGCCACCTTCTGATTCATATCAAAGGTTGCAAAACCCTAGATACTTTGACCAATATTTCAATTTCAGCTTATGACCCCTGCCTCAAAAGGATCATTCTCACCTAATTAGAACATACCTCAACCTGTATGGGTTTATGAGTTGATTGATACCTTTCTACTTAAGTTTATAGTCTCTTCATACCCTCTGAAAATCGTATTAGTAAACCAAGCCTTTATGCTGCTTCTGTTATGAGGACAAGTTAAGGCTGACTATGGTGGATCAACTCGACCAGAAGTTGGCCGTTATTATTTAAAGAAGGAGAAAACCACATGTTTGACGATGAAGGAAAAGTGGCGAAGCGGGAGAGATTCGAACTCTCGGTACGCTATAAACGTACACAGACTTTCCAGGTCGACCGCCCCTTCAGGGCTTACACCTTGCGGTGAGTGATTGCGCACCTTTTTCATGACTCTTTGTAAGCTCCTTTTTGCGGTACTTTTGCGGTAGTTTCTTAATTTCCAGTTTCGTATCTGATTATTGAAACACTAGATCATTTATATGGGCCGTTTTCAAGCCCCATTTGTGGACTGTCATTATCAGCTAAAACTCTTCTTGTGAGGCCTGCTAGAGGTCTATCATTGGACGTTACGTAGTAAGTTTTGGGTATCAGACGAACCCATAGAAGGCAATTCATACTAGCGAGTTGAGGTTGTTTCGACTAGCGAGAATTTACTCTCCCCTGTAGTGGTGCGTCAGCTTAGCATCTTTAGAGCTGAGTGGTATATTATATTCAAGCTCTCTATATAATTCCTGATATATAGGACCGCTCTTCAGAACAATTTTTCCTGTCGGTCTTGGTATGGTTGCGCGTATCGCCTCGTTCAATTGTCTACTCAATTCGTTGCAATATTCCTGTTGCTTTTGGGGGCTCTGGCACATTAGTTCTGTAGGAGGGCCATTTTGCTGGACTTGTTGGATAGTAGACCAGACCTCTTTCAACTTCTGTTTGGCTCTTTTAAGCCTTTGCGAATCCATTCCCTCTGTTGCTTTCGTAACGCCCTCAGACCATATCTGATTTAGCTTCTCTTGAATTTGTTTAACCCTAGTTTGATTGCCTTCCAGCATAGCCCAAGCCTGAAATAACAAATGTTTAGGACGAATAAGCCCACGAGCAACCAAAGTATGTCTTTCTATTAGCCTTTTTACTTCTGGATTGTCCTTGAGCCATTTATTTAAAGCGGCTTTGAACTTATCTGACTTTTTTATCTTGTCAATCTCTAACCGGCCTTTTTGGAATCTCGCCCGTGGCGGCTGTTCTATGTCATCCCACTCAACAAAGTCAGACATTAACTCTATAATTTGTCTGGTTCTATCTGGCTTGTCAGCATTTTTAAACCAGTTGCCGATAGTTGTGTGTGCAAGTCTTTTCTTTCCAAGTTCTCGTCCTATACCGGTTCTATCAATAAATGTTTCAAGCTCACACGCAATTTCCCGCAAGGTCAGTGTATTTTTTTCTTTTAATCTGAAAGCAATAAATTTCAGCCAATCTTGGTATATATCTTTTAGCCGCTCATTATTGTACCTATGCCCATTTGCACAGATATATCTTTGTACCTTCTCCTTACCTAGCCCCGAAGTACGCACGATGGAACCATACGGCCCAAGTGACAAGCCACAACTGCATTTTTTATTTGTTTTTTGCTGCTTACTCATCTCTATATTATTGCTCGGATTTTGAACAAAGTCTAGCGTCCGAGGGTCCGTCAGAATCAATATGTTTATAGCAATAAACTAAAAGGTTACAAGCTTGCTTATTTAAGGAGGAAATATGAAAGAAATATTTTGGCCTTTTGACAATTCTAAATGGGACAACGCACTTTCACCCCGGGAGGTACTTGAGGCTCATGGGGACATGACTCTATTAGAGTATGTTGAGTTTTTGGATAGCCTAAGTATAGGCCGAGAAAAAACCATAAAAATGACACATGAACAAATTGTAGCTGAACATCTCGATTATATAGGTCCATTAACTCAAAAAGCAGCAGCATTGCTATATGACAATTGGCGTCTCTCTCCAACCATTGCAAGACTCAAAAAAACCCTTTCCAAAGAAGGTTCATATTGTATTCACACCGAACTGCTGCCAACGAGGCGTAGTGGTAAGTATGCCCGCTATTTTTTAATAGATATAAAAAGCAACGATGGAGATAAAAATTGTGTCACTTTCGCGTAATGTCCCTTATCTGCCAAAGTCTTACCCTTTTTCAATAGAAAAGCAACACGCTCTACGAGGATATCTGGAACTTGCCTTGGGTGTTGATATACAAGAGGGCGAGGCTACGCAAAAGTATGAGGTTATGAGAATCAACATTAAAAGATTCGGAGAATCCGTTACGTTGACTCTTTACCGCAAAGAAGATTCCACTGCTGTGGGCACTCTCACTCCTCAAGGGACAGAATCAGTGTTAATGCTGGAAACGCATGCTGCTATACAGGCCATGAAATTCTAGCAATTAATTTTATATATCTTGTATATTTTTAACTTACGAGGGGGCTCTTCTTGCCTTATTCATCGACTTACCCAATATCTCAATATAGAGTTACAACTGAACAATATGCTTACTTAAAAGCTGTAAGTCACGGACTATCTAAAGCCGACTATAAATTGCTTTGTCATATTTTTGTATCAACCATCTCTCAATACCGTCAAATTAACGAAAATAATAACGGCTGGCTTCCTATTCCCAAGCAATTCATTCAAGCTAAGTTCCGTACATCCGACCCATCTAACTTGGAGTGTCTTAACCTTATCGAAATCAGCCGCTCCTATACCAAAGGAAAATATCCAAGACGATATAGACTCAAGAACCATATATTAGACGACTTCATTCAAGCGGGTTTTAGCAATAGCGGGGCTGATAAACGCCTCGTAAGTATCGTAACAGGTAGGCCTTCCAAGCCTGAAACACAAACCAAAATGCTAAGCGAGACACACATCCCAACTCTTATCCAAGCTTCTATTGACATGTTTCGAGTCTGTTACTTTAATCGAGCCTCTGCTATCGAGCATCTCAATCAACTCCAATCAACATATATCCAGGCCCCAAATGACCGAAACCGATTTCGATTCTTCAATGACTGGTTAATCTTTGATGCCATCGACAAGTTAGCTGAGCCGACTAATAAGCTTGGTATTTATAGCTTTATACCATCCTATACTATGCAGAATACCGGACGTATCAGTACGCCACTCCAATCCGCCACTCGTGCCATGAAAGCAGCAGCCTATAGCTCGATTGAAGACTTGCACAACTATGATCTTGCATCCTCCCAAATGGCTCTACTCTTGCACCAATTTGAACTGTATCGTATTCCTTGTTCTTGGTTAGAGGGGTATATCAATGACCCAACTAGACGGCTCGAATACGCACGAACCGTTGGAGTTACAGTCGATATCTGGAAGAAATGTCTATATACAATTCTCATGACTGGACATATACCCACCAATATCAAATGGAAAGACTCACCTGTAGTTGAAGCGCTTGAGAAAGAGATTCACGACCCAATTGAATTGGTTGCTGCTTTAGGGCGATTGAGGAAGCTTTTAAGTCCGCTGATAAAAAGCTTGAAACTTTGGCACAAGATAATAGAATCGCAAGCTAAACAGGAGGGTAAAGTTTCGAATATGTTTGGTATCGAGCGGCCAGCTTCAGACTTTAAGAATACTGCTGGGATAGTAGCTCATTTGTTACAAGGTAGCGAGGCATACTTCATACACTTATTAACGGTCTTTTCTTGGAAATATGGATTTAAACCTATTAGTAATGAACATGATGGACTAATTACGCTTGGTAAAATTTCCTATGAAGCACAGCAAAAAGTTCGAGAGCTTACGGGTCTACATTGTCTGGAGCTGAGGGAGAAACCATTTGCTTAATACGAGCCTTGCCGTATAGGAGACAGAATTAAGTCAATTAGACCTTTTAAGACTACTGGCAGAAACGGAAAGATGTCTCTACTGAAAAAAAGAATAGCGCAAATAGGAGGTATCAATAGCAATAGTCGAAATTCTTTATCATCCCAAAGTGACCCAATGGCACGAGATTGAATGAGGCTTATGGCTTCAGTCCTCAATTTTTCGTGCTCTGTCTCATCCATAGGTTCATTACCCCGAGCCTTTCTAGCTCCGGGGGAAAAATAGCGCTGGCGTTCAATAATAGAGTTCATAGTTTCCTGAACTTTAGACTCCGAGATTTCCTGGGCCTGCACTAATTTCTGCTTTTTGCCTGCCAATAGGGTGTAGAGTACAAGGGGATATAAAAGATAGCAGCAACCTCCAATCAATCCGCCATGACTAACTATTGCATTTAGCGGCACTAGCCATAGTAAAAAAGGAAGGACGATACGTGCCACAAGTAAGCCTGGAAATATGGCAATAAGAAAAAGTGGAGCAACAATAATACTGCATCCAAATAACAGCATTCCTTTAAACAGGCCATACTCATGAAGGCAGGCCACACCCCAACAGAAAGCGAGAAATGCCCAAACTGTTTTTTTATTTCTTTTTAGCCAACGCAAATCAACGGTCCTCGCTTAACCTCCACACGTTACAGGAATCGGTGTCGTTGTTAATCCGTAACGTACTGTACCGCCGCTCATTGTGGCCTCTTTACCGTGAAGTGCAAAGGCTGTCACAACTAAAGGGATTCCTAGACCAAACACCGGAACAAGCAAGCCGCCTACGATGGCTAGAGGAATAGTCATGCCTAAATAACTCTTACCTTTCGCCCGATAGCTAAAATTTAGCGGGTAACTGTTATTTCCGTTCACGACTCGTGCATCCGATACGATTAATATGCCACCTTTACCTGCTGCACCGGCTGGACGGGCCTTCTCCAACTGGAGTATTACCGGTGCGTTTTTTGGAATTACTTCGCAACCTTGAGCTAGTACAGCTTCAGTTGTAACACCTTGCAGTTCTGTCTTAGTTTTCATGTTGGCGGTTATCAGGTCATTTTGAACCGTAAAAGCGACTCGCGTGCCAGCAGGCAATATTACATCTGCAAAGCATAATGGGGAAATAAATACTTGAAAGCACGTAACAAGAGCCGCTGATTTCATCAGCCAGGAACAACAATTCATCATTTGGCAAATCCTTTTCGTTAAGGTGTAGTAATTTGAATCGGGGCAGTGGTAAGCCCGTCATAAACCGCACCGCCTTGTATTGTAGCGGGCGAACCTTCTACCCAGATACCGAAAGGAATCAGAATCACGAGAATACCGAGTACAGTAGCCGTAACACCCCAACCCCGTTTACTATGGCCTTTCATTTGCAGACTCAAGCTGAATGGCACGTCCTGACCTTTGACATCTACGGCCCGGCCGCCAGCAATATTAAGAAGCCCCGCGCCGCCATGGCCGGAAGCTGGCTTGGATTTATCGACTGTCAACGTAGCCGAATCCCCCTTACGAAAAAAAGTGACGCCGTTATAAACTACATCATTGCGGATTACCGCTGACACCATATCCCCATCGTGGAGGTTATTGGAGCTGACGGTATTGTAGATGCTGAGGGGAATGCGTGTACCAATGGGTAAAGAAACCGTTTCAGCTTGACTGATTTGCGGCGTTCCAAACACTGAAAATAAAGCTAAATAAACAAGCGTAAGAGTACGCACGAGTCGTTTTAACGTAGCGGTCATGTCTTTTCCTCAACTAGGTAACAAAAGGGCCTCCCAAAAGGGAAGCCGGGAGTTAAGAAGTTGTAACGAGACAACCGCAGCGCTTTTAGCCGCGAGGCATTGGACATAACGCCGCCTCCCGGCAAAACCGGAAAACGGCATCTGTTCTGGTCGATGCAGACCACTCGTTACAGGGTTCTTAAGCCCCGGACGTAGATTTCTCCTACGCCACTCCTACTATACCCCAAAATGTTAACAATGATTAAACAGAACGTTAAATCTGCATCGACTGTACGAATCGCGAAAAAACATAACTTATTAGTGGTTCATTATTAATAGATTGCTCCGTTTGACACAGGCGTTACCATTGACCGCACAGAGGCCGCTAGCAAACCCAAGAAGAAGCGGGAATATGAAAGAATCAACCTTTAGCAGCTTGTAGATAAGCATCTGACCGTTATTTTGCAGACCTTAAAATTGTACATCATATGATAGCGTGGGAGGGGGGAGAGTGGCGTATATCTCCTATTACTCTCTATATTCCCCTAGTAGGAGTGTCCAGTCCTCAACTGAACTCGATTGAGGAGAACAGCAGGATAGCAGATATACACAAGAGGTAGGCTCGTAAGAAAGGTAGAGTTCCGAAGAAGGAAGGGAATCGTGTAACGTTACGTACTTCGAGTTCCGGTTACGCTCTTGAATGTTCCATTGAAGGCACAGTCTAGTTTCTTTAAAGACCGAGAAGCGAAAGTGACTCTTCGAGTCCCATTCGTTGGTATCCTATAGCCGCTTTAATACTTCTTATTTGAGAAACCTTCCATAAAGTGCCGTATAGGGTCTATCTCTCCCTCTATTCCCCTAGTCAGTTTATTAGTTGTTCCAGTCGTCTATGATCTCTATCTACTGATACACCAAGAGCGACAGGCGGAGAATTAATTATTCGGCCGAAGCTTTCCTCCGAATCTGTAAAATAAGCCTCCCTACCTTTGCCCCCCTTCCTCCGTCCCTCCTTCCCTTGTCTATGCTCTCTATCCCCCACGTTACTTTCCCTACGTCATGAAAACGATTCAATAACTTATCGCCACTTCCCTCCACGCACCATTCCACCGAGCCAAGCCGTCCCTCCCCCTACCGATTAGCATACCGTTGGGTGTCTCATGAGAGCGGACCATTCGGAAAGTGACGTGTTAATCGCACCGTTCCCCTTACTGCTTAACAGACGCTTCAAATCGAGCCCAAGCCCTGAGCGTGTTTCCAACCCCGAGCGCATACTTATATACCAAAAACCAAGTGGAGGTTTACCGGAACGCTTGGTCCGAGGCTTTACGCCGAGGCATTCTAACCCTGCTACGAAATTCGGGTCGAAATGATACGCACCTAGACGAGGAGCGCATTAGCCATTCCCCCCCCTATCCCCCCCGTATGGCCCATTCAAGCGATTTGTTAAATTCGGGCTTGACACAAAATTTTGTAAATGATCAAATTGATTCATAGGCTACAAGCAACCGGCTGTGACATGTCCAGTATCGAGCTTGTGATATCAGATAGTCCGTTGCTCCTGTCAGCCACTGAGCAATGCATGCATGCGAGAAGACCCTTATTGATTAGAAGCATCATAGGGGTCTTTTCACTTAGCACCCCGACCCGCTGAACCGATTCGTTACGCGTTTAAAGCCAATGACGTATGGATAGGAATTAGTGTTCTTAAAACCCCTCGGAAATCCACCACCTAAAACCCGGTAATATCCGATACCGTAAATCCATTTTTAGTATGTCCCTAAAACAACCCTTTAAAGAACAAGGAAACTTCTAATGATGTTCTATCTTCGTGCATCCCTCAAATTTGCCCTCAAAGCCCTACTAGCGGTAATTATCCTCGTATATATGTCCTATTGGTCATTTACCACGTTTGCCTTAATTGCCTTCGTACTTGTCCAACTTTAAGGAGTATTATTTTATGAAACGAGTCGCTATCTATACCCGAGTCTCGACTGATACTCAAACTACCGACAACCAACTCTTGGAACTTGAGGCCGCCGCTAAGCGCCACAATTGGGAGATTGTAACGGTCCTACGGGACGAAGGCGTAACAGGCAGTAAGCCACTTTTTAAACGTCCTGCTGGTAAGGAACTACAACGTTTAATCGCGAGGCGTGAGATTGACCTCGTAGCGGCATGGAGCGTTGACCGACTCGGGCGCTCGCTACCGGATTTACTCGACACGCTCACGGAACTGGAAGCCAAAGGAATCGACCTCTACCTACACCAACAAGGAATCGATACCACGACACCCGGAGGACGAGCCTTATTTCAGATGCTCGGAGTCTTTGCAGAATTTGAACGGGCCATGATTAAGGAGCGAGTCAACGCAGGTCTAGCACGTGCTAAAGCGGTGGGTAAGACACTCGGAAGGCCACGTGTAAGTGAAGAGACGGTCGAGCGAATCGTTCAACTGCGGGCCACCGGGCGCGGCATTCGGAAAATCGCGGCAGAGCTACGAACGGGAGTCGGAACGGTTACTCGGGTATTGTCCGAAGCGGGATAAACTAGCTAACAAATACTTGAGCGTGTATGTACTTATCTGTATAGACTTCAGATTTTTAAACTGGAAAACGAACAGTATTTAGCTACTAACCAGGAAGGGGGATGACAGCTTTTAAAACATAACAGGATACTGCTCCTCCCATCCCTTCTGTATTCATCATTACCAAAATTTCATAATCTTCATGAACTAAGTTGATATGATGCATATTTAAAAGATTAACTATTTTCCTTTGCCACTCAATAATTTTATTTAAATCAATTGTGCGTGTCCAGTTCCTGCTTAATCCATTTATGTTTCCAATATGGAGAATTTCCCCACATTTATCATAGAGTATTTTTATCTCTTCTTTACGTAGATATTCACCTTCAAAATTTGCGATATTATGCATTCCATTTTTAAACCTATCTTCTACCATAGGCCTCGGATAAAAACCTGTATGCAGTTTATCTAATCCGCTAATAATGTCGTCTGCTTGCCATCTTTTTTTTAAGTTGTGAAATTCTTTCTCTTTAATATCCTGATGTGCCACTAAACAGCTTATAGCAATTAGTTCTGCTATCATCCGCAACTGTAAGTAGCAAAACTCTTCAACAGTTCTAGAGTCTAATTGGTGTTTAGAAGCTAACAAGTCTGAAATGACTCGAATTCGTCTTTTTATTTCTTCCATCAAATTGCAGTACTGTTCTCTTGCATTAATAGCTTCTTTATTATCAGCTTCATGTATAGGCATATTCACACATCGCTCTTTAAATATTATCTTACTGTCATAATGACTTATATTGAGGGTTAGTATTACACGTCGGTTTCTCCATCCAACACCGATAAGAGAGCTAATCGTTTGAAAAACTTTATACAGCACTACTTTACGAGCTATGACCGATTACACAGTAGCATCACAGGCTAGTTGATACTGATTTCTTAAACATAGCCGCTCTCGATGCGGAAACCTCAACCACACCAGTATATTAAAATAACCTCTGTTGCTCAACATCGACTCATCATCCCCCGCACCGAACTCCACGGGCCGTTTATCCGCACCGACCACCAGCGGCTATCCCTGGGTGAACCTCTGCCAATGCCCCAATTGCCGGGTTCGTCACGATATAGACGATGCCCCGCTCACGCTTCGTTATCTTTAGGCTTATTAGGAAAGTATCGTCTGGCATGTCAAACCGCGGGGACTTGGGTAACTTCCCTTCTCACTGAACCGTAAGGCTGGAACTAGAACCGTTTCGGGATTGTACTATTGCCAATAATTCGATTCAAGTTTATCGAACCGCGCCCATCCTGTTACTGGAACGCCATATTCTGGGTCTTTCGAGGCATCACGTTTGCCCCACTGAACTAGCGATACGTCCCCATCGTCACCAATAGCCGGGACTTTGGCGTGAGGCTGCGGAAAGAAAACGCGCCGTTCTTCAAGCCGCTCGGTGTCCTTATTCGGGTATTTATAGGTCATTCCGCCGCACATATATTGGTAGATGATCTGTTTATGACATCCTGGAATACAATATCTTATCTAATTCTTTTTCTAGCTATCCAAGAACACTTATTTACGTTCCCCTATCCTGTTTTGCATTTGAGACTCATCACTAGGAGGGAATATTTCTTTTCTTGGTAAAAGCCCACTAACATCATGTTCAATAAACTGACTTGGCTTCCAACCAGCTAGCATTTTATCCAATGCAAAAGTGTCTAAAGCACTAAGCCCAATGTCAGTAATAGTTGATAATCCCACTCCAGCTACCGTTCCAAAACCAGCAGCACCTTGCGAATCCAGATATAGTCCGAGCCCCAGAAATATCCCCCACTTCAGTGTTTTAAGAGGTAAACGTTCTATGAGTGTTTTTTCAGTTGCTGAGGCATAGTATTCTTTGATTAGCTTTTGCTCTGGCTCTATACCCACCAGCCACTTTTTAAATTTTTTAGCTCTCTTTAGGGCTGACAATAGATCGTCTAAATCAACTTCTTTTTTGTTAACTGCGTCTCTTACTGATCTAGCTTCATCGAAAACCATACTTTTGAACTCATCCAATTGCCCTTGACTTTTCATACTTCGCTCTAGAATATAGTTAACCTTACTGCTTAATAATTGACTACTCATGGGGCTTGTAGCAATTTCTGACAAATTGTTTGAGGTGAAATACAACTCTGCCTCTGTATCTAAAATATGAGTCAATACATAAGCAGGGGTTATAGTTGAATGCTCGGGTGAAATGCGTTTATGGTAAAGATTATTTACTTTAGTAAAGTTGATATTTGTTTCTATGCTTATACCATTACTGGTGTTTTCAGCATGAAAAAAAGCTTTTTCAAAATTCCTGATTTCCGGAACGAGGCACTTTAGAATATTCTTAGCAGAAATATCTATATACTTTTTATCCAAAATAGTTTGCTCTGCACCAGTTAAAATGACTCCATCATGTTTTTTTGCCTTAATGAGCCCGTGCAATCTTTGTGCTTTTCGTCGTGCTTTACCACTCTTCCCAACAATTTCATTACATAAGTCCCATATAACAGATTCTTGCAAGAAGCTATCTGTTTCAATAATACGTGCGGAATAATATTGCTGGCCTTGGTGATTAACTGTCTGTATGGCTGTCATTGATTCAGCAAGTGATAATTTAAGTATATCCTCCTCGATAAGCTCTATTATCCTATCGATCCCGAAGTAAAGAAAAAGTTGTTTTAAAATAGTTCGATTTGCTATGACTTCAGTGACACTATAAAATAGCAAGCATTCTACCAATATTCCTATATCCAATGGCGCGTCTATACTTTGGCGGTCATGATTGAAAATTGTTATTGATTCAAACATATCTATCATTTAACTCTCTATAAGTATTGTAGGAGCACCCCATTTTACAATGCTCTAACTCAAATGCGTACTCTGCCCAAGCTCACAAATCCGTTTCGATTGCTGATGATCCGTCATTAAGCCCCATTTATTGTCCGTGGATAGATGATTCTGCCGCATCTGTCACTTGGCGTTCCTGAAACCTTGCAGGCCGAACCGTAACGTTCCCGGCCCGTAAGTCGTATTCACGATGTCGAGCACCTTCATTAGTCCCGTCCCTCTGTCCCGGTCATACGGGTCGAGCAAACTAATCCTTGGATACAGCCCCTTTACCCTCGCCCCGTCATTTTCATAGCGGTAACTTTCCCACACCGCACCAAATGATTTCCGAGATGTTATCCATAACGCATGGCAGCGGCATTCGAACGCTCAAGTTAAGTAAGGCTCGTACCTGAAACAACTTGTCTCCAGGAACACCACAACAGCCGAGCAAGCTAGCCTCTCCCGGCGCATCTACTATGACTATGTAAATCTCCGTTTTATCCTAGGCAATGTTAAACCCAAACTTCACATAAGATGCTATGCTACAGCATAGTTCTTCATTTGTTTGATTATATATAGTGAAAGCCATGACTAGACGCCCAAATAGCCCCGTATCACAGATGCTACCCATGCAGGATAAAAGCTATAGACTTCCAGAGACACTCATGTTTGAAGCGGGTCTATCTGAATGTTACTTCACAGGCAACGAAAGAGTTGAGCATCCTGTTAAGCCACTTTGGCAAGGTTATACAAATGGTTGTGGGACCACTTCATTAGCGATGGCTCTGAACTGTCTAGCAGAGATGAAGGGTCATAGGGGTGCGGTTGCCCAGGAACAACTAGACCAGAAGCGGCCATTTGATATCTATACTGCGCCAGGAATGCTGGTTCAGTTGGCGAAAGCACAGGGATATTATGCACAACAGTACAATCGGTCCAGCTTCCAGGAACTTAAATCCCACATCGACCAGGGGCACGTCATTATTGCCCTTCATAATGCAGTTGGCACGGAAGAAAAGCAAGGGCCTTTACACTATTTTGTCATTCATGGGTATCAGGATGGGCCAGAAGCAGCGAAACAAAAGCTCTTGATTGTTGACCCAGGCCGCGAAGGCAAGAGCAATAGTAAGTTTGAACTTTCCCACCAAGATCTTTGTAAGTTTTGGGACAGGCCCAAGCTGGGAAGTGTTCCTATTGGTGTTTGCCGCTTTATTGTAGCCGTCTCGGCAAAAGACGATTTTCCTGCCAAGCCCCAACACAACTTACCAGTTACCATTCATCTTGCCAACCTCTTCCATCATTTGACGAATTGGTATGCAGAGTCTTGGCTGAGGCCAATGGGAACAGTCCTATACCGCTTTC
>Ga0105239_10005331_pt1 | contig 15084 bp, 14 predicted proteins | sample KBSC44metaG_FD_92761 | JGI IMG/M metagenome (GOLD analysis project Ga0105239, IMG submission 92761) | Corn rhizosphere microbial communities from Kellogg Biological Station, Michigan, USA - KBS C4-4 metaG | ecosystem: Host-associated > Plants > Roots > Rhizosphere > Soil | place: Michigan, USA...
AACCACTGCACCGGCGTTTTCCAGCGCCGCGCGCAGGCGTTGAGCGAAAGCGCCCGCATCGGGACGGTCGCCGTGCACGCATAGCGTGTCGGCGTGCAACTCGAGCATGCCGCCAGTGCGGATGTCCACTTTCCCCCTGGCGGCAATTTTCACAGCCTGCGCGATCGCGAGATCGATATCCTCGATCACGGCGCCCGGCTCGCGGCGCGGCGTGAGCGAACCTTGCGCCTCGTAGCGGCGATCGGCGAACGCCTCGTGCGCGACGCGCAGCCCGAGCGCCTGCCCGGCACGCGGCAGTTCGCTGTTCGCCAGCCCGAGCAGGATCAGGTCCGCGTCGAAATCGCGCACGGCGCGGGCGATCGCGTCGGCGAGTGGGCGATCCTTCGCCGCCATATTGTACAGCGCGCCGTGCGGCTTCACGTGCGCGACGCGCGTGCCGGCCGCGCGCGCGAATGCGGCGAGTGCGCCGACCTGATACAGCGTCAGCGCATGCGCTTCGTGCGGGGTGATCTTCATCTCGCGCCGGCCGAAACCTTGCAGGTCCGGCAGGGAAACATGCGCGCCGATCGCGACCTCGTGCTGTCTGGCGAGAGCAACAGTTTGCTGCATCGTGGAAAAATCGCCGGCATGGAAGCCGCACGCGATGTTCGCCGACGTGATCCACGGCATGACCTGCGCATCCTGGCCCAGCGTCCAGGCGCCGTAGGATTCGCCGATATCGCAGTTGAGATCAATCTTCGCCATGCAATCGTTCCGCCACGGTTCGTGCGATGCCCGCCAGCGCCCGTTCGCGCTCCAGGTACAGAGTCTGCGCAGCCGCGGGTGAAACTTGCGTAAAACGCACGCTCTCGCCGGGACGGCGCTGCGCGAGGCGCGGCAGATCCACGGCGACGACATGCGCGACGCGCGGATAGCCGCCGGTCGTGGGCGCCTCCGCCATCAGCACGATCGGCGCGCCGCCCGGCGGCAGCTGCACGACGCCCGGCACGACGCCGCAGGAGATCAGTTCGAGCGGCTGCTGCAGAGCGAGTCCGGGTCCTTCAAGGCGATAACCGACGCGATTGGAATCCGCGCCGATGCGAAACTCGGCCGCAAACAGCCGGCGCTGCGACTGCGCGTCAAGCCGTGAAAAGTGCGTGCCGGAGACGATGCGGATCGGCTGCGCTGTGTGTGCATCGAACCACGGCGCCGGATCGAGAGCCCACCTGGCCGGTGCGAAATCCGCCGTGTATGGCGGCACCGGCAGCACGTCGCCAGCGGCCAGCGCAGTGCCGATGCCGGCGTTGACATCGGTGCTGCGGCTGCCAAGCAGCGCCGGTGTGCGGATGCCGCCGGCGATGGCAACGTAGCTGCGCGCGCCGCGCCGCATGCCGGCGAAGCTCAGTTCGTCGCCTGCGCGTATCGCGACGGGCCGCCACATCGGCAGTGCTGCGCCGGCGCAGGTCGCTTCCAGCGGCGCGCCGGTCACTGCAATGAGGCAGGCGGCGTCGCAGCGCAGGCGCGGACCGCGCAACGTGATCTCCAGCGCTGCGGCATTGTCCACATTGCCGACAAGCATATTCGCCAGCCGCAGCGCGACGCCGTCCATCGCGCCTGCGCTGCCGACGCCGATGTCGGCACGACCGTGACGGCCGCCGTCCTGCACGGTGGTCAGCAGGCCCGGTGCGAGCACGACAATGCTCATCGCGAGAGCGTGGCGAATTCGCGCGCGTCGATGGCGCGAAAGCGCACGTGCTGGCCCGGCGCGAACAGCGCCGGCGGATCGCGCTCGGCGGCAAACAGGCGCAGCGGCGTGCGCCCGATGAGGTTCCAGCCGCCCGGCAACTCGCGCGGATAGATGCCGGTCTGCGCACCGCCGATTGCGACCGAACCGGCTGGCACGCGCGTGCGCGGACTGGCGCGGCGCGGCGTGTGCAGTGCCGGATCGAGGCCGAAGAGGTACGGGAATCCCGGTGCGAAACCAAGCATGGCAACGCGATACGTGGTACTGCAGTGCCGGGCAACGACTGTCGCTGCATCAAGACCGCTTGCCGCGGCGACATCGTGCAGATCCGGGGCGAATGCGCGCTCGTAGCAGACCGGGACGTCGACCACGTTGCCGTCGGCGCTTGCGGCCGAAGCCGGCGCAGCGACATCCGCGACGAGTGCGGACAAGGCGCGCGCGATGCCTGCGTACGCTGACGCAGCGGCGGCATCGTTCCACAGCAGCGGCTCGTAACGCACGCACACGCTCGCATACGCCGGCGCGATATCGCTGATGCCGGGAAGGCGCGCCGCGCGAATGCGCGCGGCGGTTGCCAGCGCACGCGCATTAGTTGCAGCGTCGAAACATTCGCCGAATTGAATGAGCAGCGCGCAATCGCCGATTTGTTCAAGCGAAAACGTCATTGCACGTGCAGCGCGGCGCGCAGGCTCGACAAGCGCAGCTGCAGCGCGCTGCTGGTGTAGGCAGAGCGGGTGCCGACGCCCCACACCGGCCGCGGCCACGCCGCGTCCTGGCGCGTGCGCGCGATCACGTGCACATGCAACTGCGCGACGACGTTGCCGAGTGCGGCGATGTTGAGCTTGTCCGGCTTGTCCAGGTCGCGCAGCGCCGTCGCGCAACAGCCGATTTCGTGCAGCAGCACATGCTGCTCGTCGATGCGCAGGTCGAGCAATTCGCGCTTGCCGGCGCGACGCGGCACCAGGATCAGCCAGGGAAAGCGCGCATCGTCCATCAGCAGCACGCGCGACAGTTCGAGGTCGCCGACCGCGTGCGTGTCGGCGGCAAGCTGTGCGTCCAGTTCGAAAGCGGACATGCGCCGTCAGGCCAGGTGACGCGCTAAGAACGCAAGCGTGCGCTGCAGCGCCAAAGCGGCGCTTGGCGCGTCGTAGTGCTTGCCGTCGACATCGCGGTTGAACGCATGTTCCGCCGGATAAGTATAAATTTCCATTTCCGGATACGCCTCGCGATGGCGCTGCACGGCTGCAGCCGGAATGCTCGCGTCGCGCTCGCCGAAATGGAACTGCACGGGTGCCTTGAGTCGCTCGTCGAGAAAATTCACGTTGCGCGCGCCGTAGTAGCTCACGGCTGGCAGGCCCAGGCGTGTTGCCGCGAGCAGCGCGATCGTGCCGCCCCAGCAATAGCCGACGACACCGACCTTGCCGACGGACCTGATCGCTTCGGCTGCGCTCGCCACGTCTTCGACGGCACGATCGATGCCGACCTCGCTTACCAATTGCTTGCCGCGGGCAAAGCCATCCGCACCGTAATCCAGTTCGAGGTCCATCTCGACGTGATCGAAGAATGCCGGCGCGATCGCCGTGTAGCCGTGTTCGGCGAAGCGGTCCGCAACAGCGCGAATGTGCGCGTTGACGCCGAAGATCTCCTGCACGACGACGAGCCCGCCTTTCGGCGTCCCGGCCGCTTTTGCCAGATACGCGCCGATGCATTGCATGCCGGACGTATTGAGTCGGATCTGTTCTCCCATTGCCGAACCTCCGTGCTCGCGATGGGGGCAGGGTAGATCAGTGGCGAGTCTTGTCAACTCTAAGCGACGTAGTTCATCACCCGATTGCGCCCGTTGGCCTTCGCCGTGTACACCGCCTTGTCCGCCGCTTCGATCAGCGCCTCCAGCCGCGCGGGTTCCGGCATCTGCGAAAGCAGCGCCACGCCAATGCTGACGGTGGCGATCACCTTGAGTTCCGGCGCGAGCGTGGCGAGCGTTTCCGCGACGTGGATGCGCAGGCTTTCGGCGAGCGCGCGCACGCCGGCCAGGTCGCGCCCGACCGCCGCGGCAATGAACTCTTCGCCGCCGTAGCGCCCGAGCAGGTCGCCGGGCTCCAGCCATTGGCGCAGCGTCTGCACGCCGGCGACCAGCACGCGGTCGCCGAACAGATGGCCGCGCGCATCGTTGATCTGCTTGAAATGGTCGAAGTCGATCAGCAGCAGCGCGAGTTCCGCGCCGGTGCGCGTGCAATCGAGCAGACGTGCGTCGAGCTGGCGCATCAGATGGCCGCGATTGAACACGCCGGTCAGCGGGTCGGTGATTGCCGCCTGATACAGCTCCTTGGCCTGGCTTTCCAGGCGTTGGTTCGCCTCGCTGAGCGCGCTGCGTTGCGCCTCGATCTCGGCATTGCGCACATTGAGCGCGCGATTGAGTTGACGCACGCCGGAGAAACGCCAGGCCAGCATGCCTAGCAGCGAGCACAATGCGACGACGATGGCGATGCCGAGATTGCGCTGCGACTGCTGCTGTTGCAGACGTGCCGCCTGCAACTGGTTGTCGCGCGTGGCCAGCGCCAGCTGTTGCTCGGAAGCGGCTTTCGCGTACTGGCTCTCGAGCATCGACAGACGCCGGTTTGCGCGCGTGCCGAGCAATTCCTCGCCGAGCGCTGCACGCTTGTGCGCGTAGTCCAGCGCCTGCGCAGCGTGGCCTTCGGCGACGGCAAGGCGCTCGGCCAAGGCGTAGGCCCGCGCCAGCACCGGCTTGTACTGATTCGCGCGCACGCTCATGAAACTTTCGTCGAGCAGCTGGTGCGTCCGCCGGTAGTCGCCGCTGTCGAGCGCCGCTTCGCTGAGCGCGACGAGGCTGCGCGCGACGATCTCCTGCTGGTCGAGCTGGCGTCCCAGATCGAGCGCCTGACGCAGCCGCGCCGTGGCTTCGGGCAGACGCCCGAGTCCGATCAGCGCGCGGCCGCTGTCGAGCAGATCGAAGCCGGTCGACGGGCGGTTGCCGATCACGCGCGCGACCGCCAGCGCCTCGTCGGCCGCGGCCAAGGCCGGTGCGAACTCGCCGGTGTCGACCAGATAACTTGCATACGTGCCGAGCGTGGACGCGTAGTTGGAATAATCGCCGTGACGCGTCGCCACTTCGATCGAACGCGTGAAGTACCGGTGCGTCATCGCGTCGTCGCCGAGATCGCGATAGATCAGCGCCAGATTGCGCAGGGTCAGTTCGAGGTTCTCGTCCGTGCGTTCGCGGATTGTCAGCGACTGCAGCTGCAGATCGAGCGCATGGGCGAAGTCGCCGCGATCGCGCGCGATCGTGCCGAGATTCGACAGCGCGCGGGCGACGCCGCGTTGGTCGCCGAGCGCGGCTTGCAGATCGAGCGAGCGTTGCTCGTGCACCACCGCGCTGTCGAGCTCGCCATGGCGGCGGTCGACGACGCCGAGATATTCCTCGACGCTGCCTTGCACGATCGGCAGGTTCGAATTCGCCGCCAGTTGGGCGAGGTCGTTGGCCAGGTTCTCGGTCAGCGCGTAGTCGCCGATCAGCAGCGCGAGTTCGCAGCGCGCGATTTCGGCCGCCGCGGCAGCGCCCGTATCGCCGTGCGCGAGCGCGCGCTGTTGCGCGCGCCACCAGTGCCGTTCGGCAAGATCGAACGCGCCGAGCGCGCGGAACGTGGTGCCGAGGATCTGCTGGACCGCCACATCGACGTCGTCGCCGAATAGTGCGGGCAGCGCCGGCGCCAGCGGCGCGAACATGTGCTCGATGCTGGTTGCGACGTGCTGTGCGGCGACTGCGGCGGCGGCGCGCGGGTAGGGGGCGTCGGCGGCGCCGGCATTCGCACAGGCAAGCGCAGCCGTGGCCCCGAACAGGGGCCAGCGCGCAACCCACTTCGACTTCGCCCGAACCATTGCGGCAACGTCCCGAAAGTCCCCAGCCGGCCGGGATTAACGGTCCAGTGTAAAATATCCCGGTCCAATCAACAAAAACGCCATGTCGAAATCCAACCCCAAGGTCGGCTTCGTCAGCCTCGGCTGCCCCAAGGCGCTGGTCGATTCCGAACGCATCCTGACGCAACTGCGCGTCGAGGGCTACGATATCGTGCCGAGCTATGACGCTGCCGACGTCGTGGTCGTCAACACCTGCGGCTTCATCGAATCGGCGGTGCAGGAGTCGCTCGACGCGATCGGCGAGGCGCTGGCGGAGAACGGCAAGGTCATCGTCACCGGCTGTCTCGGCAAGCGCGCGGAGGTGATCCGCGAAGCGCACCCGGACGTGCTCGCGATCAGCGGCCCGCAGGACTATGCGAGCGTGATGACCGCGGTGCACGCACAGTTGCCGCCACGCCACGATCCGTTCGTGGATCTGGTGCCGCCGCAGGGAATAAAGCTCACGCCGAAGCATTTTGCGTATCTGAAGATCTCCGAAGGCTGCAACCACCGCTGCACGTTCTGCATCATTCCGTCGATGCGCGGCGATCTGGTTTCGCGACCGATCGACGAGGTGCTGACCGAGGCGGAAAAGCTGGTCAGGTCCGGCGTGCGCGAACTGCTGGTGATCTCGCAGGACACCAGCGCCTACGGCGTCGACATGAAATATGCCGCGCGCGAGTGGAAAAATGGAAAAGTGCGCACGCGCATGGCCGAGCTGTGCGCGGCGCTCGGTGAACTCGGCGCGTGGGTCAGGTTGCATTACGTGTATCCGTATCCGCATGTGGACGAAGTGATTCCACTGATGGCGGACGGGAAAATCCTGCCGTACCTCGACATCCCGTTCCAGCACGCGAGCCCGCGGATCCTGAAGCTGATGAAGCGGCCGGGCTCGAGCAGCAAGGTCCTCGAACGCATCCAGGCATGGCGCAGAACGTGTCCGGACCTCACGATCCGCAGCACGTTCATCGTCGGCTTTCCGGGCGAAACCGCAGCCGAGTTCGACGAACTGCTCGCGTTCCTGCGCGAGGCGCAACTCGATCGCGTCGGCGCGTTCGCGTATTCGCCGGTCGACGGGGCGAAAGCAAACGACCTGCCTGATCCTGTGGACGAAGACGTCAAGCAGGAACGCCTGGAGCGCTTCATGGCGACGCAGGCGGCAATCAGCGCGGCGAAGCTCGAACGCAAGATCGGCAGCACGGTCAAGGCACTCGTCGATCACGTCGATGGCGACGGCGCGCTCGCGCGCACGAGCGCGGATGCGCCGGAGATCGATGGCGTGCTGCGCATCCGCGATGGCCAGAAACTCAAGCCGGGCCAGTTCGCCGCCGTGCGCGTCGAGGCGACCGACGAACACGATCTGGTCGGCGTGCTCGCCGCGTAACAATGCGCTTTGTCGCGCCAGCGCGCGCAGCGGTCGAGCCGACGACACTGGCGCGTCCGCCACTCGCCCATTGGGCGGAATTCGCCGATCTGTTGCGCGGTTGCTGGCCGGACGTTGCCGCGCTGAATGCGCGTGTTCGGGATCAACGCACTCCGCGTTTCGTCGCGCAGACCTGCGAACTGCTCGGCGACGGGTTGCACTACGAACAGCGTATATTCGAGCGCGGGCAGATCGCCACACGCGAGCGCAACTGGCACGACCTGTTGAATGCGCTGGCCTGGCTGCGTTTTCCGCAGCTCAAGCTCGCGCTCAACGCGCGGCAGGTCGCCGAGATCGCCCGGGTCGGCACGAAGCGGCGCACGCGCGCGCAGTGTGCGCTGACGCATTTCGACGAAGCCGGAGTCGTCGTGCTGCTGCGCGATCCGGCTCTGCTCGCCCTGTGGGACGCGCACGACTGGCATGGCTTGTTCTGGCGGCAGCGGGCAGCGTGGAGCGACGGCCGCATCGAAACGACCGTGTTCGGCCATGCGCTGCTCGAACACGCGCTGTGGCCCGGGCAATTGCTGGTCGGCAAATGCGTGTCCATTATGCGGCAAAGTGGAACTGTGGAAAATGCGGTAATCGACGCGGCGGCGGCGATTCGAACCGGCGCGCTGCTCAATGATCCGCAGGAGTTGCGGCCGTTGCCGTTGTCCGGCATCCCGGGTTGGCGCCATGACAACGAAGCGGAAGATTTCTATAGCGCGGCGCCGTGCTTCCGGCCGCTGCCGGCGGGCAGAACCTATCCGGTCCGCGCATTCGGCGGGTCGTAGCTCACCGCCGTCACGGTGAACATGCGCTTGCCGCCGGGCAGTTCCGCTTCGAATTCATCGGCTATGCGTTTCTTGAGCGCGGCGCGCGCGAGCGGCGAGTCGACGCTGATCCAGCCAAGCGCGGCGTCGGTTTCATCGGGACCGACGATACGGAAGCGCTGTACGCGCCCCGTGTCGTCTTCCACCTCGAACCATGCGCCGAAATAGATCGCGTCGTGGTCGTTCGGCCGCTGCGCCGGAACTTTCAGCACCTGCAGGCGCTTGCTCAGATAACGCACGCGGCGATCGATCTCGCCGAGTTGCCTTTTGCGATAAGTATACTCGGCGTTTTCCGAGCGGTCGCCTTCGGCGGCGGCAGCGGCGAGCGCCTTCACGACCTCGGGCCGGCGCACGCGCCACAGCTCGTCGAGTTCGGACTTGAGCCTGCGCTGGCCGTCGGCGGTGATGAGCGCGGTCGCCGCGGCGGCGGCCGCCCGCCAGCGGCTCATGGCTTCGCCGGCGTCGTGCCGAGCTTGTCGAGAAAAGCGAGGTACGCGTCCACTTGCGGGACTGCCGGATCGTCCGGCAACGTGAGCTTGATCTGGTTGAGCATCGCGCGGGCCTGCATTTCCTTGTTCATCTTCTCGGCCAGCAGTTTCGCCGCGAGCAGGTAGTTGCGGCCGATGTCGGCGTGATTGCGGAAGCGCTTGTGGAAGCCGCCAAGCACGCTCAGCGCAAGCTGCGCGTGGCCGGCATCGGCCGCGTCATGAGCGAGCCGGGTGACATCTTCGGGCTTGTCCAGGGTGAATGCCGCGTCGAGCAGCTGGCACTGGCGCGCCACTTCGACGGCGCGGCGGTCGCGATCCTGGGCGAGCAAGACCGGGATGTACGCACGACCGTGCTGCGCGAGTTCGGCCTTTGCGTCGAGCTGCTGCAGCCAGTGTCGGTACTCGTCGTGCAACGCCAGCATTTGCGGGTGCGCCTTGAGTTCCTCCTTGAGCAGATCGGCGGCGCGCCGTGCATCGCCCGCGGCCGCGGCGGTGCGCGCCGAATCGATGATTGCACGCGCCGCGTCGGCCTTCGGAGCTTCGTGCAGCTGCAGATGTCCGGTATAGCCGAGCACGTCGCGCCGATCGTGGATGACGCTGCCGATCAAATGGAAATTCGCGATCATCAGGTAATTGACGACCACGTACGTCGGCAGCGTGGCGATGAATTCCGGCATTACCTGCGCGAGCAGCAGGGCGACGAAGCTCTGCACGAACAGCGCGCTGATGAACATGCCGACGAGCACGAGGTACGGTCTGCCGATGCGCGCGGCGATCATCAGCCAGGCCAGCGGATTGAGCGCGCGCACAACGCCTTCTTCGAGCGCGAGAATCATCATCATCGCCGGCAACGCGCTCATCAGCAGCGCGCCGACGGCGAAAGCCGCGGCACGTCCGGCAAAATAATTGGCGAGCATGATGAGGGCACACACCAGGATAGCCAGGGCCACCGCATAGCGGCCGATGCTTTCGCTTACCGACAACGCGATCTCCGGCGCCTGCGCGCGACCGTTGGCGCTCCAGCGCAGCACCTCGAACGCATACTGGAAAAACGACGCCCAGACGATGAGATCGAGCACGGAACCCAGCGCCGGCACGAATTGCACGAGGTGCGCAACCGCGATGGCCGCGATCGTGGACAGTGCTGCAGGTTGCAGTGGATACGCGAGGATCTGCGGCCAGCGCTCGTGGTAAGGCGCGAGCGTTTCATTGGTGGCGACGTTCATTTCTTCAGGATCGAGCCGAGCACGCCGCGAAGTATACTGCGACCCCGTTGGACGCCGCATTGCGTTTGCCGTAGCGCGCGTCGCCTTCGTTCCTGCCGACGAGAATTCCGTTCACGTTCGCTGGCGCCGTTTCGGTTATTGTACTGGCGCCGCGCGGCGGGTAACGTGCGCGGATTCGTGGAGTCCCGCATGCGTCCTGTTGTTTCGTTGATCGCTTGTTCCTTCCTCGCTGGCTGCGCCGGCCAGCCCGCACAAAGCACCGCCAGCAAAGCCGACAATGCGGTCGATGCGTTGTACACACGCATGGATGCCGACACCCAGCGCTACCTTGCCGCAGGCGATAGCGGCAAAACCGCTGACGCGAGCGCCGCGCTCGACGACCTGCGCGCCGCGGCAAATGCCTGCGTGATCACGCGTGGTTGCGACGGCGTCCGCTTCGTTGCTGCATTCGACAAGCTGTTGCGCGAGCGCACGGTGGTGCCGCCGGCCGGTGACGGCGAAGCGGCGCCAGCCGAAGCGCCGGCCGAAGCGGGCGAATCGGCGCCCATCGTTGCCGCACTGCCCGAAGCGCAGCGGTCGGTCGCCCTGCTCAAGGGGCGCAAGCTCGCCGACATCATCGCGATGAACGATCCGGTCAAGCTCGCGATCGAACAATGGCTGACGCAGTACCGTCCGAACCTGATGAAGGCGTTCGAGAACTACCAGTACCTGCGTTCGCGCATGTGGCCCGAGTACGAGAAGGCCGGTCTGCCCGAGGCGCTGCTGTTCGGCATGCTCGCGCAGGAGTCCGGCGGCAAGGTGCACGCGGTGTCGCGTTCGGGTGCGAGCGGCCCGCTGCAGTTCATGTCGGCGACCGGCGCGCGTTTCGGCCTTGGCGTCGTCGACGGTTTCGATCAGCGCTTCGACCCGGCGCTGTCGGCGCGTGCGAATGCCGCCTATGTCAACGAACGGCTCGGCGAGTTGAACGACAACCTGGAACTGGCGATCGGCGCATACAACGGCGGCGAAGGCGCGATGCAGCGGCTGGCGGCGCGCGCGCCGCAGGAAAGCTTCTGGAGTCCAAAAATATACTTTGCGCTGTCGCAGGAGACGCGCGACTACGTGCCGATGGTGCTGGCGGCGGCGTGGCTGTTCCTGCACCCGGAGCGCTACAACCTCGTGTTCCCGAAGCTGGACACCAAGTCAGTACGCGTCACGCTGCAGAAGCCGGCCTCGCTCGACGAGCTGACGATCTGCCTTGGCCAGTCCGGCAATGCCGACGGCTGGTTCCGCACCTTGCGCAACCTCAATCCGGCGCTCGATCCGCGCCAGAAACTCGACGCCGGCAGTTCGATCGACGCACCGGCGTTCGCAGCCGCGGAATACGCCAAATCCTGCGCCGGCGGCAAATGGGTGGAACTCGCCGCCGACCTGCACTCCGCGGCGCAGCCGGTCGTGCCGCCGGCGCCGCCCCGCGAGTCGCGCCCGCGCCTGTATACGGTGCGCAAGGGCGACACCCTTGCCGCGATCGCGCGCAAGACCGGTTGTTCCAGCGCCGGCGAACTTGCGCGCATCAATCACCTGAAAGCGCCCGACTATCTCGTGCGGATCGGACAGGAACTGCGGGTGTGCACGCGTAGTTAGTTACTAAAAACCCGCCCGTGGCCATCGCCGAAGTGCTCCTGCATTTTCGGCATAAAAAAACGCCGGCATGAAGCCGGCGCAATTGCTTTGACGTGAATACTCGTGTCAGGCGGCTGCAGCTGCAGCCTCACCGGGTGGCAGCGCTTCCTTGAGCACGCGCAACGTGCGCATCAGATGTCTATGCAGTTCCTGCATGTCGCCGGATTCGGATTGCTTGGTTTCGTAGTAGGCGACCGTCAGCCACAACGCGATGCCGCGCAGGCGCAAGTGTTCGTTGTCGCCGCGCATGCGCGCGAAGCCGATGTCGGTGCCATTGCCCCACGGCTGATAGCGCGGTCCCTGGTCGACCGAACCATACATGTGCGGCGCGTCGCTCTTGGCGGCGGTGGCGAACTCGCGCATTGCGATCGCGGCGAGCTGGCGACGCGTCGCGAACGGCAGGTCGCCGATGGTCTTCTCGACTTCCTTGAACTGGCGGTTGAGCTGGATGGAGCGCGTTAGCGCGATGATTCGATTGACGATCCGCATATACATTCCCGATGCCCTGATTTGACCCCGAACGCGGTTTGTGGCGCGACCGGACTATAACGGATCGATGTTCGGCGGCGCTGCATATTGCGTCACATTCCGACCCCCTGCGTCACATTGTCGGGCATTTTGAGAGAATTTGCACGTTGCGCGAAAAATACCGAAGCAACAGCAGGTTATCTAGGAGACTCGACCGATTTCCTGACCGACCCTGACGAAATCCTCGGCGCCCAGGTTGCTCGCCAGCGCCGCCGCGCCCTGCGGAAGCAGCACGATTACCGTCGATCCCATATTGAAGCGGCCGAGTTCGTCCAGGCGCGCCAGGTGTATGGACTTGCCGCGCCAGTCCTTGCGCGAGAGCGCGCTCGCGTGGGGCGGAATCTCGACTCCGCCCCACACGGTTTCCACGCCGGAGACCAGCAGCGCACCGACCATGACGACACAGAACGGCCCTTGTTCGCCATCAAAATGGCAGACCAGGCGTTCGTTGCGCGCGAACAGCCGCGGTACATGCTGCACCGGGACCGGGGCGACGCTGAACAGGCGACCCGGGATGTGCAGGGTCTCGCGCAGTGTGCCCGCCAGCGGGGCGTGGACGCGATGATAGTCGCGCGGCGACAGGTAGACGGTGATGAATTGTCCATTCGCATACCTTTGCGCTTCCGTGCCGTCGCCGAGCAATTCCGCCACGCTGAAGTCCTGGTCCTTGGCCTGGAAGATGCGGCCGTCGCGAATCGGTCCGAGCTGGCTGATGCGCCCGTCCGCCGGACAGGCGATCGCTTGGCGGTCTGCCGGGGCCGAGCGCGCACCCGGTTTGAGCGCCCGCGTGAAGAAGGCATTGAAGCTTGGATAGGCGAACGGGTCGGCCTGCGCCGCTTGCGTCATGTCGACGTTGTAGCTTGCGACAACACGGCCGATCAGGAAATTCTTCCACGGAGCCCAGGTCCAGCGCGTCGCCCAATAGACGATGCGCGACAGGAAGCGATGCGGCAGCGCGTACTGCAACAGGACCGATAGCGGCATATCAACGGCTCAACGTCGTCAGGTCCGCAGCAATCTGCGCCGCCGTGAACGGTGGCCGGAACATGCCTACCAACCGCCCTTGCGGATCGATGATGACCGCCGAACCGCTGTGGTCGACCTGCACGGCGCCGTTCGCGTCGGTCGTGCGCGCGTACATCAGTCCGAGCGCACGCGTGAGCTTGGTCAATTCTTCGTCGCTGCCGGTAGCGGCGATGAAGTCGGGACTGAAGAACGCGACATACTTCGCCAACTGTTCCGGCGTGTCGCGCTGCGGATCGACCGAGATGAAATCGAAGCGCGCTTTCTCCTTGAGCACGCCGAGTTCGTTCCAGGCCTGCTTGAACACGGCAAGCGTGGTCGGACAGACGTCCGGACAGCTGGTATAGCCGAAGTACACGATATTCCAGTTGCCATGCCAGAACGCGAGGTCGAGCGGGTGACCGTTGGCCTGGTCCAGATGAAACTCCGGAACTGAACGCGGCGCCGGATACAGCACCGCGTTCTGCAGTACCGGCGCCGGCACCGCCGAAAAATATCGCTGGCTCAGCCACAGTCCGGCGCCGGCAGCAAGCGCGGCGACCAGGATCAGCCAGATCGGCAAACGGGGATCGTTCATCCGTCAATTATAGCCGGCGGGTTCGCCTATACTGGTGCGCTCATGACCGCAGAGCTCTCGACAATCATCGATTTCATCCGCTTCGGCGCGAGCCGCTTCGGCGCGGCCGGCCTGACCTTCGGCCACAGCTACGACAATGCGCTCGACGAAGCCACGCACGCAGTGCTGCAGGTGCTGCATCTGCCGCATGATCTGTCGCCGACCTACGGCGTTGCGAATCTCACCGCGACGGAGAAGAAACAGGTGCTGGCGCTGATCGAACGGCGCGTGCGCGAGCGGCGGCCGATCGCCTACCTGACCGGCGAAGCCTGGTTTGCCGGACTCAAGTTCAAATGCGACGAACGCGCGCTCGTGCCGCGCTCGCCGATTGCGGAATCGATCCGCAACGGCTTCTCGCCGTGGCTCGACGGCGTCGATGTAACCCGCGCGCTGGACCTGTGCACCGGCGGCGGCTGCATCGGCATCGCCATGGCCGTGTACAACCCGGACTGGCGGGTGGACATCGTCGACATCAGCGATGCGGCGCTCGCGCTCGCGCGTGAAAATATACTTTTCCAGAATGTGGAATCGCGCGTGCGTGCGGTGAAGTCCGACCTGTTCGGCGCGCTCGAAGGCGAGGTCTATGATCTGATCGTCAGCAACCCGCCTTACGTCACCGAGCAGGAATTTGCCGCGCTGCCGCCCGAATACAGCCATGAACCGTCGCTAGCCTTGCGTGCGGGCGACGACGGGCTGGACTTTGCGCTGCGCATTCTCGATGCAGCGCCGCGGCACCTGAGCAAGGACGGCTGGCTGATCGTCGAGGTCGGCGAAAGCGAACACGCGCTGGTGCGCGCGCTGCCGAAAATGCCGTTCAACTGGATCGAGTTCGAGGTTGGGCAAATGGGCGTGTTCGCGATCGCGCGCGCGGACATCGCCAAGCACGCGAAGGCGATCAGGGCCGCGCTGGCGAAGAGATAGTCGTGTCGAGCAATTCGTTCGGAAAACTGTTCACGGTCACCACGTTCGGCGAAAGCCACGGACCGGCGATCGGCTGCGTGATCGACGGCTGCCCGCCGGGGCTGGCGATTGCACCGGAAGAATTCCGCCGCGACCTCACGCGCCGCGCGACAGGGACGTCGAAGTACACCTCGCAGCGCCACGAAGCCGACGATGTCGAGATCCTCTCCGGCGTTTTCGAAGGCCGTACCACAGGGACGCCGATCGCGCTGCTGATCCGCAATACCGATGCGCGTTCGAAGGATTACAGCGAGATCAAGGACGTGTTCCGACCGGGCCACGCCGACTACACCTACTGGCAGAAGTACGGCATCCGCGATCACCGCGGTGGCGGCCGCGCATCCGCGCGCGAAACCACCATGCGGGTGGCCGCCGGCGTGATCGCGAAGAAGTGGCTGGCGGAAAAATTCGGGGTGACGGTGCGTGGCTGGCTCGCCCAGCTCGGTCCGCTGACGCCGCAAGTATTCGATTGGAACGTGGTCGAGACGAATCCGTTTTTCTGGCCGGACGCGGCGACGGTGTCGGAATTGGAAAAATACATCGATGCGCTGCGCAAGTCCGGCGATTCGATCGGCGCGCGCGTCAATGTCGTCGCCGACAACGTACCGCCGGGTTGGGGCGAACCGATCTACGGCAAGCTCGACGGCGAACTCGCGGCTGCGCTGATGTCGATCAACGCGGTCAAGGGTGTGGAGATCGGCGCCGGCT
>Ga0105239_10005333_pt1 | contig 15080 bp, 12 predicted proteins | sample KBSC44metaG_FD_92761 | JGI IMG/M metagenome (GOLD analysis project Ga0105239, IMG submission 92761) | Corn rhizosphere microbial communities from Kellogg Biological Station, Michigan, USA - KBS C4-4 metaG | ecosystem: Host-associated > Plants > Roots > Rhizosphere > Soil | place: Michigan, USA...
CAAGCCAAGCGCGTGGAGGAAGGCAAGGGTCGCTACGACCTCGGCCTGATTCTCGCCGCGCTGGCGCTGGCGAGTCTCGGCGTGATCATGGTCGCGTCGAGCTCGATAGCGATCGCCGACGGCCAGCACGTCGGGCCGTTCTATTACCTGATCCGCCACGCCGTGTTTCTCCTGCTCGGCGTCGCGCTGTGCGGCGTGGTGATGCGTGTCGAACTGGAATGGTTCGAACGCCACGCGTTCGTGCTGCTGCTGTTCGCGGTGATCCTGCTGCTGCTCGTGTTTGTGCCGGGGCTCGGCATGCGCATCAACGGCGCGCGGCGCTGGATCCGGCTCGGCATCGTCGGCTTCCAGTCGGCCGAGGCGGTGAAGTTGTTGTTCATCATCTATCTCGCCAGTTACCTAGTGCGCCAGCGCGACAACGTGCAACTGCGTTTCTTCGGCGTGCTCAAGCCGCTCGGCGTTGCCGTGATCCTCGTCGGCCTGCTGCTGCTGCAGCCGGACTTCGGCAGCGCGGTGTTGATCATCGCGGTAACCGTCGGCATGGTCTGGCTTGGCGGCGCGCGCTTCCGCAATCTCATCTATCTGGCGATTCCGGTGATGCCGGCGATCGCATGGGCGGCACTGACCTCGGACTACCGCGTCAAGCGCCTGACTTCGTTCCTCAATCCCTGGGAGCACCCGTTTGACGATGGTTTCCAGCTGACCCAGGCGCTGATTGCGGTCGGTCGCGGCGAATGGCTCGGCGTCGGTTTGGGCGCGAGCGTGCAGAAACTGTTCTACCTGCCCGAAGCGCACACCGATTTCATTTTCGCCGTGATCGCCGAGGAACTCGGTTTCGCCGGCATCCTGTTTGTGCTCATGCTGTTCGCCGCGCTGGTCGGGCGCGCGCTGATGCTCGGTCTGCGCGCGGTCGAACGCGGCCAGCGCTTTGCCGGCTACTGCGCGTTCGGCGTCGGCTTGTGGCTCGGCTTGCAGACGCTGGTGTCGATCGGCGTGAATCTCGGCGTGCTGCCGACGAAGGGCCTGACGCTGCCGCTGATCAGTTCCGGCGGCTCGAGCGTGCTGATGACGTGCGCGGCGATCGGCTTGCTGCTGCGCGTGAGCTACGAGCTCTCGCGGCAAGCGCCGGAAGTCGCGAGCGATCTGCCGGGAGCACCGGCATGAATGCGCCCGTGCTGATCATGGCCGGCGGTACTGGCGGACATATCTTCCCCGGACTTGCCGTGGCCCGGGAGTTGCGGGCGCGCGGTATCCCGGTGCTCTGGCTAGGCAGCGCAGGCGGCCTGGAAACACGGCTCGTTCCGCAGGCCGGACTCGCGCTCGAGACGCTTGCGATCGGCGGCGTGCGTGGCAAGGGTCTGCTGACCACGTTGATGGCGCCGCTGCGCATCGTGCGCGCCGTCGTCGCGGCCGGGCGCATCGTGCGCCGCGTGCGTCCGCGCTGCGCGCTCGCCCTCGGTGGTTTCGCGTCCGGACCCGGCGGCATCGCCGCGCGGCTCGCGCGCGTGGCGCTCGTTGTGCACGAGCAGAACAGCATTCCGGGCGCGACCAATCGCGCCTTGTCGCATTTTGCGCAAAAGCTGCTTTGTGGATTTTCCGGCGCGTTCGCGCACGGCGAATGGGTCGGCAACCCGGTGCGGCCCGAAATCGCCGCCGTTGCACCACCCGCACAACGCCTTGCCGGCCGCACCGGCGCGCCGCGGCTGCTCGTGCTCGGCGGCAGCCAGGGTGCGCGGGCGCTCAACGAGCGCGTGCCGCAGGCGCTGGCAAGACTGTCGGCATTGCAGCGCCCGCAAGTGCGGCATCAGTGCGGCGCGAAGTTCGCCGATGCCGCGCGCGCGGCGTATGCGCAAGCCGGAGTCGAAGCGGATGTCGAGCCTTTCATCGACGACATGGCCGGCGCATACGGCTGGGCCGATCTCGTCGTCTGTCGCGCCGGCGCGCTGACCCTGGCCGAGCTCGCGGCCGCCGGCGCGGCTTCGGTGCTGGTGCCGTTTCCGTTCGCCGTCGACGATCATCAGACCGCGAACGCGCGTGCCTGGGTGAATGCCGGCGCGGCGCTGCTGTTACCCGAGAATGAAGCGGGCGCCGAGCGCCTTGCCGCCCTGCTCGGCGAACTGCTCGGCGATCGTGCGCGCCTGCTGGCGATGGCGCAGGCGGCGCGCACGCTGGCCAAGCCGGACGCGACCGCACGCATCGCCGACGTCTGCCTCGGAGTCGCCGCATGATCACGCGCCGCCTCGACACGCACAGCGACATCAAGCCGGATTGGATCCGCGCCGATTTCCGCCGCGTGCATTTCGTCGGTATCGGCGGCGCCGGCATGAGTGGCATCGCCGAGGTGCTGCATAACCTGGGTTATTCCGTGTCCGGCTCCGACAAGGCCGACTCGAGCGTGACGCGCCGGCTTGCCGGACTGGGTATACAAATTCAACAGGGCCACGTCGCGGCGAACGTGAGCGGCGCCGACGTGCTCGTGACCTCGAGCGCGATCGCCAGGGACAACCCCGAAGTCGAAGCGGCACACGCGCAGCGCATTCCGATCGTGCCGCGCGCGGAGATGCTCGGCGAGCTGATGCGCTTCCGCCGCGGTATCGCAGTGGCAGGCACGCACGGCAAGACCACCACCACGAGTCTCGTCGCCAGCGTGCTCGCCGAAGGCGGACTGGATCCCACGTTCGTGATCGGCGGCCAGCTGCTCGCGGCGGGCGCAAACGCGCGCCTTGGCACCGGCGAATACCTGGTCGCCGAGGCCGACGAATCCGACGGCTCGTTCCTGCTGTTGAATCCCGTGATTGCAATCGTCACCAACATCGACGCCGACCACCTGGAGAACTACGGCGGCGACTACGCGCAGGTAAAGAAGGCATTCGCTGATTTCCTGCATCGCCTGCCGTTCTACGGCGTGGCGGTGCTGTGCATCGATGATGCGGAAGTCGCGGAACTGGCCGCGGCGACCATGCGGCGCACGCTCACTTATGCGATCGATGTCGCCGCGGATGTCCGCGCCAGCGACGTGCGCCAGGACGGCGCACGCATGCATTTCCTGTTGCATCTTCCCGATAGCGCGGGTTTGTCCGTGACCCTGAATCTGCCCGGCCGGCACAACGTGCAGAATGCACTCGCCGCCGCCGCGGTCGGCTGGCAGCTTGGCGTCGAGCCGGACGCAATCGCGCGTGCGCTCGGCGCATTCCAGGGCGTGGGCCGGCGGTTCCAGATCCGCGGCGAACTGGCACTCGACGCAGGCAAGGCGCTGCTGGTCGACGACTACGGCCATCATCCGCGCGAACTCGGCGCGGTATTCGCCGCGGCGCGCAGCGGCTGGCCGCAGCGGCGCCTCGTCGTCGCGTTCCAGCCGCATCGCTACACGCGCACGCGCGATCTGCTCGACGACTTCGCCAACGTGCTCGCCGATGTCGACGTGCTCGTGCTCACCGATGTCTATCCAGCCGGCGAAGCGCCGATCGCCAACGCCGACGGTCGCGCGCTCGCGCGTGCCGTGCGTGCGCGCGGCAAAGTCGATCCGGTGTTCGTCGATCATCCGCGCGGATTGAAGTCCGCGCTACCGGCGCTGCTCGCCGACGGCGACCTGCTGCTGCTGATGGGCGCTGGCGACATCGGTGCGGCGGCGAGTGAAATCGCCGCGGTGGGAACGTTGAAAAATGGAAAAGTAAACTGATGCGCATTACAGATGCCAGGCAATTCGGCCGCGTTGCCGTCGTGATGGGCGGCAGTTCAGCCGAGCGCGACGTCTCGCTCGACTCCGGCCGCAACGTGCTGGCCGCGCTGAAGGCGCGCGGCGTCGATGCGCATGGCATCGATGGCATACCGGCGCTGCTCGATGCGTTGCGCGCCGGCCATTTCGCGCGCGTGTTCAACATCCTGCACGGTCGTGGCGGCGAAGACGGCGTGCTGCAGGGTGCGCTGCAATCGCTCGGCGTGCCGTGCACCGGTTCCGGCGTGCTCGGTTCGGCGCTGTCGATGGACAAGATCCGCACCAAGCAGGTGTGGGAAGCGCTCGGCCTGCCGACGCCGCGCTATGCGCGCCTCGCCGTCGGCGAAGACGTCGGAGTGGCGGTCGCGAAAATCGGCATGCCGGTGGTGGTCAAGCCCTCGCACGAAGGTTCCAGCGTCGGCATCACGCGCGTGCGCGCACAGGCCGATCTCGGCGGCGCGGTGGCACTTGCGGCGCGCTACGACGGCGAGCTCGTCATCGAGCAGATGATCGAAGGCGGCGAATACACGGTCGGCATCCTGCAAGGCGAAGCGCTGCCGTCGATCCACATCGTGCCGAAGGCCGAGTTCTACGATTACCACGCCAAGTACGTTGCCGAAGACACGCAGTACATCTGTCCCGGTCTCGACGCGTCCGGCGAGAACGAGATCCGCGCGCTCGCGCTCGCTGCGTTCAATGCCGCCGGTTGTTGGGGCTGGGGCCGGGTCGATGTGATGCGCGATGGCGCCGGCAAATTCTTCCTGCTCGAAGTGAACACGACGCCGGGCATGACCAGCCATTCGCTGGTGCCGAAAGCTGCGCGCGTGGTCGGCATCGATTTCGAGGAGCTGTGCTGGCGCATCCTGGAGACGAGCTGCGCATGAACAGCCGCACGCCATTGAAGCTGCTGGCCTGGGCCATCGCGCTCACGCTAGTCGCGCTGCCCGTCATCGGCGTCCTCAACGGCTGGTTCGCCGTCGAACGCTGGCCGGTGCGCTATCTGCAGGTCGAAGCCGAATACAACCACGTCAGCGCCGAACAGATCCGCGCCGCGGCACAGGCGCATCTGGGCACCGGTTTTTTTGCGCTGAAGCTCGAAGACGTGCGCGTTGCCGTGGCGAAGTTGCCGTGGGTGGAGCGCGTCGAGGCACGCAAGCGCTGGCCGGACACTGTGGTGCTCCATGTGCGCGAGCGGCAGCCGTTCGCGCGCTGGGGTGAGCAACGCCTGATCGGTCTGGACGGCAACCTGTTCAGCGTGCCGGGCGGAATCGATTTGCAGGGTCTGCCGCAGCTCGAAGGCCCGAACGACGACGTCATGCTCGACGTCGTGGATTTCTATACCAAGACCCAGCGCGCGCTGACCGGCTCGGGACTGCTCCTCAGCGGCGTGCGCCTGAGCGGTCGCGGCAGCTGGACGTTGACGCTCGCGAATGGCGCGCAGGTGCTGCTCGGCGACGAACTCGTCGACGAACACCTGCAGCGCTTCCTGGCCGTGCTCGGCCGCGTGTCCGCGGGCCACCCGGGCGGCTTCCAGCGCGCCGACCTGCGCTACAGCAACGGCTTCGCAATCCGTTGGCAGGCGGCGGAAGCGGCGCCTGCGGCGGAGAAACAGACGTGACAACTGACCGGATCGGACAACCATGCTCATGAAAGTCAAAGGCGAGAAATCCCTGATCGTCGGCCTCGACATCGGCACGTCGAAAGTCGTCGCGATCGTCGGCGAGTACACGCCGGGCGAGACCGTGGAGATAATCGGCATCGGTTCGCATGCCTCGCACGGGCTCAAGCGTGGTGTGGTCGTTGACATCGAATCCACCGTGCAGTCGATCCAGCGCGCGGTCGAGGAAGCCGAACTGATGTCCGGCTGCGAGATCCGTTCCGTATACGCCGGCATCTCCGGCAGCCATATCAGCGGACGCAATTCGCACGGCACCGCGCCGATCCGCGATCGCGAAGTCACGCCGGCCGATGTCGAACACGTGCTCGACGCGGCCTGCGCCGTGGCGATTCCCGCCGACCAGCGCGTGCTCTACAAGGAGCCGCAGGGTTACATCATCGACGGCCAGGAAGACATCCGCCATCCGGTCGGCATGAGTGGCGTGCGCCTGGAAGCGAACGTGCACATCGTCACCGGTGCGGTCAGCGCGGCGCAGAACATCACCAAGTGCGTGAACCGCTGCGGGCTGCAGGTCGACGATCTCATCCCGGCAGCGATCGCGTCGAGCAAGTCGATCCTCGTGCCCGACGAGCGCGAGCTCGGCGTCTGCATCGTCGACGTCGGCGCCGGCACGACCGACATGGCGATCTTCATCCAGGGCGCGATCCGGCACACGGCCAGCCTGCCGATCGGCGGCGACCAGGTTACCAACGACATCGCCCAGGGGTTCCGCACGCCGACCGCGCATGCCGAGGAAATCAAGGTCAAGTACGCCTGCGCCCTCGCGCAACTCGCGCATGCCGAAGAGACGATCCAGGTGCCGAGTGTCGGCGACCGGCCGCCGCGGCGCCTGGCGCGGCAGACGCTGGCCGAGTGGGTGCAGCCGCGCTACGAGGAATTGTTCGGCATGGTGCAGGCCGAGCTGCGCCGTTCCGGTTACGAAAGCCTGGTCGCGGCCGGCATCGTCCTGACCGGTGGCGCGGCCAAGATGGAAGGCGTCGTCGAGCTGGCCGAGGAAGTGTTCCACCTGCCGGTGCGTGTCGGCGTCCCGCAGCACGTCACCGGGCTGGCCGATGTCGTCAGCAATCCGATCCATGCCAGCGGCGTGGGCCTGTTGCTGTATGGCAGCCGCCAGGAAAGCGGCGCGCGCGTGACGGTCGCGGCACCGGGCATCGGTGGAGTCGGCAGTGCCTGGGAGCGCGTGCTGCATTGGTTCAAGGGCGAGTTCTAGTTCATGGCGGACGCGGACATCCTGTCGTGTGTCCGCCAGCACGAACAATTCATCGCGCAGGGAGGCGCGATACCGGATCCGAAACGGATCCAGCCCGGGAGGGCAAGCGCGGGACATACGCCTGTCCAGCGCGTCGGCAACACAAGGAGCGCTGCCGACATACAAGAAAACTTGCGGTACTACCTAGCGGAGGTTGGAAATGTTTGAACTGGTCGAAAAACTCGCACCCAACGCGATAATCAAGGTCCTCGGGGTCGGCGGCGGCGGTGGCAACGCCGTGGCGCACATGGTCACCTCACACGTCGATGGCGTGGATTTCATTTGCGCCAACACCGACGCGCAGGCGCTCAAGAGCAGCGGCGCCAAGTTGACATTGCAGCTCGGCGGCAATGTCACCAAGGGCCTCGGTGCCGGCGCCAATCCCGAAGTCGGCCGTCAGGCCGCGCTCGAGGATCGCGAACGCATCGTCGAAACCCTCACCGGCGCCGACATGGTGTTCATCACCTGCGGCATGGGCGGCGGCACGGGCACCGGCGCTGCGCCGGTTGTGGCCCAGCTTGCCAAGGAGATGGGCATACTCACCGTCGCCATCGTCACCAAGCCATTCCCGTTCGAGGGCCGCCGGCGCATGCAGGTGGCGCTCAAGGGCATCGAAGATCTGTCGCAGCATGTCGACTCGCTGATCACGGTGCCGAACGAGAAACTGCTGACCGTGCTCGGTCGCGATGTGACGCTGCTCAGCGCGTTCAAGGCTGCGAACGACGTACTGCTCGGCGCGGTGCAGGGCATCGCCGATCTGATCACGCGGCCGGGTTTGATCAACGTCGACTTCGCCGACGTGCGCACGGTCATGTCCGAGATGGGCATGGCGATGATGGGCAGCGGTGCTGCACGTGGCGACGACCGTGCCGTTGCAGCCGCCGAAGCCGCCGTCAACAACCCGTTGCTCGAAGACGTCAACCTGTCCGGTGCCTGCGGGATTCTGGTCAACGTCACGGCCGGTCCCAACCTGACCATGCGCGAATTCAACGAGATCGGCGACGTGGTGCATCAGTTCGCCTCTGAGGACGCCACCGTCGTCATCGGCACGGCGCTCGATCCGGACCTGAACGATGACGTGCGCGTGACCGTGGTGGCGACCGGTCTGAACCGTGGCGCAGTGCGTCAGGGCGCGCGCCGTGAGGAGCCGGTCGCCGTACAGCGCCCGCGCATCGTCGCGCGCACGGGAACCGACGATATGGCAGTGGATTATCTGCAGGCATCGCGTCAGCCGTCGCGGCCGGCGACCGATCCGCAGCCGTCAAAGAAAACACCCGTGGCTGAACCGCAGATCGACTATCTGGATATTCCGGCGTTCCTCCGACGGCAGGCAGACTGATTACAGCGAGAAAAAAGAAAACACTAGGTAGTTGCTTGCGCGGCGGCGTAGCCGCGCAAGTTTTTCCACGGTGATAAAGTTGCTCATGGAATTCAGGGTTTGCTGACAAGGGCGCCAAGTGTCTTCGGCATGCGCGGCGTCGATCTGGCGCGACTGTGCGGATTGGGCGTCTTGGCCGCGTTGTATTTCGCGTGGGCGATTTGCGACCGCTTGACTGACCTCGGCGGCGACAGCGCCACATATATGCTGATGGCGCGTGCCTGGTCACCATTTGTCGCCGCCAACCCGATATTTGTCGAGGCGGCAAATGGCGCCATCTACCCGCCGTTGTTTCCAATTCTGATCGCACTGCTGGGTGGCAGCTTTGCAGCTGCGCACGCGTTGGTCGCTGCCTCGCTGCTGGTCGCGCTCACCATCTTTTATCTATGGTTGCGTGAAACAGGTCTCGGTGCCGCCCTGAGCACCGCAGCGGTGCTGTTGTTTGCCGCGCAGCCTGGTACCTATCTCATCGCCCTCAATATCTGGAGTGAAAATACCTACCTGTGTTGGAGTCTGCTGACTTTGCTGGCAGCCAGCCACGTCCAGCGCGATCCGGAGCATCGCCAGGCCTGGTGGTGGACGGCCGCTGCCGCGACCGCGGCGGCGTTGCTGACACGCAGCGCGGGGTTGCCGCTGCTGTTGACGCTCGCCATTTTTATTGTGATACGCCGGCCTTCGCAGTGGCGCGCCATGCTGTTTGTGGCGGGGATACCGTTTGTGCTCTGGAGCTTCTGGACGCGCCTGCATGGCAGCGGCATGAGCTTGATTGCAAGGAGCTTGCAGGATTCCTACGCCGGCGATCTATGGAGCCATTTGGCGACACAGATAAACACGGAAATACAAGTCCTGGTCGTCGCCTGGTTCGGCATCTGGTTTGGCGCACCGGCGTCGTGGTCGCTGGTGGCGGTAGTGGCTGTGTTCGGATTTATATGTCTCGTCGGCTTGGCCGCGCGGCTGCGGAACGGGCACTTTGATGCCGTTTATGGCCTGGTATATCTGGCCCTGCTGCTGGTTTGGCCTTGGCCGAGCGAAGCATCCAGGCTCCTGTATGTGATCGTTCCGGTCATGCTCGGCCAGGGGATGTGGCTGCTCGACCGGCTCTCGCGGCGGCTCCGTCCAGCTCTGCAACCCGCGACCCAATGGGCTATTGCAGGTCTGCTGATGCTGGCCGTCGTGCCGGGCTTGGCAGTCTGTATACAGCGTCGCTTGCAGGAAATCCCGATCGAAGCGGCGGCGCTCAAACACAGCGCCGGCTACTACAGCGATTTCGCGACAGACCGACAAGTCGCAACTGCGACTCTGCAACTCGTGGACGATATGCCAAGTTTGGCGCTGCACGTCCCGCCGTCCGATTGCGTTTTTGCGATCAAGCCCTCCGCGATCATGCTGCTCGCCGAACGAAATAGTCTTGGGCCGCCGCCCTCCAGCTCCGACGACATTGGATTCGATCACCTTTTGCACCAATGTCGCTATGCCTACCTTGTCAAAGGACAGAGCGCAACCTTTCCGTCCGCGTTTTATCCGCGCGACCGCCTGCATGGTTACCGGATTCTTTCGGTGCTCGCGGACAAGTTCGATCCGCGGGGCGGAGAAATCGCGGAACTTGTGGAATTGACACCCTCCGATCGGAATACCGAATAAGTCAAGGTTCGGCTGGAGGAGCGTATCTGGCGAGAAGGAATTCGATGCGTTTGCCCGGCTGCGTCGGATCGGCCGCATAGGTGTAGTCGAGAATCTCGAGATCGCGGCCCAGCCGGGCCAGCGGGTACATTGAGTCGCCGTAGCCGCGATCGATGAATGGCGTCATGAAGACGATCGGGCAGGCTTTCAGGCTGGCCGCAAATGCCGCTGGGGGCGCATCAGCCGGCAGCGCTTGCTCGCTGCGACGCTGCCCGAAAAAATTGATCCATTCCGGGCGCGTGGAGAGCACACATTCGCGCTCGCTCACCCTGGACGGTATTTTTTGCAGCGCTTCAAGCAGCAGGTCTTCGGCAAGCGCAAAGCGTATCGCAACATCCTGTTGCGGCCAGTACCAGAGGGGGTTACTGCGTGCCCCCGAAATAGCGTCAGCGTGGGGATCGCCGTAGCGCTGCATGGCATAGGCAATCGAGGGCAAGCCCAGGATTGTGATCGCCGCTGCGCTTGCGAGTGGAAACCAGTATCCGCGCCCGGTCTGGTTCGTAAAGGCGAGCGCCGGTTGAATCAGAAATAGCGGCAGGATCGGCCATAGCAGACGATGAGCATCACCGGGGTATGGCCACAGCAGCACTATGCAAAGGTATGCCGCCAGATACAGTGCGTCGGGTCGCAACTTGGCGCAGCGCAGCGCCATGGCGAGCAGGCACGCAACGCCAAGGCTATCGGTGAGCGGGTTGAGCCATTGTGGTTGCAGCAGCATCGCCTGCTCGAAGCCATGTCGCACGGAGGCGAACTGCCCCATCAGAAAGTCAGGCGATAGCCGCTGTGCCACCAGGGTGCCGCCGACCGACATGTAGCCACTGCGCGCGTGGTGTAGCGCATACCAGACGATCAACGGGCCGGCCGCCAACACTAGTGTCAGCAAGCGTTCGCGCCAGCTTCGGCTGCGCAACGCGATCAGCAGCGGCAGCGCCAACGCGATTCCCACGGAGCGCGCCAGTATGGCGAGGTCGATCAGCAGCGCTGCGGCGTACAGCCACTGGGCGCTGCCTTCGCGCTCAAAGCGCACGAGGATCGCGATAGCGGCCACGCTCAACAGTAGATAGAGATACTCCGATTGAATCGACAAGGCCGCCAGCCATATGTCGGGCAGGGACGATACCGCGGCCAGGTAAAGCGCGGCTGGCAAGGGTTCGATTCCCTCGCTGCGCAGCCAATAAAACATGACGCCCAGCGCCAGCAGCAGACAGGCGAGGGTGACCCCGTGCGCGCGGTGCAGGTCTCCCGATGCGCCCGAGCGCGCCAGCAGCAGTGGATACAGCGGCGGGAATCGGCTCTGTGCCGCGGCTTTTGCAGTAATGTCATCGCCGCCGGGCTGGGCATATGCCTTGGCCATCGTGAGATAGGACGCGGCGTCACCCGTCACCCAGCCGACACGGTCCGTATTGCCCCAAATGCAGTAAAGAACCGCGACGGCGGTGATGATCAATCCGGCTGCCAACCTGCTAATGGAGCGGTAACCCGAAATCATGTCTCAATGGCTGGCCGCTTCGGCCGGACATTATCACTTACCGCATCGTCCGCGAGGGTATATGATCTGAGGGAACGTCCTCATCGGAGTGTTGCGTACATACAACACTTGTGGGGAAATTTACACCGATTTGCTTCAATGATCGTTTCCCCTGTGTTACGATTCCGCGCGTTTTGCAACCCTGCCCCGGGGATTCGAAGAAAATGATCAGACAGCGAACGCTCAAAAACGTCATTCGCGCAACCGGTGTTGGTTTGCACACCGGCGAAAAAGTTTATATGACACTGCGCCCGGCAGCGGTCGATACCGGTATCGTGTTCCGGCGCGTGGATCTGCCGGAGCCGGTCGAAATCCGCTCCTGCTGCGAGAACGTCGGCGACACGCGCCTGTCCACCACGCTGGTCAAAGGCAACGTCCGCATCGCCACGATCGAGCATCTGCTTTCGGCGATGGCCGGTCTGGGCATCGACAACGCCTATGTGGATCTGTCGGCGCCGGAAGTGCCGATCATGGACGGCAGCGCGGGCCCGTTCGTGTTTTTGCTGCAATCTGCCGGCATCGAGGAACAGACGGCGCCGAAGCGTTTCGTGCGCATCAAGAAGCCGGTGATCGTGCGCGACGGTGACAAGTGGGCGCGCTTTGAGCCGTTCGATGGTTTCAAGGTCGGTTTCTCGATCGCATTCGACCATCCGATCTTCACGCGCCGCACGTCGAGTTCGGAGATCGATTTCTCGACGACGTCGTTCGTCAAGGAAGTCAGTCGCGCGCGCACGTTCGGTTTCATGCGCGACATCGAAATGCTGCGCGAGAAGAACCTCGCGCTCGGCGGTTCGATGGACAACGCCATCGTGCTCGACGACTACCGCGTACTCAATGAAGATGGCCTGCGCTACGAGGACGAGTTCGTCAAGCACAAGATCCTCGACGCGATCGGCGATCTGTATCTGCTCGGCCACAGCCTGATCGGTGCGTTCTACGGCCACAAGTCCGGCCACGAGTTGAACAACAAGCTGTTGCGCGCACTGATTGCAGAGAAAAAAGCCTGGGAAGAGGTCAGTTTCGACGATCCGGCCAAGGCGCCGATTTCGTACGCGCACCCTGCGCAGGCGATGTGAAGAACCCGGTTTAACGTCGCCCTTATCGGGCGGCCGTTATTTTGTCGGCGCGTTATTTGCGTCGGGAAGAAGAATCATCGGCAAGGGATGCCAGACGGAGATATACGGCCCGGAGTTCCGGGTCGGCGACGGAGCGCGCCGCTGCCTTGAGATGTTCCGCGGCGGTATGCGAAAGAGGTCTACGCCTGGTCTGCTCTGGGGATAGGGAGGGCAGGGGTACCACTTTCACGGCAAATTTCCCGATCGTTTGCCCGGTGATTTTGCGGGCATCGGCCAGCAGCGCGGCTTGATGTAGCCGCAGCTTGGCCGCCCAGACCGAGGAATTTGCCAGAAAGACAAGCCGTCCGGCACGGATGTCCGCCAGTCGACACTGGTGGCGCAACGGGTCGGGGAGCGGCTGGCGCAGTTTGTGATCCAGTGCATCCAACGCGCGCGCGCGCGCTGTCAGCGCGGCGACGGGGGAACACTCGCCGATGCTTTTGGCCGGTGAGCGTTTCGGGGAGCGCGGGGGAGCGGGCTGCATGGTCCAACCTCAGGCAAATCGGCCGATATGAACATCATAATCGTCGCCAAGCCCCATGCGAGACCTTGGGCGCTGAATCTGAAGTGCTGGCGCATGCGCGCCAAGCTGTTTGGTCTGGCCGCCGTGTGCGTATCGTGTTTTGGCGGCGCCGGCTTCGTCGTTGCCCTGCTGCTGGCCAATCCGAATGACCGCGCCTGGCGCGAAGTCTACGCGTTGCGCGCACAGATCAGCACGCAGAAGGACAGCATCAGCCAGCTCGAGGCCTCTTCGCAACGCAGCATGGACGCGCTCGCGATCCAGCTTGGCGCCCTGCAGGCGCGCGCGCTGCGTCTGGATGCGCTCGGTGAGCGCCTCGCGCGCGCCGGCAAACTCGACGAAGGCGAATTCAACTTTGCCGCGGCGCCCGCCCAGGGCGGCCCGGAAGATCCGAATGCGGTGCCGCAGCCGCTCGATGCGAGCCTTGCCGCGAACATCAACCAGCTGCGCGACCAGTTTCAGCTCGAGGAAACGCGTCTGAATGTGCTCGAGGAACTGCTGCTGGATCGCACGGTCGACAACGCGCTGCTGCCAAAAGGCTATCCGGTAGCCACCGGCTACATCGGCTCCGGCTTCGGTGTGCGCACGGATCCGATCAATGGCAGCGTGGAACATCACATGGGGCTGGATTTCGACGCGCCGGTCGGCAGTGCGATCCGTGCGGTGGCCGATGGCGTCGTCAGTTTCTGCGGCGAGCGCAGTGGCTACGGCAATGTCGTCGAGGTAGACCACGGCAACGGCTACATGACCCGCTACGCACACAACCGCAAGAACCTCGTGCGCGTAGGCCAGCGCGTGCACGCGGGCGAAGAAATCGCCTACGTCGGCGAAAGCGGCCGGGCCACGGGCCCGCACTGCCACTTTGAAGTATGGCTGCACGGACGGCCGGTGAACCCGCTGAGCTACGTCAATAGCGTAGTGAAGAAAACCTGACCGCTGTCGCGCTTGAATACGGCGCGGCAGTCCCAATCCCTTGTAAACTATACGACCCCGCGTCGCGGGGCGGCTGTGCGCTTGTCCGTGCGGCGCCCGTTTCCTTTCCACGAAGCTCCGGTAACTCATGTTCAATCGCATCCTGACGGGCATTTTCGGCAGTCGCAACGAGCGTTTGCTGCGCCAGATGAACAAGATCGTGGCGAAGATCAACGCCTTCGAACCCGCGCTCAGCGCGCTGTCGGATGCCGACCTGCGCGCCAAGACCGAGGAGTTCCGCAAGCGCCTCGCCGAAGGCGCCAAACTCGACGCGCTGCTGCCGGAAGCATTCGCCGTCGTACGTGAAGCGAGCCGGCGTGTGCTCGGCCTGCGCCATTACGATGTACAGATGATCGGCGGCATGGTGCTGCATTCGGGCAAGATCGCCGAGATGCGCACGGGCGAGGGCAAGACTCTCGTCGCCACGTTGCCGGTGTACCTGAACGCGCTGGAAGGCAAAGGCGTTCACGTCGTCACGGTGAACGATTATCTGGCCAAGCGCGATGCGGGCTGGATGGGCAAGATCTACAATTTCCTCGGCATGAGCGTTGGCGTGGTGGTTCCGGGCATGGATCACGCCGACAAGCACCAGGCCTACGCCGCCGACATCACCTACGGCACCAACAACGAATACGGATTCGATTACCTGCGCGACAACATGGCGCTGTCGAAAGAACAGCGTTACCAGCGCGGGCTCAATTTCGCGATCGTCGACGAGGTCGATTCGATCCTGATCGACGAGGCGCGCACGCCGCTGATCATTTCCGGTCCGTCCGACGATTCGCCGCAGCTGTACGTGCGCATCAATCGCATCGTGCCGAAGCTGACGCGCCAGGCCAAGGAGAGCCAGCAGGACAAGCCGCCCGAACCGGGCGACTACTACGTCGACGAGAAGCAGAAGCAGGTGCACCTGTCCGAAGAGGGCATGGAGCACGCCGAACAGGTGCTGCGCGCCGAAGGCATCATTGGCGCGGAAGAAAGCCTCTACGACGCCAAGCATCTGGCCGTCGTGCATCACCTGAACGCCGCGCTGCGCGCGCACACGCTGTACCGCCGCGACCAGGAATACATCGTGCGCGACGGCGAAGTGATCATCGTCGACGAGTTCACCGGGCGCACGCTGCAGGGCCGGCGCTGGTCCGACGGTCTGCACCAGGCCGTGGAGGCGAAGGAAGGCGTGCCGATCCAGCGCGAGAACCAGACGCTCGCTTCGATCACGTTCCAGAACTACTTCCGCATGTACAA
>Ga0105239_10005335_pt1 | contig 15080 bp, 15 predicted proteins | sample KBSC44metaG_FD_92761 | JGI IMG/M metagenome (GOLD analysis project Ga0105239, IMG submission 92761) | Corn rhizosphere microbial communities from Kellogg Biological Station, Michigan, USA - KBS C4-4 metaG | ecosystem: Host-associated > Plants > Roots > Rhizosphere > Soil | place: Michigan, USA...
GCGATTGCCGGCGTCGCCGGCGATCAGCAGGCCGCGTTGTTCGGGCAAGCTTGCTTTGAGCCTGGCATGGTCAAGTGCACGTACGGCACAGGCAGCTTCATGTTGATGCACACCGCCACGCAACCGGTGGCCTCAAACAACGGCCTCTTGACGACAATCGCCTGGCAACTCGACGGCAAGACGGAATATGCCTTGGAAGGATCGATTTTCGTCGCCGGTTCGGTGATCCAGTGGCTGCGCGACGGCCTCGGTCTGATCGCGACCGCGTCTGAGTCTGAAGCGCTGGCGCGCAGCGTCGCATCGAACGATGGCGTATACCTCGTGCCAGCTTTCGTCGGACTTGGCGCGCCGTATTGGCGCAGTGACGTGCGCGGCGCGATCTTCGGCGTCACACGCGGCACGAGCAAAGCGCACCTCGTGCGCGCCGCACTCGAATCCATCGCCTACCAAACGCGCGCCGTGCTCGACGCGATGCAGAACGACGCGCAGCTCGCACTCGGCGCCTTGCGCATCGACGGCGGTGCGACCGCAAACGATTTCCTCGCCCAGTTCCAGGCCGACTTGCTGGGTGTGCCCGTGCAGCGCCCGCGGCAACTGGAAACCACCGCGCTCGGCGCCGCCTACCTCGCCGGACTCGCGGTCGGCTTCTGGCAAAACCGTGACGAAATCGCCCGGCAATGGGCGATTGGCCGCAGCTTCACTCCGCAATTGCCCGACGCCGAACGGACGCGGTTGTACGCCGAGTGGCGGCAGGCTGTTGCCGCAACGCTCGAATTTCGCGTTTGAGCAGCACGCAGGTGATGTCTCAATTTCGCCGATAGAGGCTTGCCGGAAATGCCGGTGGACTAGCCAGGAAGGCGGAGCCGGTCTGCGCCGAGTGCATGCAGTTCCTCAAACGCTCTGATACAGCGTCATGCTCGCCTTGGCAACTTCTTCGTCGTTGCACATCGACGTGCACGTGAAGCGACAGAACCGTGGCGAAGTCGCACTGTCATCCAAGACGCTCAGCGGTTTTGCCTGCATGTCGACGACGTCGCCGGGCCGCACCGGTTTGCTCAATTTCACTCGGTCGATCGAAACGATGAATCCGCCGGCTTTCTTGCCTAAGCGCCAGTTGAGCCAGGCGCGGCAGGACTGGGCCATGCTTTCCACCAGGATTACGCCGGGGACGATCGGCTCGCCGGGAAAGTGACCGGCGAAGAACACTTCGTCGCCGACGTAACGATAAGACGATCGGATAACGCCGCCGTCCTCATCGCTGAATGCGGCTTCGTTTACGAAGCGGAAAGTCGTCGCCTGCTTTAGGTACAAATCGAGGTCTATGTGTTCCATGTTAGCGTCCGTTGATGACGATACCAACGCTCCCGGTCACGGCGAGCTCCTCCCCCGAATGCACTTGAAAATCGAATTCGTACAAAGTCCATCGCTCACTCACCAGGCGCGATTCCAGTCGCAACGGCAAACGCAAGGGTTCGCGAGTCTTGTGCTCCACGCCGCGGAACGACGCGATGACTCCGCGCGATCCTTCCTTCTTGCGACCGCGAAGAACCAGGCCCGAGGACTGCGCGGCGAACTCCAGCACTGCGTAGGTGTCCACGTACAGCTCGTCCGCGAAACGCTCCGGCAGGCAGCGTCCATGCAAAAATTCGGTCACGACCCGAACCTCGTCCAAATAGCGCACCCGGTCGACAAAGCGGAACGGCGCTGTTTGGGCGAGCCCGTCGATAAGGCGCGCGGATTCGGTTTCGCAAACCTCCATCGGATCAGTTTCTCGACATCGCGGTCTTGGTGAACATCGAATCCGGATACGTCGCCTTCTCGTATTCGCTCATCTTCATCCATATCGCGCTCGACGCACGAAGGCCGTCGACGATGACGATCTTCTCGACCTTCGGGCCGCCGCCGTAGTCGTGGAACGCCTTGTATTGGATGGTCTTGAGCAAGCGCTCTGAAGCGGTGTAGTGCCGGCTTTCGACCGGCCTGTCGGTGGCGAGGTCGTAGTCGAGGTCGATGCGTGCATAGGTCGCGCTGGTATCTTTGCTCTTCAGGCTCAACTGCAGCAGTTTTCCGTCCGCGGATTTGTGGCTGGACTGGACGGTGTAGTCGTTGAGGTAGGACACATTGAGCACATCGGCGATCGACGCCGCGCCGAACACGCGCTGCAGCGGCGCGATGCGGATGATGTTCGCGCTGCTCGGCAGGAACAGCCACAGGTCGCGTTCGCGCAACAAGGTGCGGCGTCCGCGCTGATTCTTGGGCTCGAGCACTTCGACCAGCGCGTAACCCTTGTCGCTGATCTTCACGTCCAACTGGTGCTGGTCCGAGTTGACACCATCCTCGACGGTGATGACTTCGGCCGTGAAGTGGAATCCCGTCCCGCGGAATCCACGCAGGTATTCCATGTTGCCGAGGACTTTGTTCGTGACCTGTTCGCTCACGTCGGATGGAGAGGCCGCCGCGCTCGGACTCGCGTCCGGCGCTGCGGAGAAACAAGAGTTCGCCTGCAGCGCGGTGAGCGCGATGGCGATGAAAAATTTGTTGATGAGTTTCACGGTTCTTTTCCTTCAGCGCTGCATTGCTTCATTGATCGGCAACTTGCCCGCTCGGTAAGCCGGGAAGAAGCCGCCCACGACGGTTGCGATTAGCGATAGCGCCGCGGGAAGCAGGAGGATGTGGGGGCTCAGCAGGATCCGTAGCGGATACGAGAACGTCGATCCCGGCGGCGTCGGCAGCTTGATGTTGGCGGCATTGATCAAGAGAGAAATACCCACACCGCACGTGACGCCGAGAATGACGGCGAGTATTCCGACCACGAGTCCTTCCGACATCACCATGACCAGCAAATTGCCGCGCGACGCACCGAGCGCGCGGATGGTCGACAATTCCGAAACGCGCTCCATCACTGCCATCGTCATCGTGTTGAAGATGGCGGCAAAAATGATGATGACCACCAGCACGGTCACGAAACCGAAAATGTTGTCGAACATGTTCACGATCTGGTGGTACTGATCGGACATGTCGGACCAGGATTTGACTTCGACGCCGCCGCCTACACCGGCCACCGCCGCGCGAACCCTTGCGTCGGTCTGAGGCGTTGTCCGATCCTCATCGAGCAACACCACGAGGTTGGTAACGGCGTCGGAGATCAGCGTTTCCTGCAGCAGCGGCAAGTTGATCTTGATGAAACGCTTGTTGAGTTCCTTGGCTCCGGTATCCATCACGCCGGTTACCTCCACGTCGACGGCGTTGATCGCGCCCTCCGAAGTGGTGACGAGAATGGTGATCACATCGCCCAGCTTCGCTCCCAGCTCACTCAGGAGCTCACGACCGACCAGCGCCCCGGCCTGCTTTTTCGCGAATAGGCCGGTGCCTTGTACGACTTTGACTGAGCTGCTGATCTCGGCGTCCTTGTCGGCTTCGACGCCATAGATCAGTACGCCCACGGATTTGTTTCCGGACGACACCAGACCCTGTGCCTCGATGCGCTGACTGACCAACTTGACCTCGTCGAGCGACTTCAGCGCGTCCTCCACCCGCTTGGTCGTGCCGGCGTCGAGCAGGCTCTTCGCATACGATTCCTTGGCCTGCGCGGTGGAGAAGACTTGGTAATGACCCAGTTGCGAATAAATGCTGCCCAGGCGGATGCCCTCGTAAATCTGCGCGATATAGCCGCCGAACAGGATCAAGCTGATCGTGCCGATCACGATTGCAACGCACGCGATCATGTTCTTGCGCCAGTCACGAACGACGTTGAGCAGAATCAACTTCACGAAAAACGTCAAATGCATGTCAAACGTCCGTTGTCAGGATTGCGCGCATCACGGCTGGCCGTCGGGTTGTGCCAGTTGCCGTTCCACTTCGGCGAGCGTCTCGCGCACTCTCGCCTGCAGCTCCGGTGAAAGCTCGGCAAACCGCGGGCTGTTCGTGGCGAAACGCAGATCGTCACGGGCCACTTCGCGCTTGTTCATGAAGTCGGGGACGCGCGCCGCGGTCATGCCGCGATCGAGCCGCGCCGTAATGTTGTCGGGATACTGGCTCACCGCGCGGTCCAGATAGTGGAACCCTTGGGCCGAATAGGTACCGGCCTGCTGCGGACTGTCGATATGGAATGCCGCCTTGCGCGTGTAGAGCGCGCCGAGCGCCGACATCAGCTCGGCATCGGAACGCTTCGCCTTATCCACATTGAGTTTGTCGGCTTGCGCCATCAACGCTTTGATCGCCGCCGCGTTGGCATCGAGGCGATCTTCGGTCAAGGCGCGATCCGCGATTGCAGCGTGGGCCTCGGCGAGCGTCTTTTCGACAGCCGGCTTGTACGAGCTTTCGTTCAGCTCTGCGGGAATACCGGGGTTGGCCTGCGCCGCAGCCACATCGGCCGTGGATTTGCCGCAGGCGCTGACGACGAGCGCAATGACCAATGCGGCAAAAGCGGGGAGAAATGACTTGAACATGGTTGCCATCCTCGAGTTTTAGAGAAGTCTTCCGTCTTGCATGTTGAGCCGGCGTGCGGCGCTGTCGGAGAAATCGCGGTCATGCGTGGCGATGACCAAGGTGACGTTCTTTTCGCGATTCAAGCGCTGCAGCAGTTGATAGACGACCTGCGTGTTCTCGGTGTCGAGGTTCGCGGTCGGCTCGTCGGCGATGATCAGTTCCGGCTTCTTCGCGAATGCGCGCGCGATCGATACGCGCTGCATCTGCCCGCCCGACAACTGTTTGGGTTTGCGGTCGGCGAAAGTATCCATGCCGACTTCGGCGAGCGCCTGCATCGCCTTGCTGCGCGCTTGCCGGTCCTTGAGCATGTACAGCGGGTACATCACGTTCTCGACCGCGGTCAGCGCCGGGTGCAGGTTGAACTGTTGGAAAATGATGCCGATCTTTTGCCGCCGAATCAGTGCCAGTTCGGCATCGGAAGCATCGCTCACCCGCCGGTCGTCAAAGACCACTTCACCGGACGTGGGCTGGTTGATCAGCCCGAGAATTCCCAGCAACGTACTCTTGCCGCTGCCGCTCTTGCCGGCGACACAGATCAATTCGCCGCGGTCGACGCGCAGTGTTACGTCGCGCATGGCGAAAGACCGTACCTGACCGTTCGCATATTCCTTGCTGACATTCTCCAGGACGAACATCGATCAATGCTCCCCTACGCTCGAATGGGTGAAGTAATCGCACGTCGCCGGCAGCGTGCCGATCACGTCGCTGATCTTTGCCCGTGCGGCGTCGTCGAGCCGGTTGCCGCTCGGACTGACCCAGCGGATGGAGAATTTGTTGTCGCCGGCGGACCAGGAGTAGAGCTTGAAGTTCGCGTCCACGCACAGGTGATCGGTCCCTCTGGCGATCAGCTCTTCGCTCTCTGCCGCGAGGTCGTAGAAAATGGCGACGCGCGGGTCAAGAAGACTGGGTGGAAGCGCTATGACTGCCGGCATCTTCACGCGCACGAGAACGAGTCGCGCGATGTTTTCGCGCAGCACGGTCTCGATCAGTCGGTCGAGGAAGCGGTAGTACTCGTAGAACGAGATCACCAGCGGCAGGTCTTCGTTGAAGCGCAACTGCAATGGAATATGCAGCTCGTCCTCGGCGAACAAGGCATTGCCCAACAACGCGGGAAGGATCTCGCGCTTGCGCAAGCCCACTTCGAGTTTTCCCTGAAACCCTTCGTTGATCATGTTCATGCGTGACCTTCAATACAGATTCTCGAATGTGCATCCGTCGTCACGGACAGGAAGCAACAGTAGCCTTCGGAGGCGAAAGACGACGCCACATAACGTTTGCTCGCCCCGCCTGCGCTCGCGAAGTCTCTGGCGATCGACATCCATGGATCCGAACCGCACAGATGTCCGAACTCCTCGTACAGATCCGGCAGATACGCAAACCCGTCCATGCTGCGTTTGAGCCCCTTGCGCATCTTCTCGTCGAAATAGGGAATCGCGAGCGTGTGATCCGGATGACGAGCCATGGTTCGTTGGATTTCGAGCGCGTAGTCGTACAGCGCCGCGGTCGGGTTGCACTTGCTGACGGTGATCGCGCGCGCGGGATGATTCGGCACGTCGTCGCCGACGTGCTCCGGGCTTTGCAGATGCACCAAGGTGACCCGGTGCCCGGTCTTGCCCCACGCGACGTTGTCGTCCCAGAAACGCATGCCGAGCGGATTGGCGTCCACGACCGAGATCAAAATGTTGCGCACGTCGGGCTTGTTGACCAGGTGCTGGCGAACCAGAAATCCCCAGGTCGCGCACTGCATCGCGTTGGAGTACGAGCAGCGCAGGCCCGACGCCGCCTGGATCTTGCGCGTCAGCGCTTCCGGCTCAAACCAGCCGGCCGAACAGGTGATATCGAGCGTCGAGCTGCAAATATAGTGAGCGAACCCGCCGCCGCCTGAGCCGGACATGGCACGCGCGGCGAATCCACCGAGTTTTTCGGTCAGGCGATCGACGAACACTTCGGACGCTATCCCGTTGAGGAAAACGCTCCCCGAAATGTCGATGTTCTTGATCGCCAAGGCCGTCATCTTCAGCGAATCTTGACCTTGCTGTAGATCTCGAACAGGCAGCGGTAGGAGCTGCCTTCCATGCGCGTGAACGCCATCAGGTCGCGCTGGATGGAGGGATCGGAGGCGGCTTCGGTGGTAACCAGATCCAGCAGCAATCGGTTCGAGGTGAACTTGAGGGCGAGGGCCACCGGCAAGCTCGGCTTTTTCTCCACCAGGCCGTGGTAGTAGGCTTTGGCGAGCGCTTCCAGCGCCGTCGCGCTACTGCGTTGTTGCGGCGAAAGCGAAATTTTGCCGTTCGCGTCGAGCCACTTCACGTGCGCCATCAACGCGCGAACGAAGCGCGGCCGCACTTTCGACAGGAATATCGACGTCGACGCGAGACCCCCGCCGGTGAGCATGCGCGACTTAGGCACGGTGACTTTGCCGCTGACGTTGCCCAACTGCAGGCTGCCGTCCAGGAACGGCGCACCGACTGCGGTCTTCTTGAGTTTGCCGAATTCGTCCGGCGGCACCAGGATCGACGTCGGGTAGAGCTTCTGTGTCGACGCGGCGGAGACCGAGCCGTAGTTCAGCCGATGCCCTTCGATGATCCAGACCTTGTCGACGTCGAGCGCCAGCATCTCGCCGTCGCTGACGAAGACCGTATTCCATTGCTGTATCGAGCTGCCGCCGGCATCGGCCATCAGGAAGCCGCCGAACTGCGCGATCCCGGTTTCGTGCCAGGACGCAACCTCCGCCTGTTGCGCGTCGCTGGCGATCATGCCGAACAGCAAACTGCCGAATTCACGCACCAGCGCATGAAAATTGCCGCCGTAGAATCCTTCGGCGGAAATGGTCCGCTGGATCTTCTCGACGCGTTCCTCGATCGGGCCGAACGGCGTGCGCGCGTCGCTCGCAACGGCCTTGCCTTGCGCTACCGCGTGGCAATCGCTGGCGTCGATGATCATTTGCGTGTCGACGGTCGATACGACGCCGGCCTTGATCACGTGCTGCAGATACGCCGGCACGTCGCCGAGCTCCGACAATCCCGCGATGATGCTTTGATCCAACCGCATGGTGTTCTTTCCTACCTAGGTGCAGCGCAAGGCCAGCGGCCCCGCGCATCCTTCAGATGACGTATTCGCCGTAGTGCTTCAGCGCCAAAAATTTGTTTACGGTGTAGACGGCGTTGTAGGCGCCACACTGGCCGAACACGATTTGGTCCCCCGGCCGGATTTCGTGCGGACAGTCCTTGTACTCGCCGATGACGTCGTCGCGATTGCACGACGCACCGACGAAGGTGTAGTCACGAGGCTCATCGGTCGGACGTTCGCTGACCAAAGTCGGTCGGTCGTACTTGCGGATGACGTGTTCGGTCTTGGCCAGCAGGAAGTTCTGCGCCATGCCGCCGTCGCAGACGACGAAACGTTTCGCGCCGATGGACTTGACACTCACGACCTCGGTCACGAAATAGCCGGCCGAGCCGAAGATGGCGCGTCCAGCCTCGTGAATGACTTCGGCCTTGCGTTGCAGCGGCTGCAACGATGCGCGATAGCTGGCGAAATCGATGTTCTTCTCACGCCAGTCGGAAGGGATGCCGCCGCCGAGGTTGATGACCTCGAGTGGATAACCCAGTGCTTCACCGACCGCGTCGAAAAGTTTCTCCACGATTTCGACGCAGGCCATCGACTTGCCGACGAAGCCGTTCGAGCCGCAGAAGATATGCAAGCCCGCGACCTTTACCCCGATATCCTTTGCCTTGGCAGCCGCCTCGAACAGGCTCTTGGTGTCCATGCCGAAATGGTCTTTCGGCGGCGCGTTCTCGTTCCTGGCCGCGTCGAAATTCAGGCGCAACAGCACGCTGTTGTTGAACGTACCCTGCTGCTTGACCTCAGCGATGATGTCCAACTGGGCGACGTGGTCGATGATGAAGGTCGCGTTGTAGCGCGAAGCGACTTCGACCATCTTTTTGGTATAGGCGGGCGTGTTGATATAGGTCTTGCGACGCGTTCCCGCGCGCAGGCGCAATTCGCCGAGCGAAGCCACTTCGCAGCCGTCGTCGAAGTTGAACGCCGTCCGCGACAACAGTTCCGGACAATGATTCGCCTTGAGCGACACCACGAGCGGCGTACCGAGCGCCTCCTTGAGGTCCTTGAAATTCTCGGTAACCTGCTCCACCGAATAAACGTAACCCGGCGTAGCGACACCTTCTTGCCCGCTGCCGAGCAGGTCGGTGATGCTCTTGCGGATGCTATCCCCCAAATCCATTCTCGTTATCCCCAAAAAATCGCGTCCCGATGGCGCGACGCGTGTAGATTTTGCGAAGTCACTGCTTGACGTTGTGCGTTGCAGCCTTACGACCGGGCTTTAGGCCTTCGATGCACGATAGAGCGCCAGCATTTCCTCCACCTCGATGCCTTCGATCTTCATTCCGGTGTAGTGGCAGCTCTCGATCGACAAGTTGGTGAGGTCCGCATTCTTTATCGACGTCCCCGTGAAATTGATCTCGGTAAACGTGATGCCGCCGAAGTGCGCATTCGAAATCGTCGACGCCTCGAGCGTGACGCTATGAAAGTGCGATTCCGCCAAGCCGACGTCTTGAAACTTGCTGCCGGTCAGGTTGGCGCTGTTGGCGTCGATGATGTGTTCGCAGTCGATTAGTTTGATGGTGCTCATGATCGTGACCTCGGAAAAAGTAAGGTTGGTTTGATGTGTTCGCGCAGTGCATCAGCTCAAAAGGTCTTTGACGACCAATCGAAACTCGTTCGTATACGTGTTGCCCTTGGCATCGGGCAGCCACAATTGCCCATGGTCCGGGACCATCTCGGAGAACAGCACGGGTGCGTCGGCCTGATCGCTGGCCAACGCCTTGCGGATCATTTTTACGAGAATCTCGACATAAATCGGGCTCTCGAAGTCCAGGTAGACAGGCTTCACCTCGACGGCCACCTTGAAGAACACGAAACGCGGCAAGTTGTGCTGATGCATCCACCGGCGCGCCTGCAAGTAGCGCAAGTGCTCGTCTTCCTCGTGGATGAAGTCCAGAGACTGCGCTGGGAATCGCCACGACTCCCGGGCTACGACCATGCGATCGATCGTAATGCGCGGGCTGTGACCGTCGGAACCGACCACTCTCAGGAAATCGTACGAATTGACAGCAGCCCTGGAGAGCGTCTCGGCAAAAAAGTCGATGGCGTCGAACTGCAGGCGGCCATCTCGCGTGCATACGACGATGCGGCCGTCGAGATTCTTCACGACAAAATCGGAAACCGGGATCGTCTGTGAGCGGTCGCCGGCGTAGATCGAATCCTGCGATACCTCGATCTGATAGTCGTGAGGAGAATTCCAACCGTCGGCGGTTCGATTCGTGACGCGCGTAAACGTGCGCGGAACCATGAGTACCGGGCGGGCCTCGGGAAAGTCGCTGGCCATGGCCTGCGCGAACTCTTCCGGGCGAGGATGCTGCGCGACGAACAGCGAGCCGTTCAATGTGTTCACGCAAACGTGAACTTCGCCCAGGACGAAGAAATACTCGCCGCGACGAATCGCCTCGACGCTGTCGGCGCCGATCATCACATCCGGGCTGTGATGACGCGCGAGCGGCCATCCCGGTCCGGGCGCGGCGAAGAGTTCGTCGACCAAGGGTCGCAGGTCCGCGCTTGCATACTCGACGTGCCGTGTCTGAGGAAGCGCGCCGAGAATGCGCTTCCAACGATTTTGAAGATCTTCGAGGACCGGCGTCAGTATGTTGGTTGCAGGGTTGCGGCTGAAAAGCAGCAATTGCAGGTATTTCGCGAACTGTATGACGTCGGCCGTGTTGCCGGAGCGAGTGCGCGCCATCTTGGCGTGCGCCTTGATGAATCCTTCGCGGCAAACCTCGGCGACACGGTGACTGAACCAACGCGCGCTCTTCAGCACCAGGGAGAGCGGCGGAGCGATCGATTCGATGATTTCCGGGCCCAGGTCGACGTCGACATCGCGACGACAATCCTGGTAGAAGAGCGAGCGGCCGGCGTACATCTTGCCACCCATTCTGCTGCTCGCACTACCGGTCACGTCCTCGAAGACTTGCTCGAGCTCCTGGACCGCAAGATTCAGTTGCTCGGCGTCTCCGAAAGCTGCCGCGACCTTGTCCCTGGCTTGCTCCAGCCGGTCGAGACAAGTCAGCGCCGCGCGCCGGATTTCCTCGTCTTCAATGCGATTCAGACGCTGTCTGAGCAATTTTTCGGGATAAAGAACCAGCGGTAAATCCCAGGCCCACGACAGGATCTTCTTGTTCGCCAACTCCGCGAGCAGATCGTAGATTTCGGCTTCGCTGACGAAGTCCGAAGAACCCAACAGAGCGATCGCAATCTGCTGAGCGGTTCTTTCGCCGTCGCAGAGTTGCAAAACAGCCAGCTGCCGCGGCGACAGCGCATCGAGGAAACCCGCGGGGGAGCGCGGCGTGGCTCCTTCGAGGTAGCAGTCGGGCGAGCGTCTCGGCGCAATCCAGCGGCGAACCGCCGGGTTCTCCGCAATTTTTTCCGCGAGCACTTCGATGCACCAGTTTTCGAAGTAGATCGACGAAGTCGCAACCAGCTCGGGTCCGGGAGAAACGGCGACGTCGTCGACTTCTCGACCGAGCTTGGCCCAGCCAACCGGTCCGAAAAAACCAATGGTGTCGTTCTTTACGCAATAACGCTGCAGATAGCTCGCCACCATTTCTTCATTTTGTCGTTCCTTGAAACCTCTTTTTTCAATGGGGTTGCTCGAGAACGCGTGACGCACGCGCTGGATCGCTGCGCGGTTTTGCAAGAGAACGGCTTGGCGGAAATAAGGGTCTTCGGCAACGTCGCGGATAGCGGTCGACGTCCCCAGAACGCCTTTGCTGAATTCTGCTTTGAACGATTTCAGCGCAGCGTCGACTCTCGCGTAAGCCGATGCCAGTTTCTGGCAGGCATCGCCGAATCGGTCGTCGGCCAAATCGGGCACTCTGCCCTTGTTGAGCTGACTCAAAGCACGCGACAGCGGCTTGCGTGTTTCCTTGTCGTCGTCAGCCGTCGCATCGAACGCCTGCCGGAATATCGCGATCGTTTCGGCCTTGCAATCGGCCGCGCTCTTTTCCGCAGCCAAGATTTCGTCGGCAGCGGCAGCGCAGGCGGGCACCGCCAGTTTCCGCACCATGTGCGCGGGAAACCCGGCTCCCCGCAAACAAGACCATCGCCAAAATGCCCACGGCTCGCCGGTGACACCCAACAGGTGCGCCGCCGGAGCTTTGATGTCGCTCGGCGATGCAGCTTCCGGTTGCACGTACGTCGCTTCGATTGACTCAGTCATAAGTTGCAATCTGCCGGTTCAGCATGAACAAAATCTGGTTCAAGCGGTTGATAAAAAAAACATGACCTGGGACGGTTTCATGTCCCAGTGCAACACTCTTATCGATAGCCCCGAACTGCTGAGACGGGTGGCTGTGTTCCGCCCGGCTCAGCGCAATCTACGAAGTCCCCACCGCAAGCTAGACCGCTTTCGTTTCCAGTGCGGAGTAGAAACGTTGTTGTAGATTGACGCGCTGGCGCTCGAACTCACCGAAATCCGGAGCCGAAAAAATCAGCAGGCCGATATAGTCGGTGCAATGCCCCGAAGCGGGAGCGAAATCGCCTTCTTGCTTCCCGATCTTCACGAAATGAATCCAATCCTCGTTAAACGCTTCCGGTTTGGCGATCCGCACAATGAACGACGAATGCGTGTGCCGGAAGCCCATCAAGCCGACCACTTTGCTCTGTCTGCGTTGCTCGAGCGTGACCAGATCGCCTCGTCCCGCCTGCAACAACAATGACGCGCGCGCGAAGTTGATGCCGTACTGCGCCTCGATCATCAACACGATGCCGCCCCCGCCCGGGCGAGCACCGACTTCGCAGAAGACGATCTCTCCTTTGGGCCTCAGGAAAACTTCCATGTGCGTTACGCCGTCGCGCATGCCCAGCGTACGGATGACGTCGTTGGAAAAGACCTCGAGCCGATCTTTCAACTCGCCCGAAATGAGCATTGCGGTGACGAACGGGGCGCCGCTCGAAAAGTCGATGTTCCCCATGCCCGGCAGATAAGGCGCGCTGGCCGTCAAGATCGCTTCACCGTGCCTGACCACGGCATTGACGTGATACAGCGTGCCTTCGATGAACTCTTCCGCCTCGAAGCCCTTTGTTTTTCCTTTGCCGTACCACGCATCGAGTTCGGCAGCCGAATCGACGAACACCACTTCCTTCGATCCGAAGCCATCGACCGGCTTGATGACCAGTCGCCCGTGCTTGGCCAACAACCTCTCGACGTGCGCGCGGTCGCTGCATTCGGCGTGCTCCGGAACGCGCACGCCTGCGGCACCGAGCACCTCTTTCATCAACAGTTTGTTGCGGAAGCGCTTCGCTTCTTCGGGCGGCGTGCCGGCGAGGTACAACTTCTCCCGCATCTCGGCCGCGAGCTCGACGGATTCTTCGGTCAGCACGGCAATGCCCAGCAGACCATGCTCGGCATGCAGTCGCGCCGCGCGCGCATGTACATCGGCTACGTCGTAGTAGCGAACGACTTCGATCGCAACGTCGCCTTGCAGGCCTTCAAAAACATGAGCGTTGATCCTCTCCGCGAAGATGACGATCGGTACCGGAAAGTCCTTGAGGATCGATTCGCCGGCGAGATTGTTGAATACATGTCCGTCGCCACGCGCAAGTACCAGGAGCTTCTTCATCGAGTGTTCTCTTGTTCGGCAGATCAGTTTCCAGCGCGCCAACACCGAGCAGGCATCGTGTTTGACTGCTCGTTGTTTGGCGTGGCCCAGGGTCACGACGACGACACTGGCGATTGCGCAAGGACTCATTCCGAGTAATGAGGATGTGTGAATGTTTCACGCACCCTTGCCCGCGCGGCGCCATATGTTGGAGACAACTATCGCGGCACGCAAGAGCAAGTTTGCGTTTGCGCATGCGAACGTGACGTAGAGATCGCGCAATGCGACTGCAGTCTCGCGTGAATCTCGACTGTAAATATTCGCAGTAGATTGCGCCGCGAAAATCTGCAGCGCGTCACGATTGTGAAATCTACGAGAAATGAAAACGGTTACAAGTGTACATTTTACAAAATGCCACATTTCCGATTGTGGAAGAAAAAATTTCCCACTTGTGAAAAAAAATTTTTTTAGCTAGCCTCCGACGCCTTGCGACTTGTGGAAGGCGAGTCGCGAAGTGCTCTTTCTTCCGACGATCAGCCGTCGTTGTTCGGACGGCCGATACGGTTTCGTTGTACTCGGCGAAACCGTAACGTGGTTGACCATGATCCGAACGAAAATGCACCGCCCCGCAGCCGTGGGGCGTCGGCAGTCTCACGAAACCAAGCTGCGTTGCGGCGGAATTGATCCGGCGCGACGATTTAAACAATCAAGAGGTAACACCGTGGACATCGCTCGCAAGGACATTCTGCACTACGTCGTCAACTCGCTGCTCCTCGAACGTCTGGAACTCGCCGACACAGGCTACAGCCCTGCGGATTTCTCCGAGGACACAGCGTTGCTCAGCAAGGATGGCCTGAATCTGGATTCGGTCGATGCGCTGGATCTGCTGGTGGGCATCGAGAAGAAGTACCAGCTCGATCCGATCGAGATCAACGGCGACTTCATCGAAGAAAATTGCGCGACGATCGCGCGCATCATCGACATGGTGCAGGCGCGCATGGCGACGCGCATGACAGTCGCCGCCTGACCACATCGACCCGGGGGACGGGGATGTCCAATCTGATTCTCTACGGCGACGGGCCGATCGCCGCGGCACTCGCGTCTCGTTTTCAGGCGCAGGCGCACGAAGTGCGCATGTTGCGCCTATCCGACGTCGTGGATGGAACGACCGATCTCAAGGCGCATTTCGAAACGTTCGCCGCGTCCGGCAAGAGCTACGCCAACATCTACATCGACCTCACCGAAGGCTTCGATGAGAGCGCGGAATTCGAGGCCGACGGCGACGCTGCGCGGATCGCGTTGGAGCAGCGGCTCAAGGAAATGCTCAAGGCGCTCAAGTACGGCGCGCAGCACATGGCCCGCGCCGATGGTGGGCGCATCTGGGTATTGTGTTACGACCACAGCGTCAGCTTTAGCGTTGCGGCGCCGTCCAATCCGATCACGAACTATGCGGCGATGGCCGCGGTGCAATGCGTCGCGAAGGAAGTCGCGCATTTCGACGTGACGGTCAACCTTTTCATGATCCATCCTCCGAGCGATACCGTCGCGCCGCCGCTTTGGCGGCAGGCACGCGACAGCCTGCACGTCTACCGGCTCAAGTACAAACCGCAGTCGGCGAGTCAGGTATCCGAGCTGCTGCACATGTACGCCGGAATCGAGCATCTCTCCACCACAGGCGGCGTGATCCCGGTCGGTAGCGGGATCGCCGTGTGCAATTTCTAGGGCGCTATGAATGCGATTATCGTTACCGGCGGCACGCGTGGCATCGGCAGAGCCATCGTCGATGCGATTGCGGACAGGCTGCTGGCGAAGGAGCCTGATCTCGGCGCGGCGCGGCTCGTCGTCACGTATCGCAGCGAGCAGGCCCATGCGCAAGCGCTCGCCGCGGCATTGCGGACCAAGGGTGTCGTCGCCGACGTA
>Ga0105239_10005336_pt1 | contig 15079 bp, 15 predicted proteins | sample KBSC44metaG_FD_92761 | JGI IMG/M metagenome (GOLD analysis project Ga0105239, IMG submission 92761) | Corn rhizosphere microbial communities from Kellogg Biological Station, Michigan, USA - KBS C4-4 metaG | ecosystem: Host-associated > Plants > Roots > Rhizosphere > Soil | place: Michigan, USA...
GCGCGTTCTTGCCGATCGTGTAGTCTGTAGCCCACCGCCTTGTCGGGGGAGAATGAATCCAGTGGGTATACGCCTAATGCTCTGCCGGCGAGCACTGGCGTCGCGAATGCGAAGGTGCCCAGTCCGACGTAGCCCGCGGCGACGCTGAGGCCGAGGAGTCGCCAGGTTGACATTGAGAGTGCCATTGTTTTACAGTGCTTATAGTTATAGAGGATGATGCTGTAGGCAGGAATCTAGGAAGTTGTGATGGTGTATAATTCGTAGTCTCTTGAGATTGGAAAAGATAGATATAGACCATGGGGTATTCTAGTGGCTACCTAGGTGGCTACGGATTGCGGGATTGACTATTAATTACATCCATCCTTGACTCTTGAGCAGCTCCGGTGCACTCCGTGCAGATCTAGCTTTCGTATACAAATACGAATACGCGATCGAAGCCATTTTCCAGCAACTACGCTGTTCTGCGAGGGCAGCATGTGCCCACCATGACTTTTTTTCCCCTTCTGCGGCCATCAAAGGCTAGCTGCCTTGAGATATCTCGCTTGGGACGATCACCAGTTATGTACATGGTTACTTGGCAAGGCTACATTTATAAGGGGTAAATCCATTTTCAGGGGAACCTGAAATGGTGAATACTGGACAAGGTAAGATAAGCACTCGGCAAGTGTTTCGTTTGAGGAAGTGGGAAGTTCAGAGTGTAACTGTAGTCTTATGATCCTTCTGTTGATCGTACTCTGCACTGAACAGGGAATTGAGCTCATAACAAGGCCAAAATAACTCGCCGCCCAATGAAACATCCTCTCAAACTTTCGGGCCTATCAACTAGTGACGATTCCTCCCCACCATGCGCACGATATTTTACAAACGAGTTCCTAGATCTAGTCATGGCTAGTGGTCGGATCCCATGCGCAGGGTGCATAGGAGTCGGGGAAATGGAGGCTCTTCATATCGCCGGCGTCCAGTTCGAAGTCATAGATATCGGCATTCTGGTCGATTCTAGGAGGCGTGACACTCTTAGGCAGGGGCACGTAGCCCTTTTGCAAACTCCATCGGAGTAGAATCTGAGCCCATGTCTTCCCATGTTTCTTCCCTAGAGTTTTCAGGATCTCTTCGTTGGCACGCTCTCCACGGACGATGGGGCAATATGCCTCAATCGCTATATTCCGCTTTTGTGACCATTCGACAATATCATCACGAGGGAGCCACGGATGAATCTCCCACTGGCCGACATCGATATGGCTGCCATCTTTTGATGACTTTATATAATCCTCAAGCTCGTCTAGGTGATGAACACCGTAATTGGAAACCCCGATCGAACGAATCTTGCCCGCTTTCTGTGCCTCGACCAGAGCTTTCCACGATCCTAGACGCGCCTCTTTGCCGCCATAAGGTGAATGAATTAGATAAAGGTCGATATAGCTCAGGCCAGTCTCGGCGAATGAAGACTCAATTGCATTCTTCGTATTGTCGTAACCCATAGCTTTCGGTGGGACCTTGCTTGTGAAGAAGATGTCCTCCCGCTTCAGACCAGATTTTGCCATGGCATCAGCACATGGCCGCTCGTTGCGATACGCACGGGCAGAGTCCACATGACGATATCCAGCCTTGAAGGCGTGAAGGGTGACTTCTTCACAAACATCTGCCGGAGTCTGGTATACGCCATATCCAAGGACAGGTATGCTATAGTCCGAGTTCAGTTTGTAACTTGTTTTAATGTCAAACTTGACCGGTAGTTGGGAAGCCATGGTTCTATGCCACTTCGGGAGTACGCTACGTCGGGTTGTAAGGCGTTTAGTGATGGAGAAAAGGGACTTTCGAATTTCGTAGCCGTGCATAGCAAGATGAGTCTAGAGCTTTTGAGAAATGAGATCTGAGGGGGGGGATGGTTGACATAGTTTATCGGATTTAAGCATAGCCTTGCTTAACTACGCCGGAAGCCGAGGAGTCTCCCCTATCCTGACTTAACGCCGCACGGGCTTAGAGGGGCAGGTGACGTAATTAATATTTCTAGTGATCGCCTATTTTGAGAAACCTAGAACTCCCAAAACATATGTAATTGATGATCTTAAGGCGGGACCCGCCTGTCCTTGCAGCCCACAAAGAATGGGATTTAGGGTCCCTGTTCAACCTTATGTTCGAGGAATGAAAATGGCAATTGGGATGTGCTAACAATATATAGTATAGAACCCCCAGTTGCCACAAGCGGCTCGAGATCAGATTTGGGAAGATTTGTCCCGGTTGACTTTTAGATTTGCAGACTTGCGTGCGACGTGCGACCTCAAGTCAATGAATCCTTAGGTCCTGGACCGACGAGGCTGACAGTTGGAAGGGTTAGGGAGGGCGAGCGCCGAGACACCAACTACGCTGGAAAACGTTGGATCATTTCGGTTTCAGCATGGAAAACGACACCCTACTTATAGACACCTCTTGGAGAGCGTGCTGGCACCCAGGAGCTAGATTAGGGAGATTGGCACCCAGTTGACAGGATGTACTCCGTATTTCGACCAAAACCAAACCCTCTAAGTAATTACTATCACCTACCGCTCCCAGTGCTTCTGGAGCCTCTCGGCCCTCTCCTCCAAGCCTGGGACCCTGAATTTGGCTCAGACCTGCTGACTGATGTCTTGGATAAGCCCCAGCTGATGGCCTACTCAACTCTAACGCCAGAAGGCGTAGATATCAAGGGCGGGGAGTTTGGGTAGGGTCGCCCGGTGCGCCAACAGAGTCCAGTGGCTTCTCCTCCATCCCAATTCCAACAGGGGAAAGCCTGGCATCCTCCTCCACGGAAAGATCTAATAGGTTCGTTATATTCGTTTTCAGACCACACGAGAAACAAGCCACTTAAAATGAGAGCTATCTACGTTCATTCGCGGCCTAGCTTCGAACTCAGATGCAATAACCTTTCCAAAACTGTCGTCTGAAAAGTAGCCTCCTACCTAGATCCCGTCTGTCGTGAATATAGGTACCCTCAACAAATCAATGTGAATTTACGAGTATTACCCTCGTTGCTAGTGCAGCCATCTGACCCAACCCCCTCGTTTGAGCTGTCTAGGGTAAGCGTATTCATCCAAAGGCTGGCCAGTGTTTGAACTTGAATCGGCGCCCCTGCCGCGTGATAGGCTGAGCCGTTGCAGGACCTAGCTCCCACGATTACTAAGTTGGCTTTTAGGACCTCGTGTGAGAGGGTAGACTTGCATCGTCACACCTAGCATGGCTTTGGTGAATACTATAAAGCCCATTGAGGACCTGTCACACCGATGGATGGCGTGACAAATTTCCCTCCCACTCAACCATTTCCACGGACAATTGCGCCCAGCCTGGGTAGTTTCGCGATATTCAAATGGCGAGCAGATATGATGGCAATGCTACTGCGGCGAACTACAATCACACAACCCGCTCTCCCGCAGAAGACCTCGAATCCGCAAATAGCCTCAATGAGCAAGACTTGCAAAAAGATACAGGACAGCAAGAAGACATGAGCCCCGGATTAGATATGCCATCCAACAGTGAGGGTGGTGACCATGACGACGGGAAAGTGACCGCGACCGAAGAGGAAATTCTGGCTCCGCGTGGTTTTCGAAGGATAGTCATAAACTTCACCCCTTCGTACGTGCCTGCTAGCCCTGGGTTTCTCTAAGTTCTTATGCTTGGGGGATACTGATTCGATACAGGTGGTTCATCATCACAATGAGTACTGGAGTAATTTCCATACAACTCCACCAACTGCCATATAATGGACATTGGCTGGGCATCGTTTCGGACATCTTCTTCGTCCTCAATCTTACACTATTCCTGCTCTTCACCCTCATCACTTTCCTGCGATACCTGCTTTACCCGAGGCTCTTTCTGGTTGTTCTACGACATCCACACCAAAGTCTGTTCCTAGCAACTTTTCCCGTGGGATTGGCAACCCTCGTGAATATGACGGTATTGGTGTGCGTGCCCGCGTGGGGTCAGGGCATGGCTATCCTTGCCTGGGTTTTATGGTGGATCATCAGCGTGCTGGCGCTCACAACTTGCTTCCATTTGACTTGGGTCATGTGAGTGCTCCCATCTTTGTTTTCCTGTGGATGGCAGAACTGCCGAATTTTATATACCTCTGGGCCCTTTTCTGTGACATTTTGTTGATGTGATTGCAGAATGTCGTACAGAAGGAAAGAGCTCGAGGAGATGACAGCTCTATACCTCATTCCGATTGTTGCGGTGGTCATCGCGGCAACATCAGGAGGATTAGTCGCAAAAGTCCTCCCAAATCACAATCACCAACTGTGGACGCTGATCTTAAGCTACATATTTTGGGGTATTGGCTCTCCGTTGTCGTGGATCATTCTGACATTGTACTTCCTCCGCCTGAGCGTTCACAAACCAGTCCAGCGCGAAGTCGTTGTCTCGCTTCTTCTTCCAGTTGGGCCGCTGGGTCTCTCGGGTTTTTCGTGAGTCTAGAAATGCAGGGAAAACTGGCTCCGATAGCAACTAATTGACCACAGGATTATCGTGCTCGGGAGACTTGCAAAGAGTCTCTTCCCTGTCACTGACTCCCTCCCTCATGTGAGAGGCGCTGGCGACGTGTTCTACATTGTCGGCGTCCTTGCGGGCATAATCTTATGGGGTTTCGCCACGGTCTGGCTCGTAGTCGCTATCATCATGATTGCCACATTCGGACGCTTTCCATTCAATATGGGGTGGTGGGGGTTCATATTCCCGGTTGGCGTGTTCACCCTGTTGACAATTAGTATTGGCGAGGAGTTGGAATCCCGATTTTTCAAAGTTCTCTCATGTGTAAGTTTACACCATTTGTGCTCTCTGCATTTCGACGAGGTATATATTAACCATTTACCTGATACTTCAGGTCTTCACGGGGGCATGTGTCACCATGTGGCTTGTGGTGGCCGCCGGGACAATCAAGCGCTCCATCAGCGGGAAAATGTTCTTCGCACCTTGCCTGGGTACGGATTTATATGCGAAAAAATTCAGTTGGAGGACCATTGTAACAAAGAAATCAAGGGCCGTTGAATGATGATAGAGAGGCATTAGCGGAGTTTCTTCCAAGTTTTATGCTCCCTGTCAACAAAATATTGGGTGGGGATGGTAGGAGTCAAGGATGAAGGCGCTGGTTACAAAAATGTGTCTAAGCGACTGATTTGAGGGCAGATGGATGCATCGTAGTGCGGAAATGGACCCAACACTCGTTGTAACAAGGCTTGTAGTACCAATATGAAAAGATAGACACTCTAATACTATGATAACCCATTTTGGAGCATTCCACCATTCCTAGGGAGAAGAGTGATGGCACGCTTGAAAGCATATCATTGCATCTTCCACTGAGATCTTCTAGTCTCGTCATTCTATCCGGTTAATACTGTAATAAGCCGTTTCTCACACGGTACAATATTTATCCCACTCAGGTTAGGTAGTCCCAAGAATCTCATATATTTGCCCCTGCAGCATTCTGGCTGGTGAATACCACTAGTACTCCGCAGTATCTTGTAATTGTTAGCCATTTCATCTGAGAAGGTGTCGTTAATGCTTACGCCGCGGTAACGGCAATGACTTCATGCCTTTTCGCATTGGTGGCGGTTGCACACACCAGGGCGAAAGCGGAAGTACATCCCATTGCTGTCGCATTTTGAATATATCCATTCTGGCTCCGAAGGAAGTACAATAGCATGACGGGCCCAGTGACTGATGCTACAACCCCTAGTGTGAACATGAAATTGACAAAGGCGTCAAAACGTCGGTTTTCGAACAGCTCAATGCCTAGAGTATCGTTGATCAATTTTCTTTGCTGTACTCTCGTACGGAACAGGTTCTGGAAAAGTCAGTCAGTGATAGCCCGGTGTTTCGTAACATGGGCAGAGTGAACGAACCTCCGCCGTTGAACCAAAACAATTCAAGAACCTGCTGACGAAAAGATGCACCCAGCTATCTTCAGTATCTCCCTGAAAATAAACCAAGTCGTCACTGTGTTGGATATACTCCCTATCTTGCGGGGAAAGGCTACCGTCCCTCCAGAGCAGGTTTGCGACGTATTGCCGGTGATGCTCGGACGCATTTTCCAAACGGTAGATCTCTGCAGAGCTTTTCAAAAGCTCATCTATGCAATGTTAAGCTCTGGTATCAATTCGAACTGGACATTGTGTAAAACACAGACGCGCCGCACCGTATCTTTTGAGCTCTGCTTCGAGCTCCTGGAAGAGTGTCTTTCGCTGTGGATTATCTCTGGCATCGTCCGCTTGCCGACTTGCGAGATATACCTTGGTGGCCGCTTCTGATTCATCATTTCCATCGATAATGTTCAATCGATGTTCTATCTCCCTGAGAATATCTTGGCGATAGAGTAGGAGTCGAGTTCTCAGAAACCCAAATCGTCTGAAAATGCGGAACTTGGAGTCACTGTCCACAAATGCGGCCGTACGTGGCCACCCTGATGCGGTCCCTCGAACTGCTTTGCGTTAGTACTTTGGAAGATTTCTGAGCACTTTCGAAATGTGTTGGCACTACTTACTCATGCGGACTTTGGTGACGAGGTGAAATAAGTCCTCGTGTGAACAGGGGCTACTATTGTCAGAGATTAACCCGAGGGCTCGTAAAGCTTTTCCTAATACTTTTTCAATGAACTCGTTCAAAAATAGATCTCAGAACCAGCGTACCGATCGTGGTTGCTCCCTGAGCGAAGCTAGACCCCGATTCCACATCTTTTTCGACTTCTGGCATTGTATATACCTCACAATGAGACTTGTCCACGCGAAGGTGGATGTCAAAGCATAGCAAAAAGGCGTTTCGCAAGGGCAGGAAGTGAGGTTGATATAAATACTTTGATGGCTAGGCAAAAGGTTGTACAATCGGTTACACCGTTGCGCAAGGAGGCGAGTCTGCCTAAGTCGAAGTGCAACATGAGCTGTGCCGCCAGCTCCTCGAATCTAATTTGAACACATCCATTCGCTGAATGAAATACAATGCCCTGATCCCTCGCAGTCCAAAAGGCATAGCCGTATATGCCCCAGTTCAACAGCCCCAATGCGGGCGAAGCAACAAGGTATATTTTCACTGAACAACAATCGCAAAGTCTCAAAGCCTCACTTGATTTTAGAGGACCTGGACCTGCCATTCCTCTTTCCCTAGGCACAGCTACAATATCTCATCTGAGAGTCAATTATGAACTTCACCACGGATGCCACAACATCTTTGTGTCGACATTTGCTCGAACACCTGAGTGAAAGACTGCACTTATGGGCACAATCCCCGTCAGAGCTTCCCTCAAGAACGGGCTTGCAGATGGCTGTGCAACTATGGCCGCACTTTGGGCCTTCGTGGGAGGTGGAGCCATGATTCAGTTCCTGGTTCTTGGAAGCCGCTGGCAGTTGGGGGATATGTCCACAGCACCACTGTTTGCACACGTCAACATGGTAAAGACTCTCGCATCTTTCGCATTTGATGATGCCAGTGCATGTGTCCCTTCCGCTTGACTGTTTTTGATATTCCTGTTAGAATTATCACCTCGAACAACAGGATAACACACACTTGAACGTTCACGCGACTCATTGCTGCCAGTTTCTTGGTGATTTTTTTCGCTGCCTCATAGTGATAGGGGTCTTTGTGTCGTGGGCTGCTGCTATCATTGAGTGCTTGTGAGGGAGGCGATGTGCGATTCGGATCAGACATGTTATTGCAGAGAGCGAATTGCTGGCCTCGTATCTACTGTGCCGATTACCAAATCTTCCGGGCAGGAGAGGCGCGAATGCTGCTCTCTTGTATCTTTCCCACTCATCGTATGATCCCATTATGCCGTTTGGAGAGTCTTCGAACAGACGACTTCGGTTCTCACCGTAATGCTGAGGTCGTTTGCGACTGTCCACTGGCCAAAGGCGAGGATGTCCCGAACGAAGGTCGACATTTGGTTGAATTGTAGCCGCAGGGAGTTGCTGAGATCTCGAAACGCCGAGCGAGTGACCCATAGTAATATGATGTATTCATACCGCACCTAGGACCTTTGGGCTTCATTCCATGAAATGATCGAGTAAGCCCTGTGTCAATGCTAAGCAAGTATCGTAAGATTTGGAAACAGGCACAAAACTTGATATCAATGAATGCTTTGCATGTATACACGGAATGTGTGAAAGAGTCTTTCAGATGAACTTCGTTTGCAGCCAGCATCAATCAGAGTAATTAGGTTTACAGAAGGGATGGCGGAACGATTCATTGTTAGCTTTGCCACTTGAATCTTCTTTCAAACAGCGGTTGGGACAACCAAGTTGAGATAGTGCGATAAGTTATGCAGCTTTTTCATCTAAAGTTTTGACAGAGGATAAGCAGGTGTCATTATCCAGCAGCTTCCCACATCGACTGTTCTCAATGTCACTGGATGCCAGAATCAAACTCCGACGCCGAGACAGATTTCGCATCTTTCCAAATCTGCCTGAAATCTCGACCATAAATATCTTCGATATAGAGAAATCGGTTCAACTCCACAACTAGCTCATCCCAGGTTATGGTCGGTCGAGCCCTGGCGAACTCCGAGATAGTGGCCACGAACCATGGCTGGTCGCCCTTGTGCCTGGATATGAAGGCGCCCAAGAAGCACATCCATATCAGCAGCAGAGGGTATTCATTAAGCAGCCTTCTCCAGTCGGCTGCCACCAGAGCTGCTTTTAAGTCTGCCGCGAAATGCTTGTACAGTTTAGATTTGCGGCCGTGTAACTGAGTATTCGCGTTCCAGAAAATGAGCAATGTGAGCCAGCATGCCTCTCTTAACCATCCGATATACCCCTCGGGTACATTTTCCCTCGTAAGCACAAGAAAGTGTGCGCTCATGCACTTGCTGTGGTAGTATGACGATTGGGCGGCGGTCGTTCTTTCGAGGCTGGATCGAAAGTATAGCCTCAGGATTTCGCTCTGTCGCATCTCTTCCAATGCCGCTTTCAATGGTACGCCGAGGACGTCAATAATCGGTTTGGTCTGGAAATTCATTGCGACCACCTTGAGATCGGGTCGTCTTTCAAATATTCGCAAGAAGAGTTGGTCGATCTCGGCGCTTGGGAGCTCGTTGTGAGGTGGGTGTAGTGGGAAGGTCTTCACGACCGTCGAAGAGATGTAGCCTGTCCTAGAGGATTATCAGCTTTCATAAGTTTAGCAATAGCCCCACGCTGAATCTGGCTTACGACACGACTGGTGCCAATACGTGAATTGGTATGACCGTCAAGTTATCTTTCAATTTGAGGAGTTGCCAGAGGGCGTTCGCGTGCGATCTTATTCCATATTCCTCATTTTCCATCATCTACCTCGGTCAGTCTCATGTTGTAATCCTACCTGTCAAGGCAGAGAACGTACTGATATTAGCAAGAGGCACATGATTGCATATATTACTCCATCTAGACTGGATGTTACCGCCTGAGGTATCACAGAGTTAAGAAGCTGTATAGCTCGAAGCTTGAGCCAGATAGCTTCAGTGTTCGTGACGTAGTAATCTGTGTGCCGTGGGCCGAAGGGACTTGTAGATAGTGGTCTTGATTGGTGTACATTGGTCAATCGACTCGTGGCGCCGAGGGCAGAGACGGCGAAAAGGAGATACAAGTTGTTCGCTGTAGCCGAGAAGAGCCACCGACCGTGGTCTTCAGCTATTGAAGATAGAGGGCAGGTATTTGCAACAAATGTTTTGACGACTGAGAATTCGGTAATGTATTCAGTGAGCAAGTATTCGGAATACAATTTTGTCCCGAGTAAGCACCAGAAGATCTTACCGAACCACAGTGATTCTCGGCATATTCGAGGTGCCAAACTCATCGAAGAGCTAAAGAAACTGATGCTATCGACGGGACCCAGATCTAACATTGATACTGGGTGGACGCGTGGGTAATTGTGATGGGAACGGCCTGCAGGAGTTATATTGAATCCCCAACGGTTTAATGTAGCTTTGTAGCTTGGAGCGTACTTTGTGAATTCTCCCAACTGCTAGTCTTAGAGATCGTAATCTTGGATAGATCTGCATGATCGCCACCGACAATTATATCATCATGTAACCCAGAGAGTGGTATTAACTTTCTCAGCTTTCGGTATTGTCCTCGGCCTGTCTGGACGGTCGAGTTACTGATGTTCGATCTCAATCTCTGATCCTTTTCCAAGCGCTTGCGAGCCTGGATCGTTCGTTGTACAAATGAGCCAATGGATTCTCGTCCATCACCATGTGTTTCCTGGGTCTGGTCTTTGCTGTATTGGTTGACGAAAAGAAATTGTTGAGCCTTGACTGTTGGTGCAGTTTCAGCGGGGTTTGAGCCTCCATGGATGGATATACGATTTGTGTGGTAGGCTTCAGTCATGCTGCGCAAGGTTTGCTTTGACTCTCGCAGAGATGACAATTTGCTGTATCGTATTCTTGGGAGGTGCTGGTCTTCGCACACAGCTTCGAATCGTAGTCAATCATAAATTGATGGGGGAGATGGAGCCTCGCTTCGGGGCCTTGACATGAAGGTGGGACCTATGAAAGACGATTATTATTAAATAACAGAAAACCGCCGTGATATGCAACGATCTTGGTCACAACAAGTATGGACTATATATAGTATATGCATACGATAGCCCTTCTTCTCCGAGCTAATCCCAGAGTTACAGATCTTTACCAAGACGTTTACAGCGGAGATCCCAACTCTTTCTTAACCTGCTGAAACATCTACCCACGTCTTTGGAGGGGTTGGCGAGAGCTGATGTCATCAACTCCTGATGGGATTTGTCCGGTTATTTAATAACTAATTAAATAATTCGGATTTGGCATGAAGAGCCCCTTCTGACTATTACATAGTAACTCGCTGTTAACCTCTCGTATTCACCTTCGAATAACAATTTTCCCGCCAGCATTGTGACTGTCCAGAAGCTCATGTGCCTTCACAATGTCCTTCACCTCGAAAACATGCGCCGGCTTTGCATTCCAGGCCCCTCTTTCAACCTTTTCAGCAATTTCCTGCAATGGAATTCTGCCCATAGGAAAATCGGGTGTTCCGAGATTCTTGCTGTGAAACAGACTGAAATGCACGCCACTGTCCATATCAATCATGGGATTGAAATCCTTCACTGGTGCGAGGCCTCCCAACCAACCAGCCTGGAGAATCCTTCCACCAGTGCGAGTGAGTCTGATAGAGTCTAGAAGCACAGTATTCCCGATCAAATTGAGGGTTTTGTCGAATTTGGCGGTTGTGAATTGTTCAGCCAGTACTTCTTCCTCGAGAATAGCGCTCTCAGCCCCCATGCTTTTGACCATCTCAAATCGCTCCTTTCGTCGGGTCGTGGCTGTCACTCGAGCACCGGCACTAACTGCCAAGTTCAATGATGCCTGGCCAATCGTACTCGTGGCTCCACGGATCAGGACACGTTCCCCAGCCTTGATGTCTAGGATGGTATGGACACAAGAATACGCTGTCGAATAGACTTCCGGCAGCGCTGCAAGCTCTTCCCAAGGTAGCTTTGTGTTGATTGCCACAACATTGCTGGCTGGGACGTTCACGAATTCGCCATATCCGCCTGGTCGATTTCGACCCATTCCACCCATTATACCGACGACTGTACTGCCGACCTCAAATTTGCCAGAAGGGTCCGCTTCAACGACGCCGGCACATTCAAGACCGGATATTGGGTTCCATTCGTCCCATTCACCCTTGCGCATATGCATTTCTGCATGGTTGAGCCCAAATGCCCGCACATGGATTAGAACCTCACCGGCCACAGAGGCTGGTTTCGGTACCGTGCGTTCCTGAAGAACAGAAGGGCCACCGAACTCGGAGATCACGATTGCCTGCATTGTCTCGGGCATGTTGAGAGAAGACAACAGGTGTTGCTTCTTTGCTCGCTAATAGAAAGGGTGCTGGTTAATAGACAGGGGTGAGGAATTAGGACCGGGTATGGTATTGCTTTCGATAAGAAGATAGATGTTCAATGCTGCCCTCCCCTGACTTTTGCGGGAGGTTGGAACATATTTGTAGACTCATTGAACTCAGCGTCAAGCTGCATTTGCCAATGCAGAGTACGTTGTGTCTGCTTCAACCCAAGCTCAATAGACACCAACAAGGATCGCGGCACAACCATGATATCATGCATATGAGATAAATTACTCAGTTCGTGTAGGTAACTTGAGATATTATGCGCTGGATGTTGCTGAACATGTGCGCCTGTAAATACGGCCCGAACGGCAAACCTGGGATGTAGTTAAAACGGCGTGACATGCTCGGCGCCGCCTTAAGCTTGCGTCAACCCCTCCTATCTCAGTTTAGTCATCTCGCTGGACCCCCCAAAAGTCAATCAACTATTAATAAAGGGGGGGAGCGTATTTGCAAAAGCGGCATGGTCATGCTGAGTTGTAGGCGCTGCTGGGGTCCCAAGCACCTAGCAAGCATTTACGTCAAGAAATGACTTCATTGGAAGCTGCAATGTTCCCCGTAAAGGGGATGAACGGATCGAAGAGGATGACAAGCTTATTACTCAGCCGAGCACAGTGATAAGATATAACAGTATGGAGTACATGCAGGTTGCCGGCAACTTGAACCAGGATCTTGAGCAATTCCACCGCCAGATTTCCGATGACAGCTGCCCGGTTGGAGGGGTTTAAAGTACAGGATATATGAACAGGCAATAGATGATCTGTAACATTTGCAAAGTCCAATCACCTCCCAGATGGTGAGCTATCTCGCCACTCCTCGTCGCTGTTGAGGACTTTCTTTCCTGGTTCGTCAAGGATTGGGGCGTCGTCGTCGTCGTCTGACGCGAAAGTGTCTTCGTCCAGGATAGGATCACTTTCCAAGCTGTCGGATTGGTGACCGGGCCTCTTCTGCCGATCATGGGCCTGAAGAGTGTCATCAGCTGAGATTGAGATCCCACGAGGGCCCCATCGATTGGTTTTCGCTGCGGGTGCGTGCCCATTAGAGACCACGTTACCAGCCTCAGGATCGGCTTCCTCCTCGGATGTCTGGCGGGTATGATTGATGACTCTGTTGACCAACCAGCCCTTTCTCAGATCATCGGCATCAACCACTCCGCCGGCTCTCAGTTTCACGCGTTGCCTGGTCCAATACACCCACGCGAAATCGACATAGAAGGCAGTCTGGATAATGCCAAAAATGACCGATATTGCATCGGGTTTGGAAGTTGTAAACATCCGGTAGATCCAATTGAGAAGATAGAATGCCCGGTAAGAGCCCAGGGTGACGAGATAGAAGGAATCAATGACAGTAGGAACAGTGGTTTGCCGCAGAAGGATCAGCTGCGGGAGGACGCAGACAGACTCGAGAATGATGGAGAAAGTCCATAGGACCTCCCAAAGGGTAGATCCACTCCAACCATTGAATATCAAAGAAACCAATGGAGCCAGAACAAGCGATGCTGCCGCCGCGTATGCACCCCATCTCCATGCTTTCTCCCGTTCGCGTGTTCTTGCATAGACTCGAGTCATCAAGACGATGATGTAGATCGACGTCCATATGTAGAAGTTCTTGAGAATGAAGTTCCACCACGATGATGCAGGATTTTCCCAGAACAGGTCGAGATATCGAGTTAGAAAGACGGCAATGTAAAGGATCTGAGTCAGGAGGGAGACACCTGTGTTCGATTAGGCTCACATCCTCTGCTCACGCGTAGCGAATGGGCTCACCTTCGGCGCTCTTATTGGAATGTATAGCATATATCAGGATGCATTTGGACGCCGTATGGGACACGTCGCCCAGAACACGGAACACGTTCATAGACATGGTCACTGCTGTTCAACCAGCATCACTCAAGGCTAAGCTGAGGCCTCAAGGAGGGGGTAGAAATTTTGAAGGGAGGAGTTTGGTCTCTAGCTAGGTGCCACTTGTAAAACTCGATCCAGGTAGATGCGGCGTGCTCTGTACACGTAGAAGGGCCAGGCAGAGATCAATTTAAACTGTGGCCTGTTGAGGTGGTTGAGGAGTGAAGCAAACGATGGATATGGCGCAGCCTGCGACTTGGAGTGCTTCAGCCTTCCATTTCAGGTAAAGCCTTGGCACTGCACGACACACTTCTTCTTTCGGTTAGCAGCTTTTTGGCATGACTCTATTTCACGTGCCAGTGCTTGTCTCAGGTTCAATCTTCCACGTCAAATGATCAATAGATACGAGAGGACTGCCTATGTAATTATCACTTATATATTCCGGCAATGCCGCTCCACAAATGGTTTCACAATTTTTTTTCCCGCCAGAATCCTTGTATGTCGTCGAAGCATTGTTCAGGGGCTTTCCATCGAGTAGCCCAGCTCAACTCGAGCTGTTTCACCGCTCCTCGGTTGGCTTTCGACCCCATACTCGCCGCCTATCATGCGGAAGTCAGATTCATTGCATCCTGCCTCGCGGTGATCCACTTACGTGTAATGCCAAATATGCAATCTGGGCTGCTTCAATTCCTCCCTCACCTTGGCGACGTATATTCTGACCTCATCAGCCGTCCATGGTGTGGGCGACCCCCAGTTTGTCAGAAGAAACATTGCCCATCCTTCTAGCCCTGCGGTCCACTGGACAAAGTTAATCCTTCCAGCATCTTTCAGGATCTTGTTTCTCGGCCATCCGCCTATGGGACACTTGTAAAGACGTTCTTGCACATCCACAAACCCTGCCTCTTCAATCTTGGCCTTCATGGTAAGTTGTGTAGAGAGCGGTCGACCGGCGCGCTCCGCACAATCCAAAAAGTTGTTACCCCATTCGGCAATCAGGGAGTCTGGACGGAGACTGTCGTCGTCTGCCATGACTCGTACGTCCAGTTCGACTTGCTCTATCCAACCACCTGGCTTGATGTTGTCATATGCCTTTCGATACACCGACGCCCATTCCCTGTCGGTGAAGGCACCTAGCATCAGGCGCATGTGTATAAGGTCGAACTTTTGTCGCCATGTCCAGTCTTCCAAAACATCGTCTACTTGGAGATGACAGTTCGGTGGCACCCAAGTGACTGGAGGTGGTGAGAGATCAACCCCGTAAACGGTTGCTAGATCTTCATCAATAACATGCACAAGCCCACAGATCGTTATTTCGTACCTTGAGGGTATTTGTCTGCAACATCGCTAGAGACTTATTGTCAAAAAGAGGCGGTGGCA